>Ga0134126_10007250_pt1 | contig 13914 bp, 10 predicted proteins | sample KB31752_FD_96881 | JGI IMG/M metagenome (GOLD analysis project Ga0134126, IMG submission 96881) | Terrestrial soil microbial communities with excess Nitrogen fertilizer from Kellogg Biological Station, Michigan, USA - KB3-175-2 | ecosystem: Environmental > Terrestrial > Soil > Unclassified ... | reverse complement strand
GGCGCGACGCTCGGCCTGGTCGGCGAATCCGGCTGCGGCAAGAGCGTCACCTCGCTTGCGATCATGGGTCTGTTACCGAAGCGATCGGCCGATATTTTCGGCTCGATCCGCTTCGACGGTTGCGATCTCTTGCAGACATCCGACAAAACCCTGCGCGACCTGCGCGGCAACCGGCTAGCGATGATCTTCCAGGAGCCGATGACCTCGCTCAATCCGAGCTTCACCATCGGCGACCAGATCATCGAGACCATCTTGCAGCACCGCGGCGGTTCGCGCCGGTCCGCCCGTGACCGCGCCATCGAACTGCTCCGCCGCGTGCATATTCCTTCACCGGAGCGGCGCATCGACGACTACCCGCACAAGCTCTCGGGCGGCATGCGCCAGCGCGTGATGATTGCGATGGCGCTCGCCTGCGACCCGCGTTTGCTGATCGCTGACGAGCCGACCACCGCGCTCGACGTCACGCTGCAGGCGCAGATCCTCGACCTGATGCGCGAGCTAAAGGCGGCGAGCGGCGCGGCGATCATCCTAATCACTCACGATCTCGGCGTGGTCGCCGAAGTCTGCGACGAGGTCGCGGTGATGTATGCCGGCGAGATCGTCGAGCGCGCGTCCGTGGACGAATTGTTCGCTTCGCCGCAGCATCCCTACACCGTCGGCTTGCTCGGCTCCATCCCGCGGCTCGACCGCCGCGCCGAACATCTCGCCACCATCGAGGGCATGGTGCCCAATATGACGAAGCCGCCAACCGGCTGCCGCTTTGCCGCCCGCTGCCCGTTCGTCGGCGACGTCTGCCTGAAGGCGCCGCCGCCGCTCGCCGCTGTCGGTCCAGGTCACGCCTCGCGCTGCATCAAGGCGCCGTTAGAGGGGCTGGTATCGTGACTGCGCTGCTCGAAGCCGAGGACCTGATCAAGCATTTTCCGGCGGAGCGTTCGCTGTTCGGGCGGCCGACCTCGTTCGTCAAGGCAGTTGACGGCGTCAGCTTCAGCCTCTGTGCCGGCGAGACCCTCGCCCTGGTCGGCGAATCCGGGTGTGGCAAGTCCACCGTTAGCCGGTTGGTGCTGCGCTTGATCGAGCCGGATCACGGCCGCATCCGCTTCGAGGGACGGGACCTGCTCGCGCTGGATGCGCGCGAGCTGCGCGCCTTCCGCCACAAGGCGCAGTTGATTTTCCAGGATCCGTACGCCTCGCTCAATCCGCGCATGACGGTGGGGCATATCCTCAGCGAGCCCTTGGCGCTGCACGATCTGGCGCCGCCGGCCGCGCGCCGCGCACGAGTGGAAGAGTTGCTCCGACTGGTCGGGCTTGAGCCGCGCTCGGCGCGCCGTTACCCGCACGAATTTTCCGGGGGCCAGCGCCAGCGCGTCGCGATCGCGCGTGCACTCGCGGTCGAACCGAAACTGATCATCTGCGACGAACCGGTATCGGCGCTCGATGTTTCGATCCGCTCGCAAATTCTCAACCTGCTGCGCGATTTGCAGAAGCGCCTGGGGCTCGCCTATATTTTCGTTTCCCATGATCTCGCCGTGGTCAAGCACATCGCCGACCGCGTCGCAGTGATGAATCTCGGCAACATCGTCGAGACCGCGCCGACGGAGACATTGTTCGGCACTCCGCGCCACCCCTATAGCCGCGCGCTGCTCTCGGCGATCCCCGTCGCCAAACCGCGGGCCAAGCGCAGCCGCATCGTGCTGCAAGGCGAGCAGCCCAGCGCGCTCGATCCACCCTCGGGCTGCCGTTTCCACACCCGCTGCCCTTATGTTGTCGAGCGATGCCGGATCGAAGCGCCGGAATTGATAGCTGATGGCGGCGGCCATGCCGTCGCCTGCCACCGCGTTGCAGAATTGCCGCCGGCGCAGGCAATCATTCCCTCCGATGGCGGCTTCTCGCCAACGTTGGAAAAACTCGTAACAGCATTCAGTCTTTCGGCGGAAGGACCGCCGACAGCCGCGGCTGGTATAACAGGCTCCGGCTCGCCGGCAGCCATTAAATGAAGGGGGACAGACCAATGCGGATATCGCGCTTGATGATGATGGTGACGGCTGCGTTGATGGTGTTAGTGGCTTCTGCCCACGCCGAGACGACGCTGCGCATCGGGCTTGCCGAAGATCCCGACATTCTCGATCCGACGCTGGCACGCACCTATGTCGGCCGCATCGTGTTCGCGTCGTTCTGCGACAAGCTGTTCGATATCGACGAACATCTCAACATCGTGCCGCAGCTCGCGCTTTCGCACCAAACCTCGGCCGATGGCAAGGAAGTCACCATCAAGCTGCGGCCCGGCGTGAAATTCCAGGACGGCGAGCTGTTCGACGCGGAGGCCGCGAAATTCTCGCTCGAGCGGCATCTCAACTTTCCGGGCTCATTCCGCAAGCCGGAGCTTGCCGCACTCGATCATGTCGAAGTGGTCGATCCCCTCACCATCAAGCTGGTGCTGAAAACGCCGTTCTCGCCTTTGATCGCGCAGCTCACCGACCGCGCCGGCATGATGATCGCGCCCGAAGCGGCGAAAAAGGAAGGCGACAAGTTCGGCCTGCACCCGGTCTGCGCCGGGCCGTACAAATTTGTCGAACGGGTGCCGCAGGATCGCATCGTGTTCGAGAAATTCGCTGATTACTGGAACAAGGATCACGTCTTCATCGACCGTATCGTGTTTCTCCCGATCGTCGACGCCACCGTGCGCCTCGCCAATTTGAAGTCCGGCGGGCTCGATCTGATCGAGCGCGTGCTCGCCACCGACATCAAGGACGTGCGGGCCGATCCCAACCTGGAACTCTCGACTGCAATCGAGCTCGGCTATCAGGGCCTCACGCTGAACATCGGCAAGGATAAGGCCAAAGGGCCGCTAAGCCAATCGGCGAAGGTGCGCCAGGCCCTCGATCTTGCGATCGATCGCGAAGCCCTCAACCAGGTGGTATTCAATGGCGAGTTCAAGCCGGGCAACCAATGGGTCAACCCTGAGCATCCCTACTACCAGAAGGCCTTTCCGATCCGTCCGCGCAATATCGAGAAGGCCAAGGCGCTGTTGAAGGAAGCCGGGGTAAAGACGCCGATCAGCGTCGATTTCATGGTGCCGAAGGGTGACGAGACCGAGGCTGTCGCCCAGGTGATCCAGTCGATGGCGGCCGAAGCCGGCTTCGATATGAAAATCAGGGTGACGGAATTCGCCACTTCGCTCAAGCAGGCGGAAGCCGGCGACTACCAGGCCTTCATGCTGGCCTGGAGCGGACGGATCGATCCGGACGGCAACTCCTACGTCTTCCTGCACAGCAACGCGCCGCAAAACTATAGCGCGTGGAACAACAGCGAAGCCGACAAGGCACTCGATGGCGCGCGGCTTGTCAGCGGCATGGCGCAGCGCAAGGCCATTTACGAGAAACTGACCAAGCTCGAGATGCAGGATGAGCCGATCCTCTATCTCTATCACCGCAGGCTGTTGATCGCGCACACCAAGAAGCTCGAGGGCTACAAGCAGATGCCCGACGGGCTGGTGCGCGTTGTCGGACTAAAGCTGAAATGAGCATGATCCCGGCCTCTTCCTTGCATGAAGGCGTGCGCGCCCCATGCTGAATTTCCTCGCCCGCCGGATCGCGCAACTCGTCCCGACTGTCTTCTTCGTGTCGGTGCTGATCTTCTCGCTGCAGCATTTGTTGCCGGGAGATCCCGCGCTGGTCATGGCGGGTGAGGAGCGAGATCCGGCCGTGATCGCGCAGATTCGCCACCAATACCGGCTAGATGAGCCGGCACCGGTGCAATATGTCTATTGGGTCAAGGGCGTGTTGTCGGGCGACTTCGGAGAATCACTCCGCATCAAGGTGCCGGTGCGGGAATTGATCGAGCAGAAGCTGCCGGTGACGCTCCAGCTTGCCTCCATGGCCATCCTGATCGCGTTCCTTATCGGCATTCCCGCCGGGATCATTTCCGCGGTCAAGAAGGGCACAGCCTGGGACTACGGCGCGAACCTCTTTGCGCTCTGGGGCATCTCCACACCGAATTTCTGGCTTGGTATCATGCTGATCTTCTTCTTCTCCATCAAGCTGGGTTGGCTACCCGCCTCGGGCTATGTGTCGCTCGCAGAAGATTGGCGCGCGAGCCTTGCTTCCACCATCATGCCTGCGTTCGTGCTCGGCAATGCCATTGCGGCCATCCTCATGCGGCATACCCGCAGCGCCATGCTGCAGGTGCTTGAGAGCGACTATGTGCGCACGGCGCGCGCCAAGGGCCTGTCCGAGCGGTCGGTCATCCTCAAGCACGCCATGCGCAACGCACTGACGCCGGTGATCACCCTCGGCGCGCTCGAGCTCGGAACACTGCTCTCAGGCGCAGTGCTGACGGAGCAAATCTTTTCGATTCCGGGTTTCGGCAAGCTGATCGTGGACGCCGTGTTCAATCGCGATTACGCGGTGGTCCAGGGCGTGGTGCTGGTGACCGCGACGATCTACATCACACTGAACCTGATCGCCGACATCGCCTATATCCTCGTCAATCCGCGCCTGAGGGGTTAGCCGCATGGCCGATGCCGCCCTTTCGCTCGCAGCTGCCACGAGCATGGACGAAACGCTGGAGAGCCCGGGGCGGCGCGCGCTGCGGCGGCTCCTCAAGCGCAAGGGCGCAGTGGCAGGCCTCATCGTGATCGCGACCTTCATCCTGGCGGCGCTGCTCGCGCCGCTGGTCGCCCCTTACGATCCGATCGCGACCAGCTGGACGCTGGTGCGCAAACCGCCCTCGGCGCTGCACTGGTTCGGCACAGACGAGCTCGGCCGTGACGTTCTCGCCCGCGTCATCTTTGGCGCCCGCGGCTCGCTCCTCGCAGGCCTGATCTCGGTCGGCATTGCCATGTCGGTCGGCGTGCCGCTCGGACTTCTGGCGGGCTATCGCGGCGGCTTCATCGACGCGCTGATCGGCCGCATCACCGATGCCATGCTGGCCTGCCCGTTCCTGATCCTTGCGATTGCGCTCGCCGCGTTCCTGGGTCCCAGTCTCGGCAATGCCATGATCGCAATCGGCGTATCGGCCACTCCGGTGTTCGTTCGCTTGACCCGCGGCTTGGTGATGAGCGTGAAGGTCGAGGATTATGTCGAGGCCGCGCGCGCCATGGGCAACCCGAACTGGCGGATCGCACTCGTCCATATCCTGCCGAACATCCTGCCAGCACTCCTGGTGCAAGCGACGCTATCGATCGCGGCCGCGATCATCGCGGAAGCCGCGCTGTCGTTCTTAGGCCTGGGCGAGCAGCCGCCGGCGCCCTCCTGGGGCAGCATGCTGAACGCCGCCCAGCGTTTTCTCACCAGTGCGCCGTGGATGGCGATCTGGCCGGGACTTGCGATATTTCTGGTCGTGCTCTCGCTCAACCTGCTCGGTGACGGCCTACGCGACGCCCTCGATCCGAGGGAGCGGTGAGGCGCATTGTCATTCCGGGGCGTGCGCTCGAACTCGGGCTTACCCGAGTTCGTCTCCCATGATTGTCCAAGTCGGCAATGGCCGACTTGGATGCGAACCCGGAAATGACGGTGTTGGTGCTCAGATCACAATCTCCCGCAGCACGCGCCGGCAGTCCATTTCGAATTCGAGATCGATGACGGGCGGCCGGGCAAAATGCCAGGTGAGCCCGGAGCGGGCGGCGCCGCCGCGGACCAGTTCGTCCGCGAACACGGAATGGAAATCGCGGATGGTATAGGCTTGCACACCGGTGGTGTCCTTCCAGGTGAAGCCGAACGCGGCCAGGCGTTCTTCCATGGACTGCGCGGTGAAGCGGACCTTGTCCCGCAGGCCTTCCGGCGACAGATCGCGATAGCGCACGATGCGTTCGGGATAACTGCGGGCGCCTCCGCGTGCTTCTGCCCCGCCCGCGATGACGAAGCTCGGCGACGTGCTTTGGCTTGGGCGGGTGAAGGAGAAAGCGTAGAACGATGGCTCGGCGGGCGGGTCGATCTCTGGGCAGACATTGCTGCGCGCCACCGGATTGGTGCTGCCGTCGTAAAGTCCCCATTCCGCGAGCGTCTTCACATAATGCAGGTTGAAGGCGCGAAAGCCCTCTTCGGTGAAAGCTGCCGGCGAACGCAGCTCGCAGGCACAGAACGAGGTCAGCGGCCGCTCCGCAGCCTGAATGTAGTCTGCGATTTGCGCAAAGCCCTCCGCGAGCGGCACGAGGCGGTCGAAACGGACGCGCTCGATCTCATAGCCGGTGTCCGCGGCTACGCCGCTCGAATATTGGAAGACCGCCGGAATGAAGTGGTAATTGCCGGCTGCAAACGCGCTGACCATGTTTGCCTCTCCATTGACTCCAAGCGTGCGGACGCCTGCCCTTTGCAGGATACCACGGGATAAGCCTCAAACGGCAACGGGCGGCCCCAACGACCGCCCGTACCTTAACCAACATCCGATCAGGCTGTACCTGATCAAGTCGGCTTGAGCTGCTGGCCGCCGAGATCGAGCTCGGCGATCTCCTTGTTGCGCTCCGACTCCGCGGCGGCGCGGTGATCGGTCGCGATCGCGACATAGACCGCCGGCAGCACGAACAACGTGAACAGGGTGCCGATCGACATTCCGGCGACCACCACGAGACCGATCGAGAAACGGCTTGCCGCGCCCGCGCCGGTCGCGGTCAAGAGCGGCAGCAGACCCGTAACCATCGCTGCGGTCGTCATCAGGATCGGCCGGAGCCGGACGCGCGCGGCCATTTCGATCGCCGAGCGGCGGTCGAGTCCCTCCTTGAGCTGCAGTTCGTTGGCGAACTCCACCATCAGGATGCCGTGCTTGGAGATCAGGCCAATCAAGGTCAGCAGGCCGACCTGGGAGTAGATGTTTAACGTCGTCGCGCCGAAGAACAGCGGGATCAAGGCGCCGACCGCCGCCATCGGCACGCTGATCAGGATAACCAGCGGATCACGCAGACTTTCGAACTGCGCCGCGAGCACCAAGTAAATGATGATCATGGCAAATACGATTGTGATCAACAGCTGATTACCTTCCTGCACATATTGGCGCGCGTCCGAAAGGTAGTCATGGCTGAACCCGGTCGGCAGCTTCTTGGCTTGGCTCTCCAGGAAGTCCACGGCCTGTCCAACGGTGACGCCGGGCATCGGCACGGCCTGGAAGGTGGCCGAGTTCAGCTGGTTGTAATGGGTCAGCGCGTTGGGATCGGTCCCGGTCGTGATCGACACCACCGTCGACAGCGGCAGCTGCTGGCCCGTCGAGCTTGTCACGTAATAGTTCCCGAGCGATTCCGGGGTCAGGCGTTTCTCGCGCGGGACCTGCGGGATGACCTGGTACGAGCGGCCCTCGAGATTGAAGCGGTTGACATAGTTGCCGCCCAGCATGGTCGCCAGCGCACCGCCGATGTTCTGCATGGTGATGCCAAGATCGTTGGCCTTCGAACGGTCGACTTTGATCCGCACCACTGGCTGATTGAACTCGAGGTCGCTGTCGCTGACGATGAAGAGGCCGCTCTTGCGCGCAGCATCCTTGAGCTTCTGCATCTGGTCATAAACGGCCTGGAAGCCCTGGGTCGAGCTGATCACCATCTGCACGGGCAGACCGCCAGGTCCCCCAGGCAGCGGCGGCAGGTTGAAGGCGAAAGCGTTGACGCCTTCGATCTTGGACAGCTCCGCCTGCACCAATGGTTTCAGCGCGATCGACGAACGTTTACGCTCGTCCCAGGGCTTTAGCAGCATGCCGGCGATACCGTTCTGCGGGCCGTTGATGCCGTTCAGCACAAAACGCAGGTCGGTCTCGGGGAATTTCTGGAACGCCTTGTCGAGCTTCTCGCCATAGTAATCGAGATAGTCGATGTTGGCGTATTTCGGCGCCTTGGTCACGGCGAAGACGATGCCCTGGTCTTCTTCCGGCGCCAACTCTTTCGAGGTGTGCATGTAGAGGAAACCGACCAGGCCGAGGATCGTCAGCGCGAACAGCGCTGTCACGGGGCGATAATCCAGCGTGCGGTCGAGCCTACGGCCGTACCAGCGGGTGATTGCACCGAAGACCCTGTTCACTATGCCGGCGAACCGCCCCTCCTCCGCGCTCTTCAGGAACACCGAGCACATCATCGGCGACAGCGTCAGCGCGATCACGCCCGAGACGATCACCGAGCCCGCGAGCGTGAATGCGAATTCGCGGAACAGCGAACCGGTGAGGCCGCCGAGGAATCCGATCGGCGCGTACACCGCGGCAAGCGTGATGGTCATGGAGATGACCGGGCCGACGATCTCACGCGCACCCTTCATAGCGGCCTGAATAGGCGGCAAGCCTTCTTCCAGGTGCCGGTGAATGTTCTCGACCACGACGATGGCGTCGTCCACCACGAGGCCGATCGCCAGCACCATAGCGAGCAGTGTCAGCAGGTTGAAGGAGAAACCCAACGCCAGCATCGCGCTGCAGACGCCGATCAACGACAGCGGAATCGTGATGACGGGAATGATCACCGAGCGCAGCGAGGCCAGGAACAGGAAGATCACCACGACGACAATCACCACGGCTTCGCCCAGCGTTTTCTCGACTTCGTTGATCGAGGACTGGATGAATTTGGTGGAGTCGTAGGCCACCTTCATCTTCAGCGAAGGTGGCAGGTTGCGCTCGATCTCGGGGAACAGCGCGCGGACGCCTCTCACGATGTTCAGCGGATTGCCCTGCGGCGTCGCCTGCACGCCGATGAAGATCGCGTGCTCGCCGTTGAAGGCGACGCTCGCATCAGTGCTCTGCGCCGCGAGCTCGACGGTCGCGATATCCTCCAGGCGCACGAACCCGCCGTTCTTGGCCTTGACGATCATGTGCTTGAACTGATCGACGTTCTCCAGGTCGGTGTTGGCCGAGACGTTGGAGACGATGTAATAGCCCTTGGCCTGACCGGCGGCGGCCTGGAAGTTGTTCGCTGCGATGGCAGCCGACACATCGGCCGGCGACACGCCGCGCCCGGCCATCTTCACGGGATCGAGCCACAGCCGCATCGCGAAGGTCTGGCCGCCCAGAATGTCCGCGGAGGCCACGCCATCGACGGTCGACAGCACGGGCTGAACGACGCGCGTCAGATAGTCGGAAATCGCGCTGCCCGACAGCTCATTGCTGGAGAAGCCGATATACATCACCGCCGTGGTCTGGCCGGTGGTCTTGGTGACGACGGGGTCGTTGGATTCCTTCGGGATCAGGTATTTGACCGAGTTCACCTTGGCGAGCACTTCCGTCAGCGCCTGGTTCGGATCGAAATTGAGCTTGATGTAGACCTGGATCGTGGAGGTGCCGAGCACCGAGGACGAGGTCATGTAATCGACGCCCTCGGCCGAAGCGACGGCCTGCTCGATCGGCGTCGTGATAAAGCCCTGGATCAGGTCTGCGGACGCGCCGGGATAGGAGGTCGTGATGTTGACGACCGTGTTCGACAATTTCGGATATTGCCGGATCGGCAGGACGCTCGCCGCGCGAAGGCCGAGCAGCAGGATCAGCAGGCTGACCACCACCGACAGAACCGGGCGCTTGATGAAGATATCGGTCAAAGCCATCGCGATGGTCTCGTTCTCTTAAAAATTCGCGCATGACCCTAAGCACACGACGGGCCCTGCTGCTCTTGCGCGTAGTCCTTCGCGCGTTTTATGCGTCTCTCAGTAACGCGGTGGCTGCGCCGGAATCGGCGGCGGCGGATCGGCGGAGATCGCGACGGCCGCGCCCGATTGCAGCTTGAGCTGGCCAACGGCGACGACGCGATCTCCCGGTTTCAGGCCCTTAAGGATCGCGGCGCGACCGCTCTCTCGATCGCCGGCCTTCACGAAGGTGCGCACCGCGGTCAGGCTGGTCTTGCCGTCGTTCCCTTTCTTCTCGGTGATCAGGAAGACGGAATCGCCATACAGCGTGTAGTCCACCGCCGTTGCCGGAACGGTTACGACCGGCGGCTTGTCCGGCAACACCACGGTGGTGGTGACGAACATGCCGGGCTTGAGGATGTGATCCGGATTGGCGATCGTCGCCTGCGCGCGGATGTTGCGCGTATCGGTGGCCACCTGCGGCTCGATCGTCGTGATCTTGCCTTCGAAGGTCCGGCCTGGATAGGCGTCGACGCCGAGGCGAACCGTCTGCCCGACCTTCAACTGGCCGCTGTCCTTCTCCGGCACCGTGAAGTTGGCATAGAGCTCGGACAGATCAGTTAGCGACACGATCGCCGTTCCCGCGGTCAGGTATTGTCCGACCTCGACATGACGCACACCGAGCTCGCCGTCGAACGGCGCCCGCACCAGCTTCTGCGAGATGATGGCTTCCGTCTTGGCGATCCCGGCAAGCGCCTGGTCGTAGGCGGCCTGCGCCTGGTCGACGGTTGCCTGCGGCCCGAACTGGCGCTCGGCGAGCTGCTTGGCGCGATCCAGCGAGAGCCGCGCCACGGTGGCCTGCGCCTTGAAGTTGGCGAGGTCGCCCTGGTCGGGCGCATCGAACAGCTGCACGAGCGGCGTGCCCTTCGTCACATGCGAACCGGGTGAGAACATGATCTGCGTGACGCGGCCGTTGACGTCCGACGTCACATTGACCTGATGCACGGCGGCGAGTTCACCCACCGCGGTCAACAGGTTGGGAATCACCTCCGACTTCGCCTCGGCGACCGACACCTCGATCGGCGGCGGCTTATGGTTGGCGAAGAACTGCGCGATCATGTGGCTGCGGAAGGCATTGAAGCCGACCAGCGCGCCGACCAACAACAGCAGCAACAGTCCGACAATGGCAAACCAGCGCACCATCCGCACCGGGCGGGTGCGCGGCTTCTCTTCGATCGGCTTGCCAGAGAGCTTGGATTCGGTCGCGACGTTCATGCTTTTGCACTTTCTGCAATCGTCGATTGAGCCGAGGCCGGCTTCAACTGACGGTCCAAATGTGAGGCAATTGCGGCCTGATTAAGCCCGATTCCCCTGAGGAGGAACTCACAAAGCTGGCGCTCCAGATCATTGGCATTGCCGTAAGCGAGGCAGGGCGTGGCAGGAAGCCGCATCAAGGCCGCCGACAGCACCGTGTGATGGGCGAACCAGAACAGGTTAAGCGGCTCGGTCTCGACACGCGACGCATCGCCCGCCGCAATGGCACGCTCCAGCGACGCCACAAACGCCGCGCCGATCAGTTTTTCGACCTTGGCATAGACAAGCCGGGCAAATTCCCCGTCGTCCAGATGGCTCGTCACCATCAGCCGAAGCCGCTGTTCGTCTTCCTTATCCGGACCGTCGGATATCCGCACAAAGTGCTGGACCATGCTCCTGACCAGTTCGACCAGTGTCGTGGTCGACGGCTTCCGCCCCAAGAGATCGGCGAGCGCGGGATCCGCCTCGCACTCCTCGGCCAGGATTTCCGCAAACAATGCCGCCTTGGAGGGGAAATGCTTGAACAGCAGCGCTTCCGAAATGGCCGCCGCCGCCGCGACGCTCTTCGTCGTGGTGCCGGCAAAGCCGTGACGGGCAAAGCAGCGCTTGGCAGCGCCCAAGATCAACTGGCGCCGCAGGTCACTGGTCATGCGGAGGGTGCTCATCTTCGTGAGTAAGCACTCACCTATGACAAAAGTCAAGGTATTATGCTGCGGTGCAACTCGCCTGATGCGTGTTGGAACCGCGTTGGGAAGCGCGAGGATGTCTAGATCGGACCCAATCCTAAGTCGCCGCGAAGCCGCGTCAGTATAAAAACGCCATCCCGGGTCGGTAATACGCGATCGAGGTTGGCCGCATCGATTTTCACGCTGGCAAAGCGCGGTCCGGCTGCGACGCCTTGGATGGATTTCGCAAACGCCTCAACTTCCGCCATAGTCGAAATGGCGCGGCTATCTGATAGTCCGCACGCTTTGGCAACACCGACCAAATCGGCGGCGGAGGCCGTGTGGCTCATCTGCCCTCCAGTCTCGCCGTAGCATTCGTTGTCGAGTACCGCGATGGAGAGGTTGCCAGGCTTCTGCAGCCCGATGGTCGCAAGGCTTCCCATTCCCATCAGCATCTCGCCGTCGCCCGTGATGACCAGCACGGGCAGTTTCGGTTGCGCCAGCGCCAGCCCGAGCCCGATCATCGCGGCACCGCCCATGCCGCCCCACAGGTACAAGTTGCGGGCGTGGTCGCCGGCCGCCGTGATGTCGTTGGTTGAAGCGCCGAGCCCGCCGACTGCGATCGCATCCCCGCGGCTCGCAAGCAGAGTTTTGACCACATCGCGCCGGTGAAGAAGGTTTGGCTTGCTCATTTCACAAAAACCTTGGCGCCGATCAAGCGCTGCGACAACAACACGGCCGTCGGCGTCAGCGCGTTGTAGGCCTGGCTCGCAGCGGCCTCGACCACCTCGCGCACTTCCTGCGGATGCGAAGCACGCAAGACCCTGATTCCGGCAAGTTCGAAGACACCCGGCGTCGTTGATCCCATTGGCACCTGCCAGGGATTGAACTCACCCCACTCACCGCGCATGGTCACCAGCGTCAGGAACGGGAAGCGGAAAACTTGCGTGAGCGAGAGCATGTTGACGCAATTGCCGACGCCGCTCGACTGCATCAGGAGCACCCCGCGCTGACCGCCGCCCCAGGCGCCGAGCAAGAGCGCTACCCCCTCCTCCTCCGTGGTCAAGGGAATGCCCCGCATGGTGGACGAGGCCAATACGCGCTGGATTAGCTGCGAATGGCCGGCATCCGGCACGTAAGCGACCTGACGGACATCGAAGCGCTGCAACAACGCAAAAATATCGTCGGGCCAGCAGGCTGCTTGTTCGGTCGACTCATCGGCACGGGCGTGCATTTGGTTTCCGGTTGGCTGGCAAGGTTGCCGTGACTGTAGACGGAGCCGCGCATTCCCTCAAAGCGCAAAAATGGCATAAGGCTCTGCGCCCTTTCCGCTCTTTGCCCTGCGGTGGAGGATCGAGCTCAAGCAAGCTCGATCCGACATTGATCCGAAGTATATTGCGCCTCTCCCGCGTAGCAGTCTAAGGTCGTTGCAAATGAAACTAATTGGCAACCTTCCGCGTGGGTGTGACCGGATGGATGGAAACGCACGAGAGCTGGCGGCGAGCTTCGATCTCGAGAAGCTGACGCCCGAATTTTACGAAAACCCCTACCCGACCTATCGCGCGCTGCGGGAGAACGATCCGGTCAAGCGGATGCCGAACGGCTCGTATTTCCTGACGCGCTACGATGATTTGGTCACCGCCTACAAGAACACGCGCGCCTTTTCCTCCGACAAGAAGAAGGAGTTCGCGCCGAAATACGGATCCTCCTTGCTCTACGAGCACCACACGACGAGCCTCGTCTTCAACGATCCGCCGATCCACACGCGCGTGCGGCGCCTAATCATGGGCGCGCTGTCGCCGCGTGCGATTGCCGAGATGGAACCGGCGCTCATCGCGTTGGTCGATCGGCTGCTGGATTCGATCGCAGCGAAGGGAGAGTTCGAGCTGATCGGCGATTTCGCCGCCGCGATCCCTGTGGAGGTGATCGGCAACCTGCTCGACGTGCCGCATGAGGAACGCGAGCCCCTGCGCGACTGGTCGCTCGCGATTTTGGGCGCGCTCGAGCCGGTGATCAGTGCGGAAGTCTTTGCCCGCGGCAACAAGGCCGTTGCGGATTTTCTTACCTATCTCGAGACCCTGGTCGAACGCCGGCGCGCAAAGCCCGGCAATCCCGAACGCGACGTGCTGACGCGCTTGATCCAGGGCGAGCCAAACGGCGAGCGGCTGAGCGAAAGGGAATTGCTGCAAAACTGCATCTTCCTGCTCAACGCCGGACACGAGACGACCACCAACCTGATCGGCAATGGGCTGGTGGCGCTCGTCAGATATCCCACGCAGAGGCAGCGGCTGATCGAAAACCCGCAACTGATCAAGACAGCCGTCGAGGAAGTGCTTCGCTACGAGAGTTCGAACCAACTCGGCAATCGCATGACCACCGAGCGCGTCGAACTTGGCGGCGTCATCGTGGAGGCGGGTACGCCG
>Ga0134126_10007245_pt1 | contig 13918 bp, 11 predicted proteins | sample KB31752_FD_96881 | JGI IMG/M metagenome (GOLD analysis project Ga0134126, IMG submission 96881) | Terrestrial soil microbial communities with excess Nitrogen fertilizer from Kellogg Biological Station, Michigan, USA - KB3-175-2 | ecosystem: Environmental > Terrestrial > Soil > Unclassified ... | reverse complement strand
TCGGCGGCATAGCGGAAGAACAATTCCATGCCCTGCAGGCAATCTGGGTCAAGCTGGTAATAGATATTCTTGGTCAGGTAGTCCTTCACCTCGGCGGGCGCTAGCTGCAGCCGCGCCGACCACTCTCCGGCAATCTTCTCCAGAGCCGGTGGTTGCAGTCCGTGGTCGCGCGAGCCCTGAAAAATCGATGCCAAATCCAGCCCCGGGTGCATCTCGGCTAGCGCCGCCTGGCGCACCGCCCAGAAGGCAAATACGAAGGATTTGCCCGAGAGCCGCCGCCATTCTTCCGCCAAGTCAAGGACCTGGTATCGCGAGCGGTCCACTTTCAGCGCCGGATCACCGATAATCAGCGCGGCGTCGCACTCCCGCAGCATGGCCGGGAGCTCCGGCGGGAGAGAACGGAATTGCCGTCCTCCTCCCCACCACTTCTCGAACAGCACCCGCGTCAGCGCCACCGAGGTCATGGAGGAATTGTCGGTGGCGATGGTGCGCACGTCTTGCAGAGGCACTTTGCTGATCAGCAGGATGGAGCGTACCGGGCCGCGGGCAGCGATGGCCACCTCGGGGATGACTACCAGGTCTGGAATGCTGTTGTAGGCGATGGCGGGAATGATGCCGATATCGCCTGTCCCCTCGCGCAGCGCCGCCGCGCAGGAGGACGGCACGCTATAGAAGATGTCGAAGTCTTTGGCTGCCCCGCCGTGATCGAAGTCCCACATTAAAGGAGCGGTATTGAGATAAGAGATGGCGGAGATGCGGAGATGGCGCATGCTGCGGAAGAACTGCTAATTCTAGCAGACAGCCCCAGCCGCCAAATGCCTGCGTGTGGAGAAGGCCCGTCGTCGTATACGTACGGGACCCAGCCGCGAAGCGGCGGAATAATCTAGCTCCAGGCGCAAGGCCGCCTACTTGTGAACGCGAATCACGGAGGCGATGGCTCCCAGAGCCATGGGGCACGGCTTCAGGACTTGGTTCCGCCATCGCCCCTGATTACACTCGCAGGTTCCTCCAATTCCAGGCGCGACCGGATAGTCTTGGCCAGTTCGCAGGCGGAGCGCATCTTGGCCTGCGCCGCCGGCGGGACCTGGGGAACACCCAAAGCCAGCTCACAAGATAGCAGCAGCGCGGTGACGCTATCCTTCAGTTCGTTGCGCAGGACAAGCTCCGCCTCCCGGCGGGCTGCTTCTCGCGCTTTCAAGTTGCGCCGCACCGCTTGCTTCAGTTCCCGCACGACCCGCTCGCTGCCACTGATGGCCAGATTCACGTAAACAGGGATAGCGGCCCCGGCATGCTGCAGCAGCACCTCGGCGCCAAGGGGATCGCATTCCACCAGGTATTGATCAACCACCAGCGCGGAATACTCACCACTGCGCAGCAGCTTGCTGGCGGCGCGCATGCTCTCGGCGCACCCTGTAGCTTCACCCATCGCTTCTTGAATCACCGCGGCACATTCCTTAGCCCGTGGCGAAGAGGTAATCAGCAGTATCATGCCCCCTGTCCTTGCACGTGCCTCGCCAACTCCTCACCGCATGGAAATACAGGAGTTAACGAACCGCACCGTACCGTATTTCCCATTGTGGAACAGCATCGCCAGCTTCCGCTCATTCCTGGGAAGCGTATTCCTTGAGCTTGCGGTATAGAGTAGTTTTTCCAATACCCAAGAGTTTGGCCGCCATTAACTTGTCGCCGTTCAGTTGCTCGATGGTGCCAAGGATGGTCCGCTTCTCCATTTCCAGCATGGGAATGATCTTGTCCTTGGCATCGCTGCTGGCGGGTGGCTGTTGCGCGCTGCGGATGGGACTGGGCAGGTCGAAGACATACAGCACCGGGCCCGAACTGAGGGCGCAGGCCCGCTCCAGGCAGTTCTCCAGTTCGCGCACGTTGCCCGGCCAGTCGTAGGCCAGCATCAGCTTCAAAGCGTCGTCGCTCAAACTCCGCGATATGCCGCTGTCCCGCGAGAGCCGCTCCAGGAAAAAATTGGCCAGCAGGGGAATGTCCTGCCGCCGCTCCCGCAAGGGCGGGATGCGCAGAGTGAGCACATTTAGCCGGAAGTAGAGGTCGCGGCGGAAAGTTCCCTGGGCCACGGCGTGCTCCAGGTCGCGGTTGGTGGCTGCCAGGATGCGCACGTGGATCGGCGTGTTCCGGGTACTGCCCACGGCACGGATTTCCTTTTCCTGGATAGCGCGCAGCAACTTGGCCTGCAGGTCCACGGACAGTTCCGCAATCTCATCCAAGAACACGGTTCCCCCATCGGCAATGGCCAGCAAGCCTTCTTTGGAATGCTGCGCACCGGTGAAGGCTCCTTTCACGTACCCGAACAGTTCGCTTTCAATGAGAGTTGGCACCAGCGAGCCGCAGTCCACGGGAATGAAGGGGCGGTCGCGTAGCGGGCCGGAAAAATGAACGGTGCGAGCCACCAGTTCCTTCCCCGTGCCGCTCTCTCCCAGGATCAGCACTGGGTGCGTGCTGTGCGCGGCCTTGGAAATGATGCGATAGATCTTTTCCATCTCCGGCGCCCGCCCAACGATGTTGCCGAAGCCCTGCTTGGACTTGATCTTTTCCCGCAACATGCGGTTCTCGCTCTTCAGCTTCAGGTGCGTGCTGACGCGCTCCAGCAGCAGCTTCAATTCATCCAGGCTGAAGGGCTTGCTTACATAATCGTAAGCGCCGTCCTTCATGGCCTGAACCGCCGATTGCACCGTCCCATAGCCGGTCACCACTACCACCACGGCATCCGGGCGCTGGCTCTTGATGTGGTGCAGCGCCTCCAGGCCACCCGCTCCGGGCAGGCGCAAGTCGAGCAGCACCACGTCCACGGGCTGCGCATCCATCACCCGGTAGGCGTGTTCCGCGGAATCGGCCACAAAGGTGTTGAACCCCAGGATTTGCCCCACTTCCCGGCAGGCCTCGCGAATGGAGCGCTCATCGTCCACGATCAGCAGATTAAGAAAATTAGCTTTCTCGATCTGCGCTGGCGCTGGTGCGGCTGCTTCCGCTGTCAGCATGATTTCCTCCTTGGGCTAGGTTTCCCGCTTCTCTTCTTGCCGCTGTTCTCCCCGCGCGGTTCCTGTGGACGCTCGCTCGCGTCCAGCACTTCACGCACCTTGCGCGCCAGAGCTCCCCCGGTAAAGGGCTTACGAAATATCCTGCTGTCCGGTATCTCTCGCTCACTCCGCGGCCCATAGCCGGAAATGAACAGCACCTTGGCTTGGGGGTGCAGAGGACTAATCTGTTCCACGACTTCCCGGCCGTTCTTCCCCGGCATCACCATATCCACCAGCAAGAGATGGATGGGCCCGGTGTGCCGCTGAGCGAGGCGCAAAGCTTCATTTCCATTGGCAGCCGCCAGCAACTGGTAGCCGCATTGCGTAAGCACTTGCTCGATGGAGGCACGCACCCGCTCATCATCTTCCACCAGCAGAACGGTTTCCCGGCCCTCGAGGGAAGGCTCGGTGTGCGCTTCCGACCCGCGCCACTCCAGCTCGCTTTGCACCCGCGGCAACAGCACGCGCATCCGCGTGCCCTGGCGGGGCGCGCTCTCGACCAGGATGTCTCCCTGGGCCTGGGTCACAATCGCTTTTACGGTGGCCAGTCCCAATCCCGTTCCCTGCCCCGGCTGCTTGGTGGTGAAGAAGGCTTCGAAGAGGTGGGTGCGCGTGTTTTCGTCCATGCCACACCCGTTATCGGCCACCTCCAGCATGACGTAGTCGCCGGGCGGCAAGCCGGCAACGGAAGCGGCCGCACCATCCAAGGCGCAATTGCTCAACTCCAGGCTGACGCTCCCGCCCTGCGCCACGGCATCGCGGGCGTTAAGCACCAGATTGAGGATGACCTGCTGCATCTCTGCCGGGTCCGCCTTCACATACCCCAATCCCGGAGCGCTGCTGATGGCCAGCTTTCTGCTCTCCTCCACCAGTTTCGCCAGCAGGTCGCGCATGTCTTCCACCACCATCTGCAGGGAAAGCACTCTGCTGTCACTCACGTGCTGCCGGGCCACAAACAGCAGCTTGCGAATCAGGGCGCAGCCGTGTTCGCTGGCCAACTGGATTTCCCGCGCGCGTTGAGCGCCGGGTTGCGCGCCCAACTCCGCCACCAGCAGGTCGGATAGAATGCCGATGCCGGTCAGCAAATTGGCGAAGTCGTGCGCCAGGCCAGCCACCAACCGTCCCACCGCTTCCATTTTTTGCGACTCGCGCAGCGCCCCCTCGGCGCGCTTACGCTCGGTGATGTCTTCTACCATCTTGATGGCGAACTGGGGCTCGCCGCCGGGACCGCGCACCAGGGAGACGTTCAGCCGCGCCCAAACGACCGTTCCATCCGGGCGCACATAGCGTTTGTCCAATTGATAGCGGTCGCGGTGGCCCGCAGCCATTTCCGAGAACAGCCGGGCATCCTCGGCCCGGTCGTCCGGATGGGTGATGCAGGCAAAGGGCATGCCCTGCAGTTGTTCATGGCTATAGCCCAGCATTTGTTCCAGGGCGTGGTTGCTCTCCGCGATTTTGCCGTCGAGCGTGAAATGGCCGATGCCGATAGCGGCTGCTTCGAAGATGGCGCGGAATCGGGCCTCGCCTTCGCGCGACACCCGCCGCCGCTCCCCCTGGCTGATATCACGCGTCGTAATGACCAGCAGGCGACGCATGCCTGCCCGGAACTCCCGGCAGGAACTTTCCATCTGCAAGTAAGAATTGTCCTTGCGCCGCCCGCGAAACTGACACGCGGGGAAACCACAATCGAGAACCGGCCTTTCCGCCACCCCGTTGGTGCAGGGATAATGCTCGGGCAAAAGATCGGCCAGCGGGCGGCCCGCCAGTTCGCGGCTATGGCTGTAACCGAACAGATGGGTGTGGGCGGCGTTGCACCACAGGATCTTGCCTGCTTCCACCACCGCTACCGCCTCGGGACAGGCGGCCAGGGCGGCGCTCAACAGGGCTTTGGCGGCAGTCTGGCGGGATAGCTCGGGAACGGGCTGAAGGGCGGTGCTCATGCGGATACCCAAATTCATCTGGCCGGAAATGCCTGGAAAGGGCAGCCCTCAAGAAAAGCGGGTTTACCGGGCCGAAGCGGGCCAGGAAAATATTCCCGAAGTGACAAGGCAGGAGATCAGACTTCTTTTAAACGAGTATCTCTAATCCACTGCTGCAGCATGATGCCAGTATTGGAAACCTATGAAAGTCTGCCCGGTCCGGGAATCACGCACGGCCCATCTCTTCCCAAAAATGGAAGATATTCAAAACACTAGATTCTTTTACCCGCTACTCAAGCACGCCCTAGCAATACCTTTGTGTCACGTTTCCCGTTTCGGGTAAGTGATTCCTCTCACGCCCCCATGTGACACTTGGGAAACGACGGCAATTAAAAAAGGCGCGGCCGGAGCCGCGCCCATTCTGCACTGTACGTTCTTAGCTCTTGCTGGTCCGGAGAGGCTGGGCCAAGCGGAAGGTCAAACGGCGCTCCGGTCCGAAGCCCACATTCTCTTTACCGGTGGCATAGGCCGCGCCGGTGCCGGCACCCGCGCCCACGGCGCCGCCGATCAAGGCGCCTTTGCCGCCGCCGGCCAGCGCGCCAATCAGCGCCCCGGCTCCGGCCCCGCCGCCAATCATTTCCAGGTTTCGCTTCTTGTGCGATTTCCCAGAAAGGGAAATGCTGGAAGTCTCTACTGCCACGTTTTTGCCGTGCACGTGGAGAGAGGCCAGCGCGATGCGCAGGTAGGCCGGTTTGTGGAGATGTCCGCCCGCATTGGATTCCACTATTCGCCCGGTAACCTCTGCCCCCTTGGGAATCATGGTTTCGCCCTTAACTACTACGGGCTCATCCAGCACCGCGTCAAAGGTGTCGCCGGTTTGGGCGCTTGCGCTTGAAATCGCCGATTGCAGCCGCACCGTCAGCGGCGTTCCCGCCGGGATTGCCTGCGGCACCGGCACAACCTCGCTTGCCGGTATAACTGCGCTGGTGCCATTGTCGCCACTACTATTGCCGGTGTCAGAGTTATCAGAATTGGCGGAGGGCACCTTGCTGCAGCCCACTGCCAAAACCAATGCCAATAAAACCGGAATGATGCTCGCAACCGACTTCTTCATGCTTTTTAGCCCTCCCCAGAGTGGAACAGCCTTGCCCCTTGCCGAGGCACCTGAGCTGCCAGTGTTCGCTCTTTGAAAATCAGCTACTTACAATCTGCTCGGAGTATCCAGCTATGTATTTTTTTCCGGGCTGCACCAGCTCTGGCTTGTGGATTTTTGCGCCTGACGGACTGGGGGAGAGGAGAACAGCCTGACAGCAGCCAAAGGAGTTGGCAAGTTACTTCGGACAAAAGACTTAAGGCCGATCGGGCTGGTTCTCCCGACCGGCCTTGCGGTTTCCGCAGGTGCGCTGAACGCCGGGCGCTACTGACCCATTACGCGCAGCACCAGCAGCGTCCCGCCGTCCAGCTTGACGTTGCCGTGGGATGAACGGATGACCGAGCCCTCCGTAGGCGAAGCCTGCTGGCTCAAGGTCAGATTGGAATCGCCGATCACTCCGCGGGAGTTAGCATTGATGGCAGCAGCGCTGCCTGCGCTAGGTTGTGCTGCGGGTGCGCCCATGTTGCCGCCACCCATATCGCCGGCTTGCGAACCCGGGGCCCCTCCTGATGTTTTTCCGCCGCCGCCGCCGGGCATCGTGCCAGGTTGACCACCGCCCATGGCACCTCCCCCCGACCCGGAAGGCGCGCCTCCACCCCCCGCCGGCTCCTGCTCCTGCATCATGGGTGAAGGCTGCGGCTTCTCCAGCGCCTGGATGGCAGCGTGCATGCCTATTTGCTTAGCTTCCTTGCCCTGTTTTACTTCGACCTTATCGAAAATAATGCCCAGGCTTGACTGGGGATCCTGCTTGCTGGCGGCTTTGACGGTGGTGACGTGCCCAACCAGCTTGCTTCCCCGCGGAATCACAACATTGCCGCCATTGTCGCGCAAATCGCCTAACGATTTGGCCACCACTTCCTGGCCGGCCTTTGCCTTCTTGGCGTCCACGCTCTTGTTCAGCTCCGCCCCCAGCACAGCTCCCGGGGCCAGCGTCGGCCCACCCTGCGCTGTCGCGGGCTGGCTTGCCACTGGGTTCGCCTGCGCCTGCGCCTGCGCCAGCGCCGCTGCCCAAAGCAACAACAGGGCCGCAAGCCCGTATCCTAAAGTCTTTTGCATACGCTTCCTCCTCAAAGTATCTATCCTGAGATGCACGTCTTTCCTTCACCGTAGCCCGGGTTCGGCCCGGGTACGACCCGGAAAATAGAATGCCGGGAGCCCATTCCGGCTGCATGGTTGCAGGTATCCGGTAAAACCCGGAATAATGGAGAGATATCTATGACGCCGGAAAAGGTACTTATAGTCGAGGATGAAGAGAATGAACGCGTAGGCCTGGCCGAACTCATCTCCGGCTGGGGCTACCGCACGGAGACGGCCCACGATGGCATGGAAGCGCTGGAGAAAGTCGAGCTGTTTTCTCCCGGCATCGTGCTCACCGATTTGAAGATGCCGCGCATGGATGGCATGGCGCTACTCTCCAAGCTGGCGGAGCGCTCGGAGAGCATTGCCGTTATCGTGGTCACTGCCCAGGGGACCATTGAGAGCGCGGTACAAGCCATGCAAATCGGCGCCTTCAACTACATTCAGAAGCCGATTGACTTTAACCGCCTGCGCAGCATCCTGCAAAATGCCGCGGAACTGCGCAGCACGCGCATGGAACTGGAGGTCACCCGCCGCCAGTTGCGCAACAAGGGCGCGCTGGGCTCCTTGGTAGGCGCCTCGAAAAAAATGCAGGAGGTGTTCCATCTGCTGGAGATGGTGGCGCCCAGCACAGCCTCCGTGCTGATCACCGGCGAAAGCGGCACCGGCAAGGAACTGGTGGCGCGCACCATCCACGACCTGAGCCCGCGTAAAACCAAGCCTTTTATCGCCATCAATTGCGCCGCCATTCCTGAGACCCTGATCGAGAGCGAAATCTTCGGCCACGAAAAAGGCGCGTTCACCGGCGCGATGGAGCGGCGCGTGGGCTGCTTCGAACTGGCCGAGGGCGGCACGCTGCTGCTGGACGAAATCGGTGAAATGCCGGTAGCCACCCAGGCCAAGCTGCTGCGCGTGCTGGAGGACCGCAAGCTCCGCCGCCTGGGCAGCAAGATCGAAACCACGGTGGATGTGCGCGTGCTCGCCGCCACCAACAAGGTGCCAGAGGAAGCGGTGGCCAGCGGGCAACTGCGCAACGACCTTTACTACCGCTTGAACGTCTTTAACATTCACATGCCGCCGCTGCGCGAGCACAAGGAGGACCTGGCGGACCTGGTGCAGTCGCTCATCGGCGACATGAACTCCAAGCACAGCCGCAACGTGCAGATGCTCAGCGATGCGGTGATGAACCTGTTCCAGGGTTATTCCTGGCCGGGTAATGTGCGCGAGTTGCGCAATACGCTGGAACGCGCGGTGATCGTCTGCGAGGGCTCGGTGATCGAGACCAGGCACCTGCCCCCGGGTTTCGGCCATGCTCCGGCGCGGGCGGCTGCCCACGATCCCAATGCTTTACACCTGGGGGTGGGCACCACGGTGGAGGAAGCGGAGCGGCAGCTCATCATGAAGACGCTGGAAGCCACCAATAACAATAAGACCCGGGCCGCGGAAATTCTCGGCATCAGCCTCAAAACCCTGCATAATAAGCTCAAAGAGTACGGGGCGGCGGCCACGGCGGGTTCGGCCGCCGAATCCAATGGGTAGTGCGGCAGGGCTCTTTGCGCTGAGAGCAAGTGTGTGGGCAGGGGCCTCTGACCCCTGCAGGGCGGGCAGCAGACCCGCCAGTTCGCCGCGCTCAGATACCGTGGTACTCGGCTGACTTTTTCATGCGTTTAAAGGCCAAACTGGTGCTGGCCATCACCGGCATGATTGTCGCGCTGGTGGTGCTGTTTTCCTACATCTACATCTCGCAACTCCTGCAACAGCGCATCGTTGCGGCCTACGACACCGCCACCCTGCTGAGCCGCGAGCTGCAGGACGCGGCCAGCGACGCCCAACCCGACTTCAGCGACACGCGGGTGGATACCAGCAACCCCGACGCGGTGCGCGCCGCCCTCATCGAGACGCTGCAGACCGATCCCAACCTCAACACCTTTCTCGACTCGATCGTGGCCAACTCGTCGATTATTTACGACGCCGCCGTCGCCGGCCAGGACGACAGAGCCATTCTGGATACCGATCCCAACCTGATCGGGCAGACGCTCACCGACCGCCCCGACCTGCAACAGGTGCGCGACGCCGGTTTCCGCGAGCAGCTTCGCCTGGTGTTCAGCGCGCCACGGGTCTATGACGTGCGCATGCCCCTGCAGCTCAACGGCACGCCCTTCGGCAGCACCCGAGTGGGCGTCTCCACGGTGTTCCTGAAAAACGAAATCCAGCCGCACCTGCACCGGGCCATCGTGATATCGGTAAGCGCCATTCTGATTTCCCTGATTCTGGCGGCCGGCCTTTCCAACCTGGCGCTCTCGCCCCTGGCCCGCATCAGCCAACGCCTGGACAGCGTTACTGCCGGCAAGGTGGAGGCGCTGCACCCGGACGAAGAACGGCAAGACGAGTACGGGCTGGTCACCCTCAAGATCGCCCACCTCGGCCGACAGATGCGCGACGTGAAGGAAGTGTTCTCCGCCCTCAAGGACAACCTGGACCAGATCATGGCCACCCTGCAGGACGGCCTGATGCTGTTCACCCGCGACTCGCGGGTGGTGCTGGTCAGCGCCTCCGCCGAGCGGTTCGTGGGCCGCCCGCGCGGCGAAATCCTGGGCCGCAACGTGAACGATGTATTCGCCGAATCCACTCGCCTGGGCCACGTGGTGCTGGAATCGTTCCGCTCGCGGCGTCCCCTGAACGGGGGCGAAGTGGAAGGCGAGAACGGCCGCCGCATACAGGTTTCCGTGGACTTCATCCAGGAAGGCGGCGAGCAGATTGGGGCGCTGCTGGTGATGCGCGATGCCGAGTCCGTGCGCCGGATTGAAGATGAAATCGAGCTCTCGCGCCGCCTTTCCGCTATCGGCCGGCTCACCTCGGGCGTGGCCCACGAGGTAAAGAATCCCATCAATGCAATCGTGGTCCACCTGGAAGTGCTTCGTCAGAAGCTGCAGCAGATTGATCCTGATACCAAGCGCCACATGGACGTGATCGGCAGCGAAATTCAGCGCCTCGACCGCGTGGTGCAGACCCTGGTGGACTTCACCCGTCCGGTGGAATTGCGCCTGGGCGAAGTGGATTTACGCAAGCTGCTGGAGGATGTCGCGGTGCTGGCCGCGCCCGAAGCCGAGCGCCACGGCGTCATCATCATCCGCGACCTGCCGCCGGAGGAACTGCCCGTCAGCGTGGACTCCGACCTGGTCAAGCAGGCCCTGCTCAACGTGGTGAACAACGGGGTGCAGGCGATGACGGAGGGGGGCACGCTCACGATGTCCGCCACCCGCTCCAACGGCAGCGCTACGGTGGATATCCGCGACCAGGGGCATGGCATTGCCGCGGATGTGCGCGACAAGGTCTTTAATCTTTATTTCACCACGAAGAAGACCGGCAGCGGCATCGGCCTGCCCATGACTTATCGCATCATGCAGTTGCACCACGGCGACATCGAATTCGAGTCGGCGGAAAACCAGGGCACCACCTTCCACCTCACCTTCCCGCTGCTGCAAGCCGCTCCCGAACCCGCGCCCGAAGTGGTCTCGGAAGCATAGTCTTCCCCCGTGCCCGCCCGCTAAAGCATTCCTCAAACGTACCGGATTGGCTTGGCCCCGGAGCCTGCGCCAAATACAACCGCGCAGTAAGACGGATGACGGCTGTTTACACCGGTCGAGCACTGATTCATAATCCGGGGGAGGCCGAACAGCACGTTACTGCAACCGACTGAGGTGCCGTATGAAGCCTTGGATTTTAGCTGCTCTGCCCATAGCGCTTTGTCCGCTGCCGCTCTTGGCACAGTCCACGGTGCGTCAACCGGGAACGCCAAAGGTGTGTGTGGCAACTGTGTCCAACGCCAGCACCGTTTCAGCTTACCTCGAACGCTTGACCCAGCGTTTGGTCAAGACCCTCAGGCACAACAAAATAGACTCGGTCGCGATGAACTCTCGCACCACCATGCAACCAGAACTGAGGCCAAACCGCCAGAATATTGATGAGGCAGAAGCTAAGCAGTGCGACTACACGTTATTGACACAGCTCGTGGAGGCGCGGGCACATCCGGGCGCGGCCCAGACGTCCTCGCGGCCTGGCGCTATCGTGCCAAGCATTGATGCGGCTGACCCGTTAGGGGGCAATTCAGGACCGGTGTACCGAGAGGAAGAGCAAATTAGTTTCGCCCTGTTCCGTCCTTACCACGATGAGGCGATTGTGGATGGCTACATCCTGGAGCGAGCCTCCGCCAATGTCTCCGACTCTTTTCAAACCGCCATGGACCGTATTGCCAATCGGGTCAGTCACGATTTGAAAAAATAGCCGCTTGCAAAGAGGCGCATAATTACCGAAAGGACGGCCCATCTGCGGCTACAAATGCCAGCACGAACTTCGCGCTAACTAACGGAATTCGAATCCGATCCGGAAATCCAGGTAGTACAAGTTCGTGGCTTCTCCCATTCGGTGGTCGCGAAACTCCAATCGCAGCCCTTTTCGCTCGCGGAACCACCACTCGATACCGCCACCGAAGTTAATGCCGTTCGCGCGGCCTGCGCGGGTATAGCCGGCAGTGATAAAGGGCGTAAGCTTCGCCGTCCGGTCGAAGTGCAGCGAGCCATCCAGGGAGAAGACACCTATTCCGTCGCCGGCCGTCTTCCATGGGGCGAGGTACCCGATTTCGGCTCCACCGGCCAGTTCCCTGTAGAGAAACACCTCGCCGCCGCCGCCCACGTGAAAGGTTCCGTCCGTATTCCCGAAATTGCTGGCCGCTCCAGGTCCAAAAAAGACGTAGCCTTGTCCCCGATAGCTGCTGGTTTGAGCGCTCACGAGTGTCGGTAAAAAGACTAATAGCGTTCCGATCAGGACAGGTACACATAAAACCCGTGTGGCCATAAAGCACCAGCCCTTCTCGTGCAGGAATAAACGCTGTGAGAGTTCCCTGAATTTCCGGCCGGTTGGAACGGCATTATAGTGGGCCGGCACTTCAACTGACGAGAATTCCTTTTATAGGCCTAGCGAGTCAGGCGAGTCCCACGCAACACTCACGAGGAAAATCACAACGTTTATCATCCCAGGCGTGGGTATTGTTGGGGCGGCTACAATAACTCAGCAAATGCCGTCGCCACGACGGAGCAGCCGGCTGCATCTGAAGAACCTTTGCCTTCCTGAAGTGTTTACAATAGGAGTGATGGGGCTCGCACTACTTTGTCTGCTGCTGGCGATGCTAACTTGGCCGGCACTCGCTCAACAGGACCAGTCGCAAACTGCCCCCGCGACAGCTCCGCCCCCGTCCTCGCAAGCGCCGGCGCAGCCTTCCATTCCAGAAGGCGGTCAGAAGGCACCGGCCACGGAAGCTCCGCCTTCATCAGTGAAAAGTGCCAAGAAGAAAGCGTCCAGAAATAAAAGACACAGCCGGAAGAAGCACAGGAAGGCGCAGCCCAAGCAATCGGCCGAAACCGCGGACGATCCCGGCCCGCGGCGCATTGTGGTGCGGCGCGGCGGAACCAGCGATACCGGCGGCCTACTCGAACCCGGCGTCCCCGTGCCCGAAGCCGACCATCAGCGCCAGGCCACCGAGCAGATCCTGCAATCCACCGACGCCAGCCTGAAGAACATCACCCGGCGGAATCTCACGACCGACCAGCAGGACATGGTGCGCCAGATCACGCTGTACATGGAGCAATCCCGCTCCGCGAACAAAGAGGGAGACCTGGTACGCGCCCGGAACCTGGCGGTGAAGGCACACCAGCTGTGCGACGCTCTGGCGCGCCAATAGGGTCGCTAAACCGGAGCTATTGCGGGGCGCCCGCCGCGCCCAGCCGGGAACGAACGGCCTCGAGCAGCCAGTTACCGGCTTCTCCGGCCTCCTGTTGGGAAAATTCCTTCTGCAGCGCAATCACCGGCACCTCGGGCCGTGTTTCCTGCAGCACGGCAGCCGTGGCCCGGCCGCGTGGGGAGTGCATTTCATCGGCAAAAATCACCAGAGCAGGGCCGATGGCTTTCAGCAACACGATGGCGTCCGGCAAATTGCTGGCTGTGACCGGGTCATAGCCTGAGCGGCGCAGTACTTCGCGCAGGTACACCAGCGTGTCCACACTGGGGTGGATGCACAACACCCGGCAAACCGGAGCATCGGCCTTGGCTTCAGCGGGCCGCGAGCGCCGGTAGAAAGAGGAAACCGCGCTCACCTCGGAGTCGTGGAGATCGAACACCTGCAGCAGATTGGTGAGCTTCAGCAGCCGCTGCACCGGAGGAGGCGCGGCGCACAGCTTCAGGTCGCCTCCGGAGCGCCGAAGCCTGGCCACCAGCCGGACCAGGGTGCCCAGCCCGCTGCTGTCAATGAAGTTCACCTCGGCCACGTCCAGCACCAGGTCGCGGCACTCGGCGTGGAGCTTGTTCACGTGCGACTCAACCTTTTGCGCTTCTGGGCCGGCCACAATTCGGCCCGCGGCTCTCACCACCATTACGCTGCCCAACTGGCGATCTTGCAGTTCCAGCGGCATCTATCTTCTCCTTGGTTTCGCGCTGTTCACTTTGGCCAGAAGTTCCTTGGCCGGCTGCTGATAGGCGCCCTCGATGCCGGCGGCTTCGGTCAATGAAGTACGCGCCTCGGCCAGGCGGCCCAGCTTGGCGTAGGAGTAGCCCAGGCGGTAAAGCGCCATCTGATACGAAGCGGGATCCTCTTTCAGCAGCGAAGTTGCCGATTTGAACTCGGTGATGGCGGCGGGCGTCTTCTCCTGCCGCATCAGCGCGTAACCGAGAGC
>Ga0134126_10007244_pt1 | contig 13919 bp, 12 predicted proteins | sample KB31752_FD_96881 | JGI IMG/M metagenome (GOLD analysis project Ga0134126, IMG submission 96881) | Terrestrial soil microbial communities with excess Nitrogen fertilizer from Kellogg Biological Station, Michigan, USA - KB3-175-2 | ecosystem: Environmental > Terrestrial > Soil > Unclassified ... | reverse complement strand
TGCTCCGCTGGCGATCGCGCGCAGGCTCGGGTTGCCACGCCGCATCCTTGTGATCCTTGAAGGCGAAGGGCTGGCCAACGACGCCACCGCGCTTATCCTCTATCGCTTTGCGATCGTCGCCATCGGCACAAGTGCATTCTCGACAGTCAACGCGACCGAGACATTCGCTGCGATCGTCATTTGCGAAGTCCTGTTCGGCATCGCTGTGGGATGGCTCAGCCTGCGCCTGCGGCAATGGGCGCGCGATCCGCGCGTCGAGATCACGCTGTCGCTGATGACGCCTTATTTCGCCTATTGGGTGCCGGCGCATTTCGGCGGCTCCGGCGTGCTCGCGACCGTCGCTTGCGGGCTTTACGTGAGCTGGACCGGGCCGCGGCTGATCCCCTCCGCCACGCGCCTTCAGGGCATCTTCTTCTGGGGTTTGATCGTTTACCTGATTGAAGGCCTCGTGTTCCTGCTCACCGGCCTGCAGGCGCGCGCGCTGATCGAAAAGGCGCACGCTTTTTCAATTCACGATTTACTGCTGGCGACCGCCTGGACCACGCTCATCGTCATCGCGGCGCGCTTCATTTGGGTATTCCCGGCGACTTATATTCCGCGCTGGGTGAGCCGCAGACTCGCCAAGCGCGATCCCGCGCCGCCCTGGCAAGGGCCGTTCATGCTCTCTTTCACCGGCGTGCGCGGCGTGGTGTCGCTCGCCGCGGCGCTGGCGATCCCCTTCACGCTCGACAACGGCCAGCCGTTCCCGCATCGCGACATGATTCTGTTCGTTACCTTCGGCGTCATCATCATCACGCTGGTCGGCCAGGGACTCCTGATGCCGCTGGTCGTGCGCTGGCTCGGCCTCAAGCATCTCGGAAAGTCGGAACGAATAAGCGAGGTGCAAGCCGAGATCGAAGCGCGGCAGGCGGCGCTCGACGTGGTGAGCAAGCAGCTCGAAAAATTCGTCGCCGAGCGCGATTTGCCGGGCGACGTGGTCGAACTGTTGCAGACGCGGCATCAGAGCCGCCGGCAGGTTTTGCCCAAGGACATGGACGACGCGCTCGAGCACATGCGCCTGAGCGCGGCGCTGAAGAAGGAGCTGATCGATACCGAGCGCGACTTCGTTTACGGCCTGCTGCGCGAAGGCAAGATCACCGACGAAGCGCGCCGCCGCATCGAATACGAGCTGGATCTGGAAGAAGCCGGCGTCGCCAATCGCGGCCACGACGGCGGCGGCTGGATGTAGCCGGCCACCGCGGCGTCTTCACGCTGCGGCGACGAGCTATCCGGGCGGCTCTCCGCGGTCTTTGCCGCGTTTGATTCGACAATTCATGGCGGCGCTCATCAATGGAAGTGCGTTCGGGTTGTTGCACCGCCGCAAACTCATTCGGCGGCTGCGCCGAGCAGTATCTCTCTACCGCCCACAACGCGCTTTAGACCGGCGCGACATTGTGTCGTGACGTTTCGCAGGAACTCCGCTCACCATCGTGTGACTGCCGCGCATGCTTCGAGGCTTCCCTTCGTTTTTCAATCAAGGCGACGAATCTCGAAGGCATGGAGGCAAAAACAATGCGCAATAAGATCATCTTTATCGGAATGGTCGCGGCCGCTCTGGCCCTCCCAAATGCCAGTGCGTTAGCGAGGCATGGTGGTGGCGGCGGCGGCGGTCATGCCGCGGCAGCCGTCAGCGGCGGCCATGCGGCGTTTAGTGGCGGCGGTGCCCGCTTTACGACCGGCGCTCGCGCCGGCGGCAGTACCCGCTTTACCAGCGGTGCTCACTTCAGCAGCGCCCGCGTTGGTACAAGCGCGCGCGTGGGCACATTCCGTAACGGTGCGCGGTTCGCCCGGTTCAACGGTGGACGGCACTTCTTCTTCCATCACCACAGGCGCTTCTTCTTCCACCACCGGCGCTTCTTCCGCGGGCCTTTCTTTGCCAGCGACTACGGGTACGACTATTCGTGCTGGCGTTACCGTTGGACGCCGGTCGGCTACCGCCGGGTCTGGGTCTGCAATTACCCGTACTACTGACGCGTGAGACAGAAAAGGCGGGAGGCGGCGGCAGCTACTCGGCTGCCACTCTTCCCGCCGTGCCGCTGCCGAAGCGCCGCTCGATGTAATCCGTCACCATCTGCTTGAAGTCGCTGGTGAGGTTCGCGCCGCGCAGGGTCGCGGCCTTCTTGCCGTCGATGAACACCGGCGCCGTGGGCTGTTCGCCGGTGCCGGGCAGCGAGATGCCGATGTCGGCATGTTTCGATTCGCCCGGCCCGTTGACGATGCAGCCCATCACCGCGACGTTGAGCGTCTCGACGCCGGGATAACGCGTCTTCCATTCCGGCATCGACGTGCGGATGAAATTCTGGATATCGGACGCCAGTTCCTGGAACGTCGTCGACGTCGTGCGCCCGCAGCCGGGGCAGGCCGCGACCAGCGGCACGAAGGTGCGCAGGCCCATCGTCTGAAGCAATTCCTGCGCGACCTGCACTTCCAGCGTGCGGTCGCCGTTCGGTTCCGGTGTCAGCGAAATGCGGATGGTGTCGCCGATGCCCTGTTGCAGCACCACGCCAAGCGCGGCGCTCGACGCGACGATGCCCTTCGAGCCCATGCCGGCTTCGGTAAGACCGAGATGCAGCGCGTAATCGGAGCGGCGCGCAAGCTCGGTGTAAACCGCAATCAGATCCTGCACCGCCGAAACTTTCGCCGAAAGAATGATGCGGTTCTTCGGCAATCCGATTTCGACCGCGCGATCCGCCGACGTGAGCGCCGACTGCACCATCGCCTCGTGCGTCACTTCGCGCGCGCTCTTGGGCTGCGGCGCATCGTTGTTCTCGTCCATCAGCTTCGTGAGCAATTCCTGATCGAGCGAGCCCCAGTTGACGCCGATGCGCACCGGCTTGCCGTATTTGATCGCCATTTCGACGATCTGGGTGAATTGCGGGTCGCGCTTGTTCTTGAAGCCGACATTGCCCGGGTTGATACGGTATTTATCGAGCGCCTCGGCGCAGGCCGGATGATCGGCGAGCAGCTTGTGGCCGATATAATGGAAATCGCCGACCAGCGGCACCTTGACGCCGAGCTTGCCGAGCCGGTCCTTGATGTGCGGGACCGCCGCCGCCGCCTCGTCGCGGTCGACCGTAATGCGCACCAGCTCGGAGCCGGCGCGCGCCAGCGCCGCCACCTGCCGGGCCGTGCCTTCGACATCGGCGGTGTCGGTGTTGGTCATCGATTGCACGACGATGGGCGCGCCGCCGCCGACGGCTACTCCGCCGACATCGACCGCCACAGACTTTCGACGTTCTTGCGCGCTGACATTCATCGGATGTTGCCGGACAAACGGCGTTCCTGGCCTAAAAGTTCCATCGCATGATATCCCATCACGAAGCCCGGTTCACCAGCATCAGCCCCCCGGCAACCAGCGCCACAGCCCCCGCAAAAGCGACGGTCAATGGCTCGTTCAGCACCAGATGGCCGGCCGCAACCCCGAATAATGGCGTCAGGAATGTGAAGGCCGAAAGACGGCTGGCGGAATATTTCATCACCAGCGCGAACCAGATCACGAAGGTGATGCTGACCACCCAGACGGTCTGGTAGACGAGCGACCCGATCGCCAGTGCCGACGGAATGTGGGTGACGCGCTCGCCGAAAACGAGGGCGGCGGCGGCCATCATCGGCACCGATACGACGAGCTGATAGAGCATCACTTTTTCAGGCGACGCCCGGTTGAGCGCGCTCGTCTTGATGATCAGCGTGCTCGTCGCCCAGAACAGCGCGGCGCCGATCATCATCAGATCGCCGATGAGCTGGCGCGGATCGAGCGCCGGCGTCGGCAAGCCGAATGCGACCAGCATGCCGGCGAACGACAAAGCGAGACCAATCCATTGCGCCAGGCTGAAGCGATCCGCGGGAAGGAAAATGCGCGCGCCGATCACCACGATGAACGGCGCGAGATAGAGGAACAATGTCGCGCGTATAGCGGTCGTATAGACGAGACCTTGATAGATCAGGATGAACTCGGTGCCGAACGCAATGCCCGCCGCAAGGCCGGCGCCGAGCGTGCCGTCGCGGCCGAACAGCGGAATGCCGCGCGCCTTCGCCCAGATGGCGACGAGCAGCGCTGCGACCAGTGAGCGGATCGCCGCCTGCGTGAGCGGCGGGATGTCGTGAATTGCAAGCTTCACCGCGACCTGGTTGAAGCCCCAGCACAGGCACAGGAACACGACGGTCGCGGCCGCAACGGCGTCGAGCGGGCGCGTGACGTGATGGGATGCGGACGCGGTGGTCACGGGAGTTGTCTTATCGCGGCAAAGTGCGTGACGCCATGCAATTGAATGCATGGACGTGCCGCAAATTCAGCGTCATGCCCGGGCTTGACCCGGGCATCCATGACGAGCATCGGAGTGCAAAAAATATTCCGTAAGCCACCATCTGCTGAAGATCATCGTGGATTGCCGGGTCAAGCCCGGCAATGACGGTGGAGAGATGCGAAACCGAGTTACGCCGCCTTGCAATGCGCGCAGATGCCCGTGATCTCGATCACCGGCGTTTTCGGCATGAAGCCGGCGGCGCGCGATGCGTTACGGATGGTGTCGGCGACCGCGGCCGATGCCGCTTCGCCCACCGCGCCGCAATGCTCGCAGATCATGAACACCACCGGATCGCCGCTGTCATGATTGTGCACGCAGGCAATGAAGGCATTGCGGCTTTCGATCCGGTGCACCAAGCCTTGCTCGCGCAGAAAATCGAGCGCGCGATAGATCGTGATCGGCGCCGGGCGCGTGCCGCGCGCGCCGGCATGCTCGATCAATTCGTAAGCGCCGAGCGGCTTGTGGCTCGCGAGCAAGGCTTCGAGCACGCGGCGGCGGATCGGCGTCAGCCGTTCGCTGCGCGCCGTGCAGAGCGCTTCGGCATGGCCGATGGCGTCGCTGGCGCAACGCTCGTGATCGTGGTCGGGCGCGGGGAACACCGCGCGCGAAGATGCTTTTCTGGACACGAATTCTGCCTCTAACGCGAGCTTAACCGTTGCCGGCCAAATCGCGAAAAGGCGAGGCGGCCCCCTTGATATATATTGCACTGCAACAAAAATAAGGGCACGGTTCCGGTCTTACCCAGACCGAAATTTTCCGGCATTTCCAGCCGCCCCAGCCCCGTGAGGATTCCATGTTGAAGGGCAAGTCCGCCTTTATTACCGGCTCCACTTCAGGCATCGGCCTCGCCGTCGCCCGTGCACTGGCGCAGGACGGCGCCAATGTGATGATCAACGGATTCGGCGACAAAGCCGCAATCGAGAAGGAACGCGCGGGGATCGAAAAAGATTTCGGCGTGAAGGCGCTCTATTCGCCCGCCGACATGACCGAGCCGGCCGAGATTGCCGAGGCGGTGCGCGCGACCGAAAAAAGTTTCGGTGCGCTCGACGTGCTCGTCAACAATGCCGGCATTCAGCATGTCGACAAGATCGAGAATTTTCCGATCGAGAAATGGAACGCGATCATCGCCATCAACCTGTCGTCGTCGTTTCATACGATCCGCGCCGCGCTGCCGGGCATGAAGCAGCGCAAGTGGGGCCGCATCATCAACACGGCCTCCGCGCACGGGCTGGTCGCGAGCGGCGAGAAGGTCGCTTACGTTGCCGCCAAGCACGGCCTCGTCGGTCTCACCAAGGTGGTGGCGATCGAGACTGCGAATGACGGCATTACCTGCAACGCCATCTGCCCCGGCTGGGTGCTGACGCCGCTGGTGAAGAAGCAGATCGAGGATCGCGCCAAGGCGTCCGGCGGAAGCGTGAAAGACGAAGAGATCAAGCTTTTGTCCGAGAAGCAGCCGATGCACAAGTTCACCACGCCTGAAAGCATCGGCGCGCTCGCGGTGTTCCTCGCAAGCGAGGCGGCGGCGACGATCACCGGCTCAGCCTATTCGATCGACGGCGGCTGGGTCGCGCAGTGAACATCCTCTCTCGCGCATTCCGCGGCAGTAAGCCGCCCGAACCGAACCGCAACGCGCCGAAGCGCATCAATCTGGCGCTGCAAGGCGGCGGGGCGCTCGGCGCCTTCACCTGGGGCGTGCTCGACCATCTGCTCGAAGACGGGCGGCTCGCCGTCGAAGGCATTTCCGGCGCGTCGGCCGGCGCAGTCAACGCGATCATGCTGGCTGACGGGCTCGCGCGCGGTGGGCCGGACGAGGCACGCAAACGCCTCGCCGACTTCTGGCGCGCGGCAAGCCTCGGCGGCAACCTGCCGGAGGTGCAACGGCACGCGGTCGATCGCCTGTTTTCGTTCTGGCCGATCGAGGACACGCCGATGGGCCTGTGGATGCAAGCGATGACGCGCTATCTGTCGCCCTATGATTTCAACCCGCTCAACATCAATCCGCTGAAGGATCTGATCGAGCGCTTCGTCGATTTCGGCAAAGTGCGCGCAGCCAAGGATCTGCAGCTATTCGTCTCCGCCACCAATGTGAGAACCGGGCAGTTGCATGTGTTCAAACGCGACGAGATAACGGCGGACATGATCGTCGCGTCGGCCTGCCTGCCGCATCTCTTTCGCGCGGTCGAGGTCGGCGGCGAGTCCTATTGGGACGGCGGCTACGTCGGCAATCCGGCGCTCTATCCGCTGGTCGGCGGCACGCAGACCGAAAACCTGCTGCTGGTGCAGATCAACCCGCTCAAGCGCAAGCAGGTGCCGAAGACATGCGATGAGATCATGGCGCGCATCAATGAGATCACCTTCAACTCGTCGCTGATGTCGGAATTGCGCGGCATCACCTTCGTCGGCAAGCTGATCGACGAAGGGAAACTTCAGCGCGGCACCGAACCGGGGCAATACCGCCGCATCAACGTGCATCGCATCGCGCTCGCCGACTCGGCACAGACGCTCGACGCTGCGAGCCGGCTGACTACCGATTACGATTTTTTTGAGATGCTGCGCACCAACGGTAAGCGCGCCGCGCGCAACTTCCTCGACGCGCATTACGACGATATCGGCGTGCGATCGAGCGTTGATTTCGAGACCGCACCGCAGACTGAGAACGCATGATACGGTCGCCGGCATGAAAGGCCTCATTGCCGAGATCGGCGCAACACAGCTTGAAATCTGCGTCGCCGACATCACCACGCTCGACGTAGACGCAATCGTGAACGCGGCCAATCGCTCGCTGCTGGGCGGCGGCGGCGTGGACGGGGCCATTCACCGCGCGGCCGGGCCGGGCTTGCTGGCCGAATGCGGCACGCTCAACGGCTGCGAAACCGGCAGCGCCAAGATCACGCGCGGCTACCGGCTCAAAGCCAGATACGTCATCCACGCGGTCGGACCGGTCTGGAGCGGCGGTGGCAGGAACGAAGACGACCTGCTCGCCGGCTGCTATCGTGCTGCGCTCGATCTCGCGGCAACAAATGCGCTCACGTCGATCGCGTTTCCGGCGATTTCGACCGGCATCTATCATTTCCCGTCCGATCGCGCGGCGCGCATCGCAGTCGGAACGGTCGCGTCGGAAATCGCCGCTCACCCGCGCGGCATCGCGCGCGCGGTGTTCTGCTGTTTCTCGCCGGAAAGCGCGGAGTATCACAAGGATGCATTTGCGGAGTTGGGGCTGGTGTAGAGCCGCGACCTCGTGTCCCGGATGCGGCGCAGCGTGAAACGGTGCGCTGCTGATCCGGGACCCAGCTTTCTCAATTAGTTGGATAATCGGGGTCCCGGGTCTGCAGCGCATCACTAACGTGCTGCGCTGCGCCCGGGACACGAGCATTACACCTTCGGCTCCACATCCAACCGGCAGATCCAGTTCTCCAGGCCGGCCTTTGCCGCCGGATAAAGCTTGAGCACTTCCGGATCGTGCCCCGGCACGATGTGATGCCGCGAGGTCGCGAGCTTCTTGATCGTGCTGTAGCCCTCGAGCGTGTCGCCGACGCTATAAGTGATCGGAAACACGCGGCCTTCGTCGATATGCGAATAAAGATGGATGCAGTCGGACGCGACGACGACATAGCCGCGTTTCGTTTTCACGCGCACGCATTGCAGGCCCTTTGAGTGGCCGCCGATGCGGTGCACGGTGATGCCGGGCGCAAGCTCTTCCGTGCCGTCGTGAAACTCGACGCGATAATCGTAGACCTTCTTCACCATCGCGACGACATCGCGCTCGCTGAACGGCACGCGCAGCATCTGGTGGCACATGCAGCGGCCGGTGCAGTAGGCCATCTCGACGTCCTGCACATGATAGCGCGCATGGGGGAAGAGATCGTAGTTGCCGGAATGATCCCAGTGCATATGCGTGACGATGACATCCTTGACCTTGTCCGGCTCGACGCCGAGCGCCTTCAGGCCTTTGCCGACCGGATTGAGCAGCTTGCGATTGCGCTCCTTTTCGGCGATTTCGTCGAAGCCGGTATCGACGACGAAGGTGCCGTGCGGTCCCTTGATCACCCAGACGAAGTAGGCGATCGAGCCGAGCGTGTCGTGCGGATCGCCGAAGATGTAATTCTCCGACGAACGCCGCTCGTGCCCGGCATAGCAAACTGCGTAAACCTCATGAACGTCGTCGCTCATGGCTTTCTCTCCGCGCCCACCGTCACCCCGGCGCGCGTCTCCACCATCTTGACGATGGCGGTGAAGTCGCTGTCGCCGCCGTATTCGGAATTCGTCGTCTCCCACTGGTCCAGCACGGCGCCCATCACCGCGTGCGGCGCGTCAAGGCCCTTCGCCTCGTCGAAACACAGCCGCACGTCCTTGAGCATCAGCGCGGTGCCGAAGCCGTAATTGAATGTGCGCGGCAAGATCGTCTGCGGAAATTTCTGCTCCGAGGCGGTATTGCGTCCGGAACCGGCGTTGATGACGTCGATCATCACCGCGGGGTCGAGTCCAGCTTTGACCCCCATGGCCACGGCTTCGGCGGTCGCGGCCATTGCCGTCGCCGAGAGGAAATTGTTGGCGAGCTTCATCGTCTGCGCCAGGCCGGGTTTCTCGCCGACGATGAAGACCTTGCCGAACACGGCGAGCACGTCCTTCACCTTGCCGACCTCGGCCTTCGGCCCGGAGACCATCACCGCGAGCGTGCCCTTGGTGGCGCCGCCGACGCCGCCGGACACCGGCGAGTCAATCTGGACGATGTTCTTCTTCGCGAGTTTCGCGGCGACCTCGGCGGCAACGCGCGAGCCGGTGGTCGAGAGATCGATGAAGCGCTTGATCCGCTTGCCGTGGATGACGCCGCCGTCTCCCGTCGCCACTTTCTCAGAGATCTGGAGCGACGGCAGGCTCGCCATCACCGTTTCCACTCGGTCCGCCACGTCTTGCGGCGACGAGGCAAGCCGGGCGCCTAAGGCCACCAGCGGCGCGACCGCGTCGTTGCGCGTGTCGTAAACGACCAGGCTGTGACCGGCCTCGATCAGGCGGCGCGCCATCGGCTGGCCCATGTTGCCGAGCCCGATAAAGCCAATTTCCATGAAATCCCCCTGCGGTTGCGAGGCCGACTTTGCCCGACCGCACGATGCGCGTCACGCAAAGCTGACCCGCGATCGGGAGCTAGCACTTATCCATAGGACCCCTTATTATAAGCTCGCTTATAATAAGGACGGCCTTAGGAAGTGCCATGGGCGAAATGACCCCCAGCCGCGAATTAGCCTTTACTATCATGGATGTAGCCAGGATGCTGCGGACCTATGCCGACCAGCTCGCGCGCCATTACGGCATGACACGGGCCCAGTGGGCCGTGCTGGTGCGGCTCGACCGGTCGGAAGGGCTCAAGCAGACGGAGCTTGCCGAGATACTCGACCTTCAGCCGATCACCCTGACGCGGCTGCTCGATCGGCTGAACGCGAACGGATTGATCGAACGGCGGCCCGATCCGAACGACCGGCGCGCCAATCGCTTGTATCTCAAGCCGGCGGCGCGGCCGATGCTCGATCGGCTCTCAGCGCTCGGTTCCGACATGATGGACACGGTTCTCGAAGGACTCACGCCCCAATCGGTGGACCGGATGCTCAATGAATTCGGCACGGTGAGGGACAACCTGCGCCGCGCCATCAGCAACAACACCCCGCAGCAAGAAGCGGCCAACGGTTAAGCGCCAAGGTTACATCGCATGAACGAACAGCCCCGAAAAATCGTCCCGATGCCGGACGCCAAGATGCCGGAAGCCAAGCGCCCGCCGGGAACGGAACCGCCGGCGGCCGAGACAAAAGCCGGCCTGTTCGCGCGCATCAACCGCGGCCGCCTGCGCATGATCCTGCTCGTCGGATTGCCGGCGCTTGCGGCGCTGATCGGGCTCTTCATTTACCTTTCCGGCGGACGCTACATCTCGACCGACAACGCTTATGTAGGCGCGCAAAAAGTTCTCATCACCTCGGATATCTCCGGCAAGATCGCGCATATCGCGGTGCGCGAAGGCCAACACGTCAATCCGGGCGACGAATTGTTCACGCTCGATCCGCAGCCCTATCGTCTTGCGCTGGAACAGGCGCAGGCGAAACTCAACGCCGCGCGTTCCGCTTACGACAAGCTGAAGACGACGTTCAAGTCGCTGGATACGCTTGCCGAGCTCTCGCAGAAGAACGTCGACCTCAAGCAGCGCGACGTCGATCGCAAGTCCGCGCTGCTCAAGTCGCAGGCCGGCTCGCAAGCGGACCTCGACACCGCCGCCTCCGGGCTGGTGACGGCCAAACTGGAATTGGCGTTCACCCAGCAGCAACGCGACACCACGCTCAACCAATTACTGGGAAATCCCAATCTGCCGCTGGAACAATTTCCCGAATACGCCCAGGCCAAGGCCGCGGTCGCGGATGCCCAGCGCAACCTCAATCACACCGTGGTGCGCTCCGCTATCTCCGGCATCGCCACCCAGGTCGACAACATACAGCTCGGCCGTTTCATCGCGGCCGGCTCGCCGGTGTTCAGCGTGATCGACGATCAGGCGCCGTGGGTCGACGCCAACCCGAAGGAAACCGACATCACCTATCTGCGCATCGGGCAAAAAGTGTCGATCGAGGTCGACAGCTTTCCCGACCACACCTTCAACGGCACCGTCGTTTCGGTCAGCCCGGGCACCGGCGCGCAGTTCTCGATCCTGCCGCCGCAGAACGCCACCGGTAACTGGGTCAAGGTCGTGCAGCGCGTTCCGGTGCGCATTGCCTTCGACAAGGACGAAGACACGCATCTGCTGCGCGCGGGCATGAGCGTCGTCGTCGATATCGATACCCACCACAGCCGCTGGCCGTTCGCGTCGGCAACGGCGAAGGAAACAAAATGAGTCCGGCGCGCACCGCGGCGCTTACGCCGCGCGCGCGGCGGATGCTGATTACCGTCTGCGCGATGACCGCCACGATCATGCAGGCGCTGGACACCACCATCGCCAACGTCGCGCTGCCCTACATGCAAGGCTCTTTGTCGGCCTCGCTCGACCAGATCAACTGGGTGCTGACCTCCTATATCGTTGCTGCCGCCATCATGACTGCGCCGATCGGCTGGCTTGCCGACCGCTTCGGCCGCAAGAAGCTGTTCGTCGTGTGCGTCGCCGGATTCACCGTCGCCTCGTTGCTGTGCGCGCTGGCGCAAAACATCGAGCAGATGGTGTTGTTCCGCCTGATGCAGGGCATGGCCGGCGCAGCGCTTGTGCCGCTCTCGCAATCGGTTCTGCTTGACGCGTACTCGGCCGAGGAGCGCGGCGCGGCGATGGCGATCTGGGGCATCGGCGTCATGCTCGGCCCGATCATGGGACCGACCCTCGGCGCGTGGCTGACCGACAACTACTCCTGGCATTGGGTCTTCCTGATCAATCTGCCGATCGGCGTCATCACCGTGGTCGGCATCATGCTGGTCATGATTGAAACGAAGCGCAACGAAAGCCTGCGTTTCGACTGGTTCGGCTTCATCGCGCTTGCGATCGGCATCGGCTCGCTGCAATTGCTGCTCGATCGCGGCGAACAGGTCGGCTGGTTCGACGCAACCGAAATCTGGATCGAGGCGATCATATCGGCGACCGGCTTCTACTATTTCTTTGCGCATTCCCTGACCACGCCGGAGCCTTTCGTGCGCTTCGAATTGTTCAAGGACCGCAATTTCGTCAGCGGCACAGTGTTCATGGTCGCGATCGGCGTGGTGCTGTTCGGCACCATGGCGCTGGTGACGCCTTTCATGCAGAACCTGCTCGGCTATCCGATTCAAACCGCAGGCTATCTGCTCGGCTCACGCGGCGTCGGCACATTGATGACCATGATGGTGGTGCCGCGCCTGATGAAGCTGATCGAGACCCGCTATCTCATCCTCGTCGGCCTGTTGCTCGCGGGCGGCACGCTTTACTACATGACCGGATTTTCGCTCGACACCACGCAGGAAATGATCGTCGTCAGCAGCATCATCCAGGGCATCGGCCTCGGATTGCTGTTCGTGCCGATTTCGACCGCCGCATTCCTGACGTTGCCCGGGCATCTTCGTAACGCCGGCACCTCCATCCTCACGCTGGTGCGCAACATCGGCTCGTCGATCGGCATTTCGATGGTGATCGCGAACCTGACCAGCAAGACGACGGAAATGCACGCGCGCCTCGCCGAATCGGTGACGCCGTTCAACGGCGCGCTGCAGATGCCCGACGTCCACTCGATACTGAACACATCGACCGAGATGGGACGCGCGATGATCGATGGGATCGTGACCCAGCAGGCCGCGATGATCGCCTATCTCAACGACTTCAAATTGCTGATGATCCTGACGCTTGGCATGATTCCGCTGGTGCTGATTATCGGTTCGTCAAAGAAAAAATCCGGTGCACCGGGGGCGGAAGAAGTCCACGCGATGGATTAGAGCATGATCCCGAAAAGTGGGAACCGGTTTTCGGATAAGATCATGCGCAAACAAAATGTTGGGAGAGCGCAGTGGTTCGACCTAATGGATCAGACTTTAGCGCTTCATAGGCGTGAACTCCGCCTTGATCTTGTCGGTGTGCTGACCGAGTGACGGTATGGCACCGTAACGGCGCTGCTCGCCCGCGTGCCGCCAGGCCGGCGCCGGCACGTCCGCCAGTCCCGTCGGCGTATCGACGGTGATCCGCCGCAGATGCGGATGATTTCTCAGCAGCGCGGTATCGTTGACCCGCGCGAAGGCAATATCGTTGGCCTCCAATATCTTCATCAGCGGCGCGACATCGATCGCCGCAAATGCTTTGGCAACATGCGCGTCGGTCTCCGCGCGATTGGCGAAACGTTTCGGCACGGTGGCAAATTCGGGGTCGTCGGCAAGCGCCGCGTCGCCGAGAACTTTTTCCGCCAGCACGCGCCATTCGCGATCGTTCTGGATGGCAATGAGGATGCCGGCGCCGTCGCGCGTCTTGAACGTGCCGTAGGGCGATATGGTCGGATGCGCGAGCCCGACGCGCTTGAACGGATTGCCGCCTTCCTCGTTGAGCAGCGGTATCGTCATCCATTCCGCCATGGCATCGAACATGGAGACGGAAATATCCGCGCCTTCATCACTGCGGGCGCGTCCGAGCAGCGCTTCCAGAATCGCCTCGTAGGCATTAAGCCCTGCGGCAATGTCGACGACGGAAACACCGACGCGCGCCGGCCCTTCCGGGCCGCCGGTCACCGACGATAGCCCCGATTCCGCCTGGATCAGCAGGTCGTAGGCCTTGCGTTGGGCGTAAGGGCCGCTCTCCCCATAGCCGGAAATCGAGCAGCAGATCAGCCGCGGATAATCCTTGCGCAGGCGCGGAATCGCGAAACCCAGTTTCGCCAGCGCGCCGGGTTTCAGGTTCTGCACGAACACATCGGCCTTCGCGATCAACGCTTCCAGCACGGCCTTGTCGCCCGCCTCGCGGAGATCCAGCACGACCGATTCCTTGCCGCGATTGAGCCAGACGAAATAGCGGCACTCGCCGTGGACGAGTCGATCGTAGTAGCGGCCGAAATCGCCTTCCGGCCGCTCAACCTTGATCACCCGCGCGCCCGCATCCGCCAGCCGGCACGT
>Ga0134126_10007243_pt1 | contig 13920 bp, 12 predicted proteins | sample KB31752_FD_96881 | JGI IMG/M metagenome (GOLD analysis project Ga0134126, IMG submission 96881) | Terrestrial soil microbial communities with excess Nitrogen fertilizer from Kellogg Biological Station, Michigan, USA - KB3-175-2 | ecosystem: Environmental > Terrestrial > Soil > Unclassified ... | reverse complement strand
TCCGCGTTCGTGCCGACCAACGTGATTTCGATCACCGACGGCCAGATCTTCCTCGAAACCGACCTGTTCAACGCCGGCATCCGCCCGGCCGTGAACGCCGGCATTTCGGTGTCGCGCGTGGGCGGCGCAGCGCAGACCAAGATCATCAAGAAACTGTCCGGTGGCGTGAAGCTGGCGCTGGCACAGTATCGTGAGCTCGCCGCGTTCGCGCAGTTCGCATCCGACCTCGACGCGGCGACCCGCGCGCAGCTGGAACGCGGCCAGCGTGTCACCGAACTGATGAAGCAGAAGCAGTACGCGCCGTTGTCGATTGCGCAGTTGGCGATCTCGCTTTATGCGGCCGACAAGGGTTATCTGGATGATCTGCCGGTCGCGCAGATCCTGCCGTTCGAGCACGCGCTGCACCAGTTCATGCAGGCGAACCACGGCGAGCTGATGAAGAAGATCGTCGACACCGGTGACTGGAACGCCGACATCGAAGGCACCTTCAAGTCGGCGCTGGATGAATTCAAGAAGACCGGAAGCTGGTAATCCCCCATGGCCGGCGCACGCGAAATCCGCACCAAGATCAAGAGTGTCGCGAACACCCGCAAGGTGACCAGCGCGCTGCAGATGGTGTCTGCGTCCAAGATCCGCAAGGCGCAGGAGCTGATGCACACCTCGCGCCCGTATGCGCTGCACATGCGCAACGTGGTCGCGCACATCGCGCAGGCGAACACCGACTACCGGCATCCGGCGCTGCGCGAACGCGAGATCAAGCGCGTGTGCTATCTGGTCGTCTCGACCGACCGCGGCCTGTGTGGCGGCCTGAACGCCAACCTGTTTCGCAAGGTGTTGGCCGACATCCACGGCTGGGAGCAGAAAGGCGTTGGCGTCGAAGTGATCGCGATCGGCCAGAAGGCCGCGCAGTTCTTCCGCCGCATCAAGATCGACCTGGTCGGCACGCTCACGCATCTCGGTGACCACCCGCGCCTGGAAAAGCTGATCGGCGTGATGAAGATCGCCGACGACGGCTTCATGCAGGGCAAGATCGACCGCGTCTATCTTTGCTACAACCAGTTCGTCAACACCATGACCCAGCGCGCGACGGTGGACGTGCTGCTGCCGATCCCGGCCATGGCCGAGGAAATCAAGACCGGCGAAGGCGACGAACTGCATCCCGCTTCGGGCGACGCCAAGGTCGAGCGCGCGACGAGCTGGGATTACCTGTACGAGCCGGATGCGGAAACCGTGATCCGGCACGTGCTGAACCGCTATTTCGAGGCGATGGTGTATCACGCGACGCTGGAGAACCTCGCCAGCGAGCACGCCGCCCGGATGGTGGCGATGAAGGCCGCGTCCGACAATGCGACCAAGGCCATCGGCACGCTGACGCTGGTCTACAACAAGGCGCGCCAGGCCGCCATCACCCAGGAAATTTCCGAAATCGTCGGCGGCGCCGCGGCGGTGAGTGGATGAGAAGTCGAGAGCGGGAAATCGGAAATCGAAACGCAGTATCTGGCGTCATTCCGGGCGTGGCGAAGCCACGATCCGGAATCCATTTTGAACTTGCTCTATAAACTCAAAAGCAAAAATGGATTCCGGCTTGCGCCGGAATGACGGATGAAGGAATTTCGCTCGGCAACGAGCAACGTTTATTGGTGGAGTCAAGACAATGAGCCAAGGCAGGATCGTTCAAATCATCGGCGCGGTGGTCGACGTCGAATTCCCGCGCGACGCGGTGCCGAAGGTCTATGACGCGCTCAAGGTGCAGGGCACCGAGGTGACGCTGGAAGTCCAGCAACAGTTGGGCGACGGCGTGGTGCGCACGATCGCACTCGGTTCCACCGACGGGCTGAAGCGCAACCTCGAGGTCAGCAACACCGGCGCGTACATCAAGGTGCCGGTGGGCAAGGCGACGCTCGGCCGCATCATGAACGTGCTGGGCGAGCCGATCGACGAACGCGGCGCGGTGGACTCGGAGCAGCAATGGGAAATCCATCGCGCGGCGCCATCCTACGAGGACCAGGCCGCGGCCAACGAACTGCTGGAAACCGGCATCAAGGTGATCGACCTGATGTGCCCGTTCGCCAAGGGCGGCAAGGTCGGCCTGTTCGGCGGCGCGGGCGTGGGCAAGACCGTGACGATGCTGGAGCTGATCAACAACATCGCGACCCAGCACTCGGGGCTGTCGGTGTTCGCGGGCGTCGGCGAGCGCACCCGCGAGGGCAACGACTTCTATCACGAGATGATCGAGGCCGGCGTCGTAGTGCCGGATGACTTCCCGAAGTCGAAGGTGGCGATGGTGTACGGCCAGATGAACGAACCGCCCGGCAATCGCCTGCGCGTCGCGCTGACCGGCCTGACCATGGCCGAGTATTTCCGCGACGAGAAGGACGAACACGGCAAGGGCCGCGACGTGCTGCTGTTCATCGACAACATCTACCGCTACACGCTGGCGGGCACCGAGGTATCGGCGCTTTTGGGCCGCATGCCGTCGGCGGTGGGTTACCAGCCGACGCTCGCGGATGAAATGGGCCGCCTGCAGGAGCGCATCACGTCCACCAAGACGGGTTCGATCACGTCCATCCAGGCGGTGTACGTGCCGGCCGACGACTACACCGATCCGTCGCCGGCGACCACCTTCGCGCATCTGGATTCGACGGTGGCGCTGTCGCGCGACATCGCTTCGCTCGGCATTTATCCGGCGGTCGATCCGCTGGCCTCGACCTCGCGCCAGCTCGATCCGCTGGTGATCGGCCAGGAACACTACGACGTCGCGCGCAAGGTGCAGGGCACGCTGCAGCGCTACAAGGAACTGAAGGACATCATCGCGATTCTCGGCATGGACGAGCTTTCCGAAGAGGACAAGCAGGCCGTGTACCGCGCGCGCAAGTGCGAGCGTTTCTTCTCGCAACCGTTCCACGTGGCGGAAGTGTTCACCGGCTCGCCCGGCAAGTACGTGCCGCTGAAGGAAACCATCCGCGCGTTCAAGATGATCGTGGAAGGCGAAGTCGACCACCTGCCCGAGCAGGCGTTCTACATGGTCGGCGGCATCGAGGACGCCATCAAGAAGGGCGAGTCGATGAACGCCTCCGAGAAGAAGGCGGCCTGAGCGCACAAACATGGCCACCATCCGTTGCGACATCGTCAGCGCCGAAGCCAACATCTTCCATGGCGAAGCGGCGCTGGTCATCGCCAGCGGCGAAGCCGGCGAGCTCGGCATCGCGCCGCGCCACGAACCGCTGCTGACGCGCCTCAAACCCGGCCAGGTCGAAGTGGTCGCCGAGGACGGTACGCGGCACGGCTACTACGTCTCCGGGGGCATCCTCGAAGTGCAGCCGAACGTGGTGACGGTGCTGGCCGACACCGCGCTGCGCGCCGACGAGATCGACGAGGCCTCGGCCAAGCGCGCCAAGGAAGAAGCCGAGCGCGTGCTGGCAAACCGCGGCGACGCCAAGACCGTCGAGCAGGCGCAGGAGCAGCTCATCCAGGCCGTCGCGCAGTTGCAGGCGCTGGAACGGCTGCGGCGCAACCTGCAGCACTGATCGGACGTCGATGCGAACGCCGGCCCCATGCCGGCGTTTTTGTTTGGCCGTGCACTCGGCCTGCGGGTCCCGGCGCTCACGGAGCGCGCCACTTGCCGCCGGCCGCGCGTTGCGCCAATGTTGCGCGACCCACCGGAGACCGCACCATGGCCGACCCGCTGCACGTGATCGTCCTCGCCGCCGGCGAGGGCAAGCGCATGAAGTCGCTGTTGCCCAAGGTGTTGCTGCCGTTGGCGGGCCGTCCGATGCTGGCGCACGTGCTGGATACCGCGCGCGCGTTGCGTCCGGAGGGCCTGCACGTGGTGTACGGCCATCGCGGCGAACAGGTGCGCACCGCGTTCGCGCGCGACACCGACATCCACTGGGTGCATCAATCCGAACAGCGCGGCACGGGTCATGCCGTGCGCCTGGCAATGCACGACATCCCGGATCCCACGCGCATCCTGGTGCTGTATGGCGACGTGCCGCTGCTGCGGTCGGAAACGCTGTCGGAACTGATCGCGACGCATGCGGAACTTGCCGTGCTCGCCGCGGAGCTGGACAACCCCGCTGGCTACGGGCGCGTGCTGCGTGACGGACTGGGCCGCGTGCGCGCGATCGTCGAGGAAAAAGATGCGGACGATGCGCAGCGCGGCGTCCGCATCGTCAACACCGGTGTCGTGTTCGCGGAGTCGCGGCCGCTGCGGCGCTGGGTCGACCAGCTTTCGGTGGACAACCAGCAGGGCGAGTTGTACCTGACCGACGTGTTCGAGTTCGCGGCGGCGGAAGGCGCTCCCGCCGACGTGGTGCTGACGGCCAATTCCGTCGAGGCGTTCGGCGCCAACGACGCGGCGCAGCTTGCGGAACTTTCGGCGTTCCTGCGCCGCCGCGACGCGGAGCGGGTGTTGATGGAAGGCGTGCGGCTCGCGGATCCGGCGCGCTTCGATTTGCGCGGCCATTTCAGTCACGGGCGCGATATCGAAATCGATGTCGACGTGATCTTCGAAGGCGGCGTCACCCTGGGCGACGGCGTGAGGATCGGTCCGTTCTGCCGCCTGCGCGATGTCAATCTCGCGGCGGGCACCGAAGTGTTCGCGCATTGCGACCTGGAAGGCGTCACCACTTATGGCGCGTGCAACATCGGGCCATTCGCGCGGCTGCGTCCCGGCACCGAACTCGCGGCGGGCGTGCACGTCGGCAACTTCGTTGAAACCAAGAAGGCCAAGCTCGGCGAAGGCAGCAAGGCCAACCACCTCTCCTATCTCGGCGACGCGAAGATCGGCGCGCACGTGAATGTCGGCGCCGGCACCATCACCTGCAACTTCGACGGCGTCAACAAGCACGTCACCGAGATCGGCAATGGCGTCTTCATCGGTTCCAACACTGCGCTGGTCGCGCCGGTGAAAGTGGGCGCCAACGCCACGATCGGTGCGGGTTCCGTCATCGTGGCCGATGCGCCCGCGGACAAACTGACCCTCGCGCGCGGCAAGCAGACCACGATCAAGGATTGGCAGCGTCCGGAGAAGAAGCGCTAAAAGCCTGCCTGCAGGCGAATCGACGCTATCCGCAACACCAGTCTCCGCGGGCGCGCTCTTACGAAGCGGCAAACCGCCAGCCGTCGATCTCGACCAGCAACTCGCGGCGGCAGATGTCACCCTGCAGGAACACGCGCGGTACCGACGGATCGAGATGCCGTGCCAGCGCAGCGCCGACGGCGTCGACGTCTTCCGGGCGGCGCACGTAAACCTTCAGGGGCGAAAGCGCATCGAATGCCGGCAACGCGGCGCGCTCCAGCAAGGCTTTCAAGTTGGCGACGGCCTCGTCGACTTGCGCCGTGACATCGCCTACGTGATGGGACGCGTGGCCGATCACCGCGGCAGTTCCCGAAATCGCAAGCCCGCCCTGTGGCAATTGCATCGCGCGCGCAAAGCTGGGGGCGGTCGGGCCGTACTGGCGCGGGTATTCCCAGGCGCTGACCTGGCGCGGATTCTCCAGCGCCGTGCCGTCCGCGGTGGCGGAGAGCGCATACACCTGCAGGCGGCCGCGCGGACCCCGGTGCCCGATCGCGGTCGCGGCTGGATAGCGCGCGAGACCATGGGCGGCCATGCTTTGCGCACGCGCACTGCAGAATCGACGATAGCGTTCCGCATCCCCTTCACCCGCGTTGATGTTGCCGAGGTAATTCCAGACCCGCAGCAGATGCCGCTCGGGGCTGCCGGCGAGATGGGCGAGCAAGCAGTCGTACGCATGCGCGCACGCAGCTTCGATATCACCCTGCGCTTCGTCCACTTCGATCGCCATGAACTGCCAGCCGACGCCGCGCGACCAGCGCAGGTCGCCTTCCCAACCATGGCTCACCGCTTCGGTGACCGACCAGCACTCGATGGCGGGTGCGGCCAAGGCCGTTTGCATGACGTGCAGATGGCGGGGATCAGCAATGTCCGGATCGGCGGGGGCAAACGTGAATGCGGCCAGCGTACCCGGCTCATAGAGCAATGCCTGCAATGGCGCGTCGCGGTACTCGACGAGGAGTGGCCCGGGAACGGTGCCCGTCATGCGCTTGCGTCCGTGCCGTCTGGGTACATTTCGAGCCTTCCGATAACGTCTTGATTCAAACCCCTCATGCTACACTAACCGGCTGATCGAGCGCGATGGTGGAGCCCAGGAGCATGACCCAGCAGACCCCTGCGGAGCAGGAATTGGCGAAGTTGATCGTCGACAGTCTCGGCCTCGAAAACGTGAAGCCGGAGAACATCGACCCGGAGGCGACGCTGTTCGGCGGTGAACTAGGCCTCGATTCCATCGACGCGCTGGAACTCGCGCTGGCCGTTTCCAAGCGCTATGGCGTGCAATTGCGTTCGGATAATCCCGACAATCGTCGCGTGTTCGGTTCGCTGCGCGCGCTGTGCGATTTCATCGAGGCGGACCGCCCGGCGGCATGAGTGTGCGATCGTCCCTGATCGCTGCTTCACGCGGGAATCGTTGAACCTTCAAGTTTTCGCGTTCACCCGCACCAGAACGTCCATCCTTGGACTGATTTTTCACGACAGCCGCGGTTCGTCAGGCTTTCCCGGAAGCCGGGACGCGCTCACTGGCGCCCCGTCGGATCGTTGCCCTGATACCTGGCGCGCAACATGCGATAGCGCTGCAATTGCGTCGCGAATTTCGTCTGCGCATCGGCAAGATCGGCCCGACGCTTCGTCAATGCACCGCGTTCCTCACTGACGCTTTCGCGCTGCTCGGTGATGCGCGTGTTGACGTAGGGCGGAATCGGTTTGCCCGAATGTTCCAGGTCGGCCGCGTGCGCAAGCAGATCGGTCAGGGTGTTTTCCTGGCTGCGCAGGTTGGTTTGCAGCGTGGCGATGTCGGTCTGGAGCTGCTGGAGCTGCGCCTGCTGGGACTGCTGCAAGTCCTTGTCGGTGGGATAGGCCGACAGCAACTGGGTATCTTCGAGGCTCTGCTGCTGCGCGGCGCGTTTCGCGGCGGCAGCGCGCGCGGCGTCCACGGCGGCGGCCTGGCGTTCGGCCGGCGTCAGCTCGCGCGAGATGTGGCGCACCACCTGGCCGTCGTTGTTGACCACGTCGTAGCCGCCGGCCAGCGCCGAGGCCGGAATGGTGTCGCTGAAGTGCACGACGCCCGCCGCGTCCTTCCAGCGGTAATGCACCACCGGCGAATTGTCGGTGGCACCCGCGGGCGTCACCGCGCTGGCGGCCAGCAATACGGCGGGCAACAGAAGCAGGGCGGTCCGACGCATGGAGGGCTCCGGAAGGGAGAATCAGTATAGGACCGGAGGGTAATGCAAATTGCGGGCCGGCCGGGCGTGCCAGTCGCTCAGCCGGCACCGAAACGGGCACGGTAAGCCTCCAGCCGCGGGCGTTCCCCGGCGAGATCGGCGCGGCTGCCCGCGAATTCCAGAAGGTCGGTCAGGCCGACGATGGCGAAGGTCGGCACGCCCCGCTCGCGGGCCAGTTCCTGGGTGGCGGAAAGCGCACCATGCCCGCGTTCCTGGCGATCGAGCGCGACCAGTACACCGGCCACCTCGGCGCCCGCCGCACGGATCAGACCCAGCGATTCGCGCACCGCGGTGCCCGCGGTAATTACGTCGTCCACGATCAACACACGCCCGGTGAGCGGCGCCCCGACCAGCGAACCACCTTCGCCATGGTCCTTCGCCTCCTTGCGGTTGTAAGCCCAAGGCACGTCGCGCCCGTGCGTGCGCGCCAGCGCGATGGCGGTCGCCGCGGCCAGGGGAATGCCCTTGTAGGCCGGCCCGAACAGCATGTCGAAACCGATCGCGTTCGCCACGATGGTGTCGGCGTAGGCGGCGCCCACCGCAGCGAGCGCGGCACCGCTGTCGATCCGGCCCATGTTGAAGAAGTAAGGACTTTGGCGGCCCGACTTCAGCGTGAAGTCGCCGAAGCGCAGCACGCCGCGATCGAGCGCGGTCTGGAGAAACGCGTGTTGATGGGCAAGCATGCGGTTGGGGCCGTCGCGCGGCAGCTGGAATGACCGCCGCAATGTTACCCTCTCGCGAACCGCAATCCGGAATCACGCCTCGTGCGCATCGTTTCCTTCAACGCCAACGGCATCCGTTCGGCCGCGAGCAAGGGCTTCTTCGATTGGCTGTCCGCGCAGGATGCGGACCTCACCTGCATCCAGGAAACCAAGTCGCAGGAAGCGCAACTGGCCGACCCATGTTTCCGCCCCGATCGCCATCATTGCTTCTACCGCGACGCGGTGACGAAGAAGGGTTACAGCGGCGTCGCGATCTACGCGAAACGCGAACCCGACGAAGTGTTGACGAAGCTCGGCTGGAAACCGTTCGATGACGAGGGGCGCTACATCGAAGCGCGCTTCGGGCACTTGAGCGTGGTGTCGCTGTACGTGCCCTCGGGTACCTCGGGCGAGGAGCGCCAGCAATTCAAGTTTGTCGCAATGAAAAAGCTGCGCACGATTTTCGATGGCTGGCTTGCGAGCGGCCGCGAGTACGTCCTGTGCGGCGACTGGAACATCGTGCGCAGCGAACGCGACATCAAGAACTGGAAATCCAACCAGAAGAATTCCGGTTGCCTGCCGGAAGAACGCGCGTGGCTGAACGCCCTGATCGCCGATGCGCACGGCGACGGCACGCCCGCGCCGAAGCACGGCTGGCTGGACAGCTTTCGCGTGGTGAAACCCGACGCCGAGGAATACACGTGGTGGTCCAACCGCGGCGCCGCACGCGCGAACAACGTCGGCTGGCGCATCGATTACCAGATCGCGACGCCGGGTATCGGAAAACGCGCGCGCGCGTGTTCCGTTGCGCGTGAGCCGCGGTTTTCCGACCACGCGCCTTTTGTCGTGGATTATGCCGAATGACCACGGCGGTTTCGGCCTGGTTCCAGCGGCACCTCTCGAGTTATTCGCACCCGGCTGTGCGGCGCATCCTGTTCTTGGGGTTTGCCTCAGGCTTGCCGTTTCCGCTGGTGCTGATGACCTTGTCGGCGCGTCTGCAGCAGGCCGGCATCGAGCGCACCACGATCGGCACCTTCAGTTTGGTGGGTCTGGCGTATTCGTTGAAGTTCTTCTGGTCGCCGGTGGTCGATCGCCTGCGCCTGCCGGGTCTCGATCGACTTGGCCAACGGCGAAGCTGGATGCTGCTGGCGCAATGCGGCGTGATCGTGGGCCTGGTGTTGATGGCCGTGCACAATCCGGCGGGTGATCCGCTGGGGTTCGCGTTGCTCGCAACCTTCACGGCCTTCTGCGGCGCGACACAGGACATCGTGATCGATGCCTACCGCATCGAATCCACCGACGCGAGCCTGCAGGGTTCGACCGCGGCGAGTTACCAGGTCGGCTACATGATCGCGCTGATCTGCGGCGGCGCAGGCGCGATGGTGGCGGCAAGCGGCTATGGCTGGACGATCGCGTACCTGATCATGGCCGCCTGCATGCTGCTGGCGCCCGCGACCTGTCTCGTGATTCCCGAGCCGATCGCATTGCGCGACCGGCGCGTCAAGGTGGATCCTGCGTTGGTCGCCGCCACGATCGCGCGGATGCGCGCTCGCACGCTTGCCATCGCCTTCGCGGTGACCGCGGCGGCGGGTGCGACGTTGCATTTTGCGCTGCCCGCGAAGACATCGGCCACTGTCATAGACGTCAGCGTCGGCGCGATCCTGGCCTTCGAGCTGGCGTTGCTGTTGTTGTTGAAAGCCGCACCGTTGCGTCCGGTGCTGGAAAAGTTGACCGGTTCGGTGGTGCTGCCGCTGACCGATTTCATCGGCCGCATGGGCGCGAGGCTCGCGGTTCCGATGCTGCTGCTGATCGTGACCTATCGCCTCAACTACATGACGATGGGCGTGGCCGCCAATACGTTCTATCTGGACATGCACTACACGCTCGACCAGATCGCGCTGGTCAGCAAGGTGTATGGTGTGATCCTGACCTTGGCGGGCGCACTGCTGGCCGGTTGGCTGGTCAAGCACACGGATGCACTGCGGACAATGCTGCTGGGCCTGATATTGCTCACTGCCGCGAATCTTTTTTACGGCCACCTCGCGACCATGAGCGGGCGGCCGCCACCACTCGCATGGCTGGCGGCTGGCATCAGCCTCGACAACGTCGCGAACGGCATCGCCGGAACCGCGTTCATCGCGTGGATGTCCTCGTTGACAAGCAAGGACTTCACCGCGACGCAGTACGCACTGTTCGGAACGTTGTGGAGCCTGCCCGCCAAAAGCATCGCAAGCCAATGGGGCCGCATCGTCGATGCCATCGGCTACCCCGCGTTTTACGTCTATACCGCGGCCATCGGTTTGCCTTCGTTGCTGCTGATCCTGTGGTTGCTGCGCGATCCGGCGGCGCGCAACGCCGCGGCTCAGCGCGGAGCAGCGTAGAGCGCGCCCAGCACACGGGGTCCGCGCGCGCCGGTGACCGAAGGAAGGTTGCCGGGGATATTTTCGAGACGCGCGCGCGCGAGCCATGCGAAACCGACGGCTTCGACGAAATCGGGATCGAGTCCCAGCGCTGCGGTGGTGTCGAGTCTCGCGTCCTGCAATTGGGCGCGCAGCGCCTCCATCAACGCGCGATTGTGCACGCCGCCGCCGCAGGCATACACCTCGCGGATTTCCCGTGCGTGGTCGCGCAGCGCATCGGCAATGGTGCGCGCGGAGAACTGCAGCAGCGTCGCCTGCACGTCTTCCGGCGCGAGGCCCTGCGGCAGCCGTGCCTCCAGCCAGTCGATGTTGAAAACTTCGCGGCCGGTACTTTTTGGTGGCGCCGCGCTGAAGTAGGGATCGTCCAACAGGCACGCGAGCAGCGTTTCGTCGATGCGTCCGCTGCGCGCCCATGCACCGGCCTCGTCGCGCGGCGTGCCGCGCACGCGCTGCGACCATGCGTCCATCAGGCAATTCGCTGGGCCGGTGTCGAAACCCAACACGGGCTTGCCCGGAACCAGCAACGTGAGATTGGCGATGCCGCCGAGGTTCAAGACCGCACGTGGCGTGGCGGCGTCCGCAAGCACCGCCGCATGCAGCGCGGGCAGCAGCGGTGCGCCCTGCCCGCCTGCCGCGACGTCGGCGCGGCGGAAATCGGCCACGGTGGCGATGCCGGTGCGTTCGGCGACGACATTGGGGTCGCCGAGTTGCAACGTGAAGGGATGCGGCCCCGACGGGCGATGGCACACCGTCTGGCCGTGCGAACCGAGCGCGGTGATCGCGCTCGGCGCAATACTCGCTTCACGCAGCAGGGCGAGCGCGGCCTCGGCGAAACGCTCGCCGATCGCGACGTCGAGATGGCCAAGAGCGTCCAGCGCAATCGCGGCATCGTTGCGCGCCAACGCCATGATGCGTCCGCGCAGATCGTCCGGATAAGCAAACGTGCGGGCGGCGATGACTTCCAGCCGCGGCGCGAAGCGCACCAGCGCGGCATCGATGCCGTCGGCGCTGGTGCCGGAAATCAATCCGAGGTAGAGCGGCGCGGCTTCAGCCACGGCCACGCGATCAGTCGGTGGCGACGTTGGTGGCGCGACCGTTGTCCGCCCGCGCCAGGCGCTGGGTGGCGTTGTCGATCATCTGGATGCGCGCCACCATCGGAGCGGATTGTTCCTTGAACGCCACCATCAACTTGCCGGACAGCGGCTGCGGTTGCGGCATCGTCACCGTCAGCGGATTTTCCGGTTGGCCGTCCACGCGCACTTCGTAATGCAGGTGGGGGCCGGTGGCGAAGCCGGTCTGGCCGACGTAGCCGATCACCTCGCCCTGCGTGACATGCGAACCCACGTGCAGGCCCGGCGCGAAGCGCGACATGTGTCCGTAGGCCGTGGTGTACGCAGGCGTGTTCTTGATTGCGATGAAATTGCCGTAGCCGTGCTTGGTGCCGCGGAACACGATCATGCCATCACCCGCGGCATGCACCGGCGTGCCCGTCGGCGCGGCGTAATCGACGCCCTTGTGCAGACGGGTGTAACCGAGCACCGGATCCTTGCGCATGCCGAAGCTGGAAGACAGCCGCGTGAAGGAAACCGGCGTGCGCAGCAAGCCCTTGCGCAACGGGCGTCCGTCCTGACTGTAGTAGGCAATGCTGCCGTCGCCCTGCCTGAAGCGGTACGCGGTGTAGTGATGGCCGTTGTTGACGAACTCCGCGGCGAGGATGTTGCCGGCGCCCGAGTACTTGCCATCGCGATAGATGTCGTCATACACCACGGTGAAGCGATCACCTTTCTGCAAATCCTTGATGAAGTCGATGTCGTACTTGAACACGTCGGCAAGTTTCAACACCATCGTTTCGGAAAGCCCCGCCTTCTCGCCCGCCGCGAACAACGAACCTTCGACTTCGCCGTGCGCAAAATGCACGCGGCGCTCCACCGGCAAAGCGGTGACCTGCGCCTTCAGGCTGCCGTCCTGTTGCGCGGTGAGCGTCACCTGGGTGACGGAATCGGGGCTGTAGCGGAAGCCCTTGAAGTGACCCTGTGGATCGATCAGGAAAGCCACCTGGTCGCCGGGATGCAGCGTTTTCAACGCGCCGGTACCCTTGCCGCTCGCCATCACGCTGGCCAGGTCGGTGCCATTGAAGCCCTGGCTCTGGAAAATTTCCGACAGGGTTTCGCCCGGTTGCACTTCCACGGTCTTCCACGAAGCCACCGCCGGTGGCGCGGTTTCCTTCGGCGCGGGCGGCAACTTCAGTGCCAGCGTTTCGCGTGTCACCGGTTGCACCGCAGGATGGTGGATGAGGCCGGCCCAGGCGGGAATGCCGAGCAGTGTCAACAACACCAGCAGGCACGCGCCGCCTGCCAAGATCCAGCCTTCACGCGCCCAACGGAACTTGCTCGAAGGGGCGTCCGCGTGGAACGACCAATGCGCGCAACGCGAATAGAAATGGGAATGGCATTGACGGGTCTTGCGACGGATCGCCTGACGACGAACAACATGAGGGGTGACGCGACGGAGGTGGCGATCCATCGGGGTTCCGAAATGAGGCGATACGATGAGCGGAAACGCGGAATGGGCCGTACCATAGGGCTCTGTGAAGCGGGCGTCAATCCCTTTCGGGACAAAGATTTGCGCGCGTTTTCGCTGTTAACACATAATTAACCGACACATCACTTTTACGGCATGACGTGACGCCCCGTTTTTTGGCGCGCGCGCGCATGCTGCCGAACGCGGAAATCACGATGTCAGCAGATCCCGAAGCACTCTCGCTCATCCACCGCGGCGCGGTTGATGTCCTCAAGGATGGCGAACTGAAAGCACGGCTCGCGCTCGGCCGTCCGCTGCGCATCAAGGCGGGCTTCGACCCGACCGCGCCCGACTTGCACCTCGGCCACACCGTGCTGCTCAACAAGATGCGGCAGTTCCAGGATCTCGGACACACCGCGATTTTCCTGATCGGCGACTTCACCGGAATGATCGGCGATCCGACCGGCAAGAACGTGACGCGCAAACCGCTGACGCGCGAGGAAGTGCTGGCGAACGCCGAAACGTATTCCAAGCAGGTGTTCAAGGTGCTCGATCGCGAGCGCACCGAGGTGCGCTTCAATTCCGAATGGTTCGGCAAGATGGATGCCTCCGACATGATCCGGCTGGCCGCGCAGCACACCGTTGCGCGCATGCTCGAGCGCGATGATTTCGCCAAGCGCTACGCCGCGCAGCAGCCGATCGCGATCCATGAGTTTTTGTATCCGCTGGTGCAGGGTTACGACTCGGTGGCGCTGCAGTGCGACGTCGAACTCGGCGGCACCGACCAGCGCTTCAATCTCCTGATGGGACGCGGGCTGCAGGAACACTTCGGCCAACCGGCGCAGATCGTGCTGACGATGCCGTTGCTGGAAGGCATCGACGGCGTGCAGAAGATGTCGAAGTCGCTCGGCAACTACATCGGCATCGACGAGCCAGCGATCGACATGGTCACCAAGACCATGAAGATCGGCGACGACTTG
>Ga0134126_10007242_pt1 | contig 13920 bp, 15 predicted proteins | sample KB31752_FD_96881 | JGI IMG/M metagenome (GOLD analysis project Ga0134126, IMG submission 96881) | Terrestrial soil microbial communities with excess Nitrogen fertilizer from Kellogg Biological Station, Michigan, USA - KB3-175-2 | ecosystem: Environmental > Terrestrial > Soil > Unclassified ... | reverse complement strand
TCTGTCCCGGGAATTGCAACTCGACCCCTCGAATATCCTGAGCACGCTCGTCAAACTGCCAGAAGTGATCACTCCCACCGGAGACACGCTGACCGATCAGGAGTGGCAGGCGTTCGAAAAGATCATTCTTTCGGCCATCGAGGACCTCGACGCACATCGGCTCAACGAAGGAGCGTCCCTGGAGGAAGACCTGCTCCTGCGTATCGGCAATATCCTCCGCCACCAGGACGAAGTGACAAGGCTGGAGCCTCTCCGCCAGCAAAAGATACGGGAAGGATTGAAGCGGCTCCTGGAAGAACACGTGGGCAAGGAAAATTATGACCCCAACCGTCTCGAGCAGGAACTGATCTATTATATCGAAAAGATCGACATCAGCGAGGAACAGGTGCGGTTGAAGAACCACTGCGATTATTTCCGGACCATCCTCCGGGAGCCCGAAGAAAGCAAGGGGAAGAAGCTCTCTTTCATCTTACAGGAAATAGGCCGGGAGATCAACACCACCGGATCCAAGGCCTACGATTCCACCATCCAGCAATGCGTGGTCCTGATGAAGGATGAGCTGGAAAAAGCGAAGGAACAGGTTCTGAATGTATTATAAAGTGCGAAAAATGCGTTTAAGGAAAATGTACCGCATTTTTCGCACCCGGCTAATGTCGGTCCTTCGGACGAAATGCCTCCGGCATTTCCAGTTGCGAAAAATGCGTTTATTTTTGCATAAATCCCATTCATTGAAAAATATCGCTTTCGTCCTCCTTTTTGTTTGCTGCGGAACATGGCTGTCCTGTACTTCACCTGCCGGCGTTTTTGAAAAGGACATCGCATTGCCGCATCAGCAATGGGAAAGCAGTTTCCGTCCTACTTTCACCTTCGATATCAGTGACATGGACACCGCCTGGCGCTACAATGTGTACATCGTCCTGCGTCACACGGATGCCTATAACTTCAACAATATCTGGATCAGGGGTACGGTGAAGATGCCGGGTGATTCGGCTGCCCGCAGCGACCGCTACGATCTTCCCCTGGCCACCAATGAAAAGGGATGGCTGGGCAGCGGGATGGATGATATCTTCGAGCAACGCGTCTGGGTGCAGCAATCCACCAAATTCGACCACCCCGGCACCTATTCCTTCACGCTGGAGCAGATCATGCGCGAGGACCCCCTCAAACACGTTCTGAACGTCGGCGTCCGGATCGAGCGGGTATTGTAAACGGGTCACTATGCTATTCAAGAAAAAACGCCTGGAGGTAGCGATCACGGTCTACTGGATACTGCTGGCGTATATTGTCACAGGCATGGTCTATTGGTTCATTGCGCTCGAGGCGAGGAACGAACAGATCACCACCTTCCGGTTGCACGAGCTGGACCGGGCCGATCCCCAGTATGTCACCCGGGTAAAGGATATCCATCGCGAAAAAGAAAGACGGATGGCGCAATATGTCGGAGAGGGCAGCACTTTTTTAGGGCTGATCCTCCTAGGGGCGATCTTCGTTTACCGGGAAGTGAGACGGCAGATCCGTTCGCAGTTGCAACAGCAGAATTTCATGATGGCCGTCACGCACGAACTGAAAACACCTATCGCCGTCACAAAGCTCAACCTGGAAACCCTCCGCAAACACAAATTGGACGAACAGCGACAGCAAAAGATCATCCAGGCGGCATTACAGGAGACCGACCGGCTCGATACGCTGGCCAGCAACATCCTGGTCGCCTCCCAGCTGGAAGGAGGAGGGTATCTGCAATCCAAAGAGCTAACCGATCTTTCAGATCTCCTTCGACATTCGATGCAGGAATCCCGTCACCGCGTACCTGAGAGGCAGTGGGAAGAAAAGATCGAACCGGATTGCAGGATCATGGGGGATGCGCTGCTCCTGCAGCTGTTGATAAGTAACCTGGTGGAGAATGCCCTCAAATATTCTCCCAGGGAGGCGCCGATAACGGTGATGCTGGGCAGAAAGGGTAGCCATGTGGCTTTATCCGTCATCGATCGGGGACCGGGGATAGCCGATGATGAGAAAAAGAAGATCTTTGGGAAATTCTATCGTACAGGACAGGAAGAGACCCGCCGGACCAAAGGAACGGGTCTCGGTCTCTATCTTTGCCGCAAAATAGCCGAAGACCATAAGGCTACGCTGAAAGTGAGCGATAATTCGCCGGCGGGAAGTATTTTTACGGTGACCTTCAAAGCCCGGTAGCGCTTTGGCCCGAAGGGCAATCATCAGGCATCAAAGCGCGGTAACAGTAGCGGTCGCGGCCATGCCGGCGAAGTGCAAACAACAATTTATGAAAAAATCCATTCTGCTGGTAGAGGACGAAGAGAACCTGCATGAAGCGCTCAAGCTGAATCTCGAGCTGGAGGGCTATGAGATCACCTCGGCCTTCGATGGAACACAGGCGCTGAAGGCCGTGCAGGCAGAATATTTCGATCTGATCATCCTCGACGTCATGTTGCCCGGCATGGATGGCGTCACGGTCACCGAGACCATCCGGGTGCAACACAATGAAGTCCCGATCCTGATCCTCAGCGCCAAAAATGCCAGCGCCGACCGCGTCCTCGGTCTGAAAAAGGGAGCTGACGACTATCTGACCAAACCCTTCAACCTCGAGGAGCTGTTGCTCAGGATACACAAGCTGATCGAGAAGAACGAAAAAATGCAGGAAAAAGGAGATATCGGAGATGTTTACAGCTTCGGAAGGAACAGCATCGATTTCAAGGCGCAGGAGGCGATCACTAAGGACGGCCAAAAGATCCAGCTGAGCAGGAAGGAGGCGATGTTGCTGAAGCTGCTGATCGAAAACCGCAATGAAGTTGTCACCCGTGAGAAGATCCTCCAGACGGTGTGGGGATACAATGTCTATCCGACCACCCGCACCATCGATAATTTCGTACTCAACTTCCGGAAATATTTTGAAGAGGATAGCCGGCACCCGAAATATTTTCATTCGGTGCGCGGGGTGGGATATAAGTATACGGAGTAATGGTGGCTAAGCAAGTTTCTCAAGTACCGACTCCGCCTGCCGGAGCAACTGCTGCATATTCCACCGGTCGTATTCCGGCGTATACAGATTCATCTCGCATTCATTGAGCAGACTATCGAGGGTAAGCAGCGAAGTGCTGTCCCAGCCCTTTAGTTCCAGTTGATGGAGACTGTTTGGTTTATTAAGCTGACTGGCGGGGAGATCGAGCTTCCTGGCCATCGCCTTCCAGACGGCGCGGTTGACTTCCCTGTAAAAACCTTTGGAGTCGCCATTTTCGAAGAACTGACGGGCCTCCGCCAGCGGATCGGTGACCTGCGTTGCGGAAAAATAAGAAGCCCCGGTAATAACGGGGATATTGGCGGACCTGTCCCTGTTGGCAGGCGATACGGGTCGTTCCGGCACCGTGACGGGCGCTGTTCTCAGCGTCGCCTCTTTCTTCTTCAACCGGAGATTCTGAAGCCAGAAATAAACGGCTACACCCGCAAACAGCAGGAATACCGCTATCCATTCCAGATGGCTGCGTAACATCGGTACGATCCCCTCAGGCTGAACCGCCTGCGCCTGGCGGGTCACGCCCGTCGCAGGTTGCTTGTCTTTTTTGGCGGAAGCGGCCACATTGATGACGATCGGCGACGTACCGGCAGTCTTGTAGGTCTGCGTGGCCGGATCGAAATAGGGAAAGTTAACAGCCGGTATTGTATAATGTCCCGCGCTTTTCGGGATAAAAATATAGTCGAAGGATTTGGAGCCGCTCATGGGGACAACGGTCTTATTCACCTCTTCTTTGGCCGTCGGATCGAATGCCTCGATGCCCGCGGGCCAGTTGACGACGGGCGCGGCGACTACCGGAAGATTGCCCTTGCCGCGTACCACCACATGTAAGGTGGCCTCATCCTGTGCAGACAGGATCCTGTTCGCCAGAGTGGCTTCCACGGAGAAACTGCCTACCGCGCCATTGAAACCTGCCGGCTTATTCACTTCCGGCAGAGGTTTAACCGTGATGGTCACCGGTTTGGTATCGAGCGTGACATTTTCGTCGACGGATGGCCCTAAATTGGCTTCATCGGCCATCTGGTCGAGAAGATCGCGGATGCTGTTACCGCTATGACGGTTTTCGGGTCGTCCTCCTTCTTTTACAAAATGTACGGTATTCTCCAGCTCGACCGGGTCAAGATCGATGTTACCCGCCTGCAGCGGGATCAGCTGGGTCTTCCGGATGGTGTGCACGGTAAAATTCTTGCCATTCAGCTTTTCCACCGACACGGCATCGAGGCTTGGATCCACCATATCATAAACGCTGAATCCGTTGAGGCTGGGACGTTTGGTTACCCTCGATTCGGAGATCAGCCGGGTATAAAGCTTATAGGTAGCGACGATGGGTTCCCCGACATAACAGGAATTCTTGCTGACCTGCACCTTCACGAACATATTCTTCCTGATCTTATCCTTGACATTCTCACCCTGTCTGAGCACATAATCCCGATCGACCTCGCCCGGGTCGGGACCGAAAGGGTCCGCGTAAGGAGATTGGGCAAAAGGGCTGGCGGCAAAAGGGTTCCCACCCGCCGGGGGGCCGGCATTCGCGGAAGGAGAAGATCCGGGGTGAACATTGATGACGACGGCATTGGACCGCATTTGTTTGCCGTCCACGGTGGCGACAGCTCCCCCGATGGTGAACTTTCCCGTTTTTAATGGCTGTAGCACGAAGGACAGCCCTTTGTATTGGGACATATTGCCATTGACGATGCTCATCCCGCTGGACTGTATCGGACCCTGGGCAATACGAAAACCGGGAAAATCGGGAGGGGTGAGATCGTCGATCTGTTTGGCATTCTCGACGACGAATTCCACCTGGAAATAGTCGGACTTGCCGACATCCTGGCTACTGACGACAGTAGTAAACTTCACCTGGCCGGAGACACAGAGTGCCGGCAACAAGCTTATCCCGATAATGAGCGTAAGACGTAAAATATTAGCGATAACGGGTGATTTTATAGGGCTGACCCATTCCATAGTGCCTATGCAAATATAAAAATCGAAGGGTTAAAACTTTCTTAAAGATCGCCCAGCTGGGGCCGGAGCAGTATTTCTTCCACGGTCGCCTGCGGCGAAAGCCGGCTGGCGGCGTACACCATCGCGGCTACATCCTCCGCCTCCATGATGCGGTGAGGGTCGACACCCGAGCCTGCCCAGCTGTCGGTATAGGCGGCGCCGGGGTATACCGTCGTCACCTTGATGCCGTAAGACTTCATTTCTTCCCGGAGATTGGCCGAGAACCCGGCCAGAGCGTATTTGCTGATACTATAGGCGCCGCCATTGGGATAGGCCTGTAGCGATGCGACCGAGCAGATATTGAAGATATGCCCCGATCTTCGCGTCATCATCGATGGCAAAAGCTGCCGGGTCAGGTAATAAGCGCTGTAAAGGTTGACGGTCATCAGCGTCTCCAGCACCCCGTCCTTTTCATTATATACACTTCCGGGGATGAATTGTCCGGCATTGTTGATCAGAACATCGATAGCGGCCCCGGCGTCCAGTAGCCATCGGGCGAAACCGAGGACCTCTTCCTTCCGACCCATATCTGCCGCCTGGCTCCGGATGTTGGTCGCCGGATAGCGTTTCTGCAGCTCTGCCGCCGTTGCCGATAACCTGACCTGATCGCGTGCCGACAAAAAGAGATCATAACCGCCGTCGGCGAATATTTCGGCCATTGCTTTGCCCAGTCCCCTTGATGCGCCGGTGATGATACAATTCATATTGAGTAAATTGCGCCCATGCAATATAAACACCTTTTCTTCGACTTGGATCATACGTTATGGGATTTCGAGGCCAATAGCCGGCAGACGCTGAAGGAGCTTTATGAAGCCCTGGCTTTGGATAAAAGAGGTGTATCCGATTTCGACGCCTTTCACAAATGCTATATCGTCCATAACGACAAGTTGTGGGAACGTTACCGCAACGGCTATATCAAGGTGGACGAACTTCGCTGGAAACGCATGTGGCTGACGCTTCTGGACTTCAAGATCGGCGATGAACCCCTGGCCAGGACTATGGACAGACAATTCCTGGATGCGCTGCCTACGCGCAATATCCTCTTCCCGTATACGCTCGAGATCCTGGAATATCTGACAGGAAAAGGCTACAAACTACACCTCATCACCAATGGTTTCGAAAAGACCCAGCACAGCAAACTGAAGAATGCGGGGCTCAGCGGCTATTTCGGAGAAGTGATCACCTCCGAAGGGTCGAACAGTCTCAAGCCCCATAAGGAGATCTTCGAATATGCCTTTCGGAAAGCAGGCGCCGATCCGGCCGAAAGCATCATGCTCGGCGACAGCATCGAGGTGGATATCCAGGGCGCCATCAATGCCGGCATCGATCAGGTCTACATCAATCACCTGGGTGTAGAGCCTGTTATAAAGCCCACCTATATGGTGAATTCGCTGAAGGAGCTCGAGGGAATATTCTAGGACCACTTCGCCAGTACGGTCACGCCCCCTTTGACCTTCTGTCCCAACTGCACCTGGACGTTCGCGCCCGGCGGTAGCAGTACGTCGACACGGGACCCGAATTTGATGAATCCCATTTCGGCAGCCTGCTCGGTCTTGTTCCCTACGACGAGATAATTCACGATACGCCGGGCGAGCGCACCTGCGATCTGTTTGACGAGGACATCCCCGTGGCTGCTACGGATGACGACGCTGTGCCTTTCATTCTCCGTGGATGATTTAGGATGCCAGGCTACAAGATATTTGCCCTGGTGGTACTGACTGTATACGACTTCGCCCGCTACGGGATTGCGGTTTTGATGGACGTTCGCGGGACTCATGAAGATCGAGATCTGTAAGCGTCTTCCCTTGAAATATTCCACGTCGGTCATCTCTTCGATGACAACGACCTTTCCGTCGGCAGGAGCGATGATCAGACCGTCTCCGGAGGTCAGTTTGCGCGAGGGTATGCGAAAGAAGGAGATCAGGAACAGCTCGGCTCCCAGGGTAATCAAAAAGATCAGCCCGCTGAGCCAGGCCGCGTGTGCGCTGATGAAATAAAAAGAGATCAGGTTGATGACCGCGAAAGCGAGGGCACCGATGGCGATGGATTGATAACCTTCCCGATGGATCGTCATTGTGGTTTGGTATTATGTACGCCGTACCTGACGGCTATGCGTTAACTGCAAAGGTAGACAATTGTTATTGACGACGGTCAGCCGATGCCTTCAATTACCCACATGAGATAGATCCAGGCGAAGGGGGCGGCCACCAATAAGGAATCGAACCGATCCAGGAAACCGCCGTGACCCGGCATAATATGCCCGCTGTCCTTGATACCGGCCATGCGTTTCAACTTGCTTTCCAGCAGATCGCCGGGAGTACCTGTCAGCGCGGTGATCGCGGCTACGGCCATCCAGTTCACGGGTTCGAAAACGCCCCATCCGGACGTGTTGTGCATCGCATAACCGATGGCTCCCATGACGGCGATCGAAAGGATGATCCCTCCGACGGTACCTTCCCAGGTCTTTTTAGGCGAGATGACGGAAAGCGGGGTCTTACCGATGAGCGAACCCACGAAATAGGCCATCGTATCATTGATCCAGATAGCGCCGATGATCATCAGCACGGGAATGCGGTCCACCCACGGGATCGGACTGCCATAGAAATAGGTGCGTAAATGCGTCAGCAGGGCGAGCGGCAGAGAAATATAGATCAGACCGAGACCCGAGCGGCCGATATTCCTGAGGTTCAGGGTCCGGTATTGAACGATCTCACCCACTACGAGCAAGCCGATAAAAACGAGACAGCCCATCCAGCCGATGATGCGAAGAGGAATGCCCCCGAGTTGCAGATTTCCATTGACAAGGTACAACATCAGGAACCAGCCCGCGATCATTACGCTGACGCGATGCAGGGATGAAATACCCGCGTATTCACCGTTGATCCGCACCATGATCTGCTGGTATTCGGTCCAGCAGCCGAACTGGATGACGGAAAAAAGGACCAGGAAGCTCCATGGGTTCCATAAAAGACCTGCCAGCATGACGACGACGAATACGACAGCCGTCAGCGACCGGGTCTTTAATATAGCGAGGTTCAATGCCATGTTCAATTATTTTGGCTTGCAGCCGCAGCAAGGGACCATCTGCGCATATACACCAGTAAACTTACGACTATTGCCAAACTTATTGCGACCATATACAACGGGACGGAAGGATTTTCATTGATGCTTTTCGGACTCATGCTTACAAAGACGACCTGGATCCCGTTGAAAAAGGCGTGGGCAAGTATGGATGTCCAGAGACTGCCGCTATACCAATAGGCGGCTCCCAGCAGGATGCCAAGGAACATCCGGGGCAGGAATCCCTGGAATTGCATATGGAAAGCCGAGAAAAGGATCCCCGTGACGATGATGCCGGCCCACGGATTTTTGAAGATGTGGATCATGATCCTCTGCAACGCGCCGCGGAAACATATCTCCTCGAAAATGGCGGGGATGATGGCCACCACCAGGAGATTGATGAAAAGGTCGATCGAATTTTTCACCTGCAGCAGATTCTCGACCTCCTTGTCGCTGTCCTGTTCCAGCTGGATCATCCAATGAGGCAATGCTATCTGCCGGTTGAGCATTCCCAGCCAGCCTTCGAGGGGATAGGAAAACAGCAGCAGAAAGATCGCCGCGATGTAGAAACTGTTCTTCAAGGCCGGGCGAAACCCCAGATGGTAGAGCGGACGGTCCCTGAATGTCATTCGGGCATACAACCAGGAGGGCAGACCGAAAAGGATGATCGAACTGACCGTTTGCGCCAGCTTGACCGTTCCGGCCGACATCGGCCGGTCCATGTGATAAACCGGTATGATGATGATGGCGAGACCGGCAAGGATCAGCGATCCGCCCAGCAGTCCCAGGAACAGGGCTAATTGCGACCAGGGAGAGGCAATCTTGAGGTTGTTCTGCATAACTATCTGATGATGAGCCATGGGTTGTCTTCGGGTTGGTCCGCTGGCAAATAGTGCGTAAATTTGGGCTTTTCTACCGTGATAAACATCGGCAAGATACAAATTCCTGCATTCCCATTGCTACTCGCTCCCATGGAAGACGTGAGCGACCCTCCTTTCCGATATGTCTGCAAGCAGAACGGGGCCGATCTCATGTACAGCGAATTCATCTCGAGCGAAGGGCTTATCCGGGATGCGATAAAGAGCCGGCAGAAGCTTGATTTTTTTGAATACGAACGACCCTTCGGTATCCAGATCTTCGGAGGTGATGAAGACGCAATGGCGATGAGCGCCCGTATCGTGGATACGGTGCAACCCGACCTGGTGGACATTAACTTCGGCTGTCCCGTGAAGAAGGTCGTGTGCAAAGGGGCCGGCGCTGCCGTTTTGAAGGATGTGGCAGCAATGACACGGTTGACCACGGCAGTAGTCAAAGGCACTTCACTGCCTGTGACGGTGAAGACCCGGTTGGGATGGGACGACGCTTCGAAAAATATCGGGGAGGTTGCCGAGCGGTTACAGGACGCCGGTATCAGCGCCCTTACCATTCATGGACGCACGAGGGCGCAGCTGTATAAAGGAGAAGCCGACTGGACGCTGATAGCCCGCGTGAAGGAGAACCCGCGGATCAGGATCCCGATCTTCGGGAATGGAGATATCGACTCGCCCGAAAAGGCCCGTGCGTACCGGGATCGTTATGGCGTAGACGGGATGATGATCGGCAGGGCCGCCATCGGATATCCCTGGATCTTCAATGAGATCAAACACTTCCTGGCGACCGGGGAGCATCTGCCTCCGCCCACCATCGGCCAGCGCATCGGCGTCATCCGCGATCACCTGTTGCGGTCGGTGGAATGGAAAGGAGCGGTCGTGGGTATCCTGGAAATGCGGCGGCATTATTCGAATTATCTCAAGGGTTTTCCGCATATAAAAGAATTTCGCAATCAGCTGGTGGTGAAGGCAACGGTGGAAGAGATAGAAGAGGTGTTGATACAGGTAGAGCGGCGGTACGATGGATTCGTCCCCGAAAGGGCCTTCGTCCAATTCTCCGCCTCTCAATTGGAGGATTGCGCGTGGTAAGAGGCCGCCCCGCGATGCTGTCGTCTCATTCGCGCGCCGCTACCGGATAAAGATCCTGAACCATTTCATTTTCCCCTTGAACGGCGGGTATTTTACGCGCGGATCGATAAAGGTATAGCTGCGCATCACCGCCTTGGCGTGCGAAAAACGCTCCAGCGAATATTTCCCGTGATAGGCGCCGATGCCGCTGTTACCGATGCCGCCGAAGGGCAGGTGCGGGTTGGTGAAATGCCAGTCGGTATTGTTGATACATCCTCCTCCGAAAGGCAGGGCATCTACCCATTGCCGTTGTAATCGTTTGTCTTTTGCGAAAAGGTAGAAAGCCAGCGGATCGGGGTGACGCCGGATTAGCGCCAGCGCTTCTTCCATAGTGCGCCAGATAAATATCGGTAACAGAGGACCGAAGATCTCGTCCTGCATCACGGGTGCTTCGGGTGATACCTCCGTCAGGAGGGTAGGCGCGATATACCGGGCTGCGCGGTCATGAGCTCCGCCATGCACGATCTTTCCGTCGGATAGGTAGCGGACCAGCGTGTCGAACCGTTTTTCATTGATGATCCGCCCATAATCGGGGCTGTTCTCCGGGTGCGGGCCATAAAACCCGGTAAGCGTCCGTCGCAGATGGTGTAACAGCTCGTCGCTTTTTTCCGCATGAACGAGCAGGTAATCCGGAGCGATACAGGTCTGACCCGCATTGGCGAATTTTCCGACGATGATCCGTCTGGCAGTGACGGCGGCGTCTGCATCTGCGGCCACGATGACGGGACTCTTACCGCCCAGCTCGAGGGTTACGGGGACCAGCTGCTCCGCCGCCATGCGGTAGATCGACCTGCCTACCGGGATGCTTCCAGTGAAAAAGATATGATCGAAACGGAATCCCCGGATGAGATCGGGGACGATCGTTGCGCCGTCACCCTGGATGACCCGGACCATATCGGCAGGGAAGATCTCGCCGAGCAGACCGGCGATCACGGCGGCCGTAGCGGGCGCCATTTCGGATGGTTTGAGCACGACGGTATTTCCTGCAGCGATGGCAGCCGCCAGCGGGAGGAGCGACAGCTGGAAAGGAAAATTCCACGGTGCGACGATCAGGATCACACCCAGTGGGTCGTGATAAATGCGGCTTGCAGCCGGAAGGTTGACGAGATTGGTTCCCACGCTTTGCGGCCGCATCCAGCTACGCAGGTGTTTCAGAAGGAAGCGGATCTCAGCCAGCACCAGGCCCGTTTCCGTGGCATAGGTTTCCTCCCTGCCCTTATTCAGATCGGTATGCAGCGCCGCTGCTATCGTATCTTCGCGGTCGATGATCGCCTGACGCAGGCGCAGGAGTTGTTGCCGCCGCCAGGCATAGTCGCGCGTTACGCCGGAGTCGAAGGCGTGGCGAAGTGGGGAAATGTCGGAGGAGACAGCGGGGTCGCTCATATTCCAATTTCCAAAGAATTTCCGGTATTTACACGATATTTTTGTGGTAATGAACGACGAATATTTTATGCGGCAGGCCCTCAAAGAGGCGCAGCAGGCCTACGAAGAGGACGAGGTGCCGATCGGGGCCGTCATCGTCATGGGTGGGCGTATCATCGCGAGAGGCCATAACCAGACCGAGCGGCTGAATGACTGCACTGCGCATGCCGAGATCATTGCCCTGACCTCGGCCTTCAATCACCTCGGCAGCAAATATATTCCGGAAGCCGCGATCTATGTCACCGTGGAGCCCTGTCTCATGTGCGCAGGCGCGCTTTACTGGAGCAAGATCGGGAAGGTGGTATTCGGTGCTGAAGATGAGAAGAACGGGTATCGCCGGGACGTCGAAAACGCTAGCGCGCCGTGGCCCTTTCACCCGAAGACCCAATTGGTGAAGGGCATCCTGGGGGATGAATGCGCAGACCTGATGCGGGAGTTCTTCCGAAGCAAACGCTGAGCCTCACCTGTCGCCCGGCAAGGCGGTCGCTTGGGAGCATTCCTTTGTCTTCTGGGCAAATTCCTGTAGATTTGCTATCCCTTCAGGCATTGACACGACGGTAATATTTTATTTAATATCATTAAAACATTCGTTATGGCATTTACACTTCCTGCGCTGCCTTATGCATTCGATGCATTGGAGCCGCACATCGACGCTACGACCATGCAAATCCATCATGGCAAGCATCACCAGGCCTATGTCGACAATCTGAACAAAGCAATAGCGGGTACGCCGAATGAAAATAAATCTCTCGAAGAACTGGTCGCAAAGGCGGGCACGATCAGCCCTGCCGTTCGCAACAATGCAGGCGGTCACTGGAACCATAGCTTTTTCTGGGAGATATTGAGCGCAAAGGGCGGAGCCCCGTCGGGCGCATTGTCGGAAGCAATCGACAGCGCCTTCGGCAATCCCGACGGCCTGAAGGAGAAGATGAATGCCGCCGGTCTATCCCGTTTTGGTAGCGGCTGGGCCTGGTTGATCGTGAAGGATGGCAAACTGGAGGTCTCTTCGACCCCCAACCAGGACAACCCACTGATGGATGTAGCCGAAGTAAAAGGTACTCCCATCCTGGGCGTCGACGTTTGGGAACATGCCTATTACCTGAAATACCAGAACAAACGCGGAGATTATCTGAAGGCGTTCTGGAGTGTGGTCAACTGGGATAAGGTAGCGGCTCATTATTCGAAAGCGAAAAAATAGGATTATTTCACAACCGGCTCTTTACGGAGCCGGTTTTTAACAACTACTATGAGAAATTACAGTCTCCTGCTCCTCGTCCTTGCCGGTCTGTCGGCTTGTAAAGGTCATGAAAAAAAAGTGCTGGTCTATGCCAGCGATAAGATCTCGGTAGATAACACCCAACATCATATCACCATCGCCAACGGGGACGGTACCACGCATCATGAGCAGGAACTGGATTTCACCTCCGGCGACCCGGTTACGCTGGATGTGGAATCCGCACAGGGCAAGTATAGCGTCACGATCCCCGACGACGGGCTCTATATCGCCAATCTGAAAACGGATACGGTCGTCGGCAGCCGTCAGCATGTCGGAGCGGAAGGTGGGGAGAGCCATATTTCCCAGGACGATCTGAAAAAGAAGCTGGACAGTCTGAACAAGCTGGTCGCGGATCAGAACGTCAGCGAAGCCAATCAGAATTATTTTATCGCTCCGCATCAGGCGGTTAAGATCACTTCGGAAACGAAGGCAAAGGTCTTCGGGCCGTTTACGAGCATACCGGGGGCGTTCGATGCAGGAAGCGTGCCGGCCATTTACAAATTCTACAGCATGTCGGAAATGCGGGAACTGATCGCCAACCTGCAGAAGATGACAGGCGGGTCTTCCGACTCTACTTCAAAAAAGTAGCGTCAGGGTACCGGATCTATCCCATGTCCGCCCCAGGGATGACAGCGGGCGATGCGACGAACGCTTAGCCATAGGCCCTTGAACAACCCATGCTTTTTCAGCGCCTCGACGGCATAGTGTGAGCAGCTCGGATTGAATCGGCAACGCGGGCCGATCATCGGGGAGATCACCCATTGATAGATCCTGATCAGTGCGATCAGCGGCAACCCCAACAATCTCAGAATCTTCCTCATGCCTGCTTGATTAATTTCTGCAAAGCTACGCCGATCTTCCCGGTTACGAGCGGAAGTTCGGGCAGCTGTTTGCCGGTGTAGATAAGGAATACCGCCATAGAAAGCCCTTTTTTTCCCAGATGGTCGGACAGGGGGTGACGCTGGAGACGCCAGGCCTCGCGGGTGAGGCGTTTGATGCGGTTGCGATCGACCGCTTTACGAAAGAGCCGGGAAGAGACCCCGAACCCGGCTTGCAGGGGCGGGGCCGCTTGCAGGGGTGGGACTGCTTGCAGGGGCGGGGCCGCTTGCAGGGGTGGGGCTGCTTGCAGGGGCGGG
>Ga0134126_10007241_pt1 | contig 13923 bp, 12 predicted proteins | sample KB31752_FD_96881 | JGI IMG/M metagenome (GOLD analysis project Ga0134126, IMG submission 96881) | Terrestrial soil microbial communities with excess Nitrogen fertilizer from Kellogg Biological Station, Michigan, USA - KB3-175-2 | ecosystem: Environmental > Terrestrial > Soil > Unclassified ... | reverse complement strand
CACTACGCCCGCGGCGTGGCGCATGCCGCGCTGGGCGATGTGCCGGCTGCCGAGGCGGAGCAGGTGCTGTTCCGCGCGGCAGCGGCGCGGGTGCCGGAGTCGCGGCTGATCCACAACGTGAAGTGCACGTCCCTGCTGGCGATCGCGGAGCAGATGCTGGCGGGCGAGATCCTGTACCGGCGCGGCGAGCACGATGCGGCCTACGCACACCTGCGCGCCGCGATCGCGCTGGAGGACGACCTGCCCTACGACGAGCCGTGGGGCTGGATGCAGCCGGTCCGCCATGCGCTCGGCGCGCTGCTCCTGGAGCAGGGCCGCGTCGCCGAAGCCGAGGCGGTCTACCGCGAGGACCTCGGCCTCGCCGGCGCCCTGCCCCGCGCGCAGGTCCATCCCGACAACCTCTGGGCGCTGCGCGGCCTGCTGGACTGCCTGGAGCGGCGCGGCGAGACCGCCGAGGCCGCGCTGGTCCGCCAGCGCGTCGACTTCGCCGCCGCCCGCGCCGACACGCCGGTCGCCGTCTCCTGCTTCTGCGCACGGGCCGCAGCCGCGACGGAACAGGCCGCCTGACCGCCGGTCGGCGACCTAGCCGGCGCGCCGACGCTCCACCAAACGGGGGCGACCTCGGCCTCGGACAGGTCCGCCAAGCGGCGCAGCAGTCAGCAGGCCTGGCGCAACTCAGGGCCCAGCTCGGCAGTTGCAGCGCTCGGCGGCCGAAAGGCGCCGCCGAAGGAAAACAGCGGCCGGGAGCGCCTGATGCTGCGCGGATTCATACTTGGGATCATTGTGTCGGCCGTGGTCATGGCCGGCGCGTTCTATCTGGTGGTGGTCAACGGCGGTATACCGGCCGCGGCCGACCAGCCCGCCGGCCGGGTCGAAACCTGGGTGGCCAGCCACGACCTCAGCGCCGTCCTGAACGCCAACGCGCCGAAGACCGCCAACCCCGTTCCGCTGAACGACGCCAACCTGATCGCGGGTATCCGCCTTTACACCGACAATTGCAGCGTCTGCCACGGGACGGCGGCCGGCGACGCCTCGAAGTCGCCGATCGCCAAAGGCGAGGCGCCGCCGCCGCCCCAACTCGCCACGGACGGCGTCGAGGATGATCCCGAGGGCGTCACCTTCTGGAAGGTCAAGCACGGGATCCGCTTCACCGGCATGCCGTCGTGGAGAAGCACGCTGAGCGACCAGCAGATCTGGACGCTGGCGCTGTTCCTGAAGAACATGGACAAGCTGCCGCCCGCGCCGAAGGCGGTGTGGGAGTCGGCCGGCGGCCCGGCCCCGCCGCCGCCGCCGCAGACGCAGAGCCCGGCAGCGTCCCACCAGGGCCAGTCGCCGGCGGAGCCCGACGAGGATTAGTCGAACCGGCTACGTCGGGCGGCCAGAAGCGCGCGCCGCGCCCGCCCGGCTTGGCGCTGGGGCGCTCTGGCCGAGGACATTCGCGCGCTTGCGTCCCCCGGCGGAAATCGGGTCAACTGAACGGTGGTTAGGGAAGGACATACACGCGTGGCGGACGGGTCGAGGTTTGAGCGGGCGCCGATCGGCGGCGAGGTCGATGCGGTGGTGGTCGGGGCCGGCTTTGGCGGCATGTACATGCTGCACCGGCTGCGCGAGCTCGGCCTCACGACCCAGGGGTTCGAGGCCGGCGCCGACGTCGGCGGCACCTGGTACTGGAACCGCTATCCGGGCGCGCGCTGCGACGTGCCGAGCCTCTTCTATTCCTACACGTGGGATGAGGCCCTGCAGAAGGAATGGCGCTGGACCGAGAAGTACGCGGCCCAGCCGGAGATCCTGGCCTACGCCAACCACGTCGCCGACCGTCACGAGCTGCGCCCCCTGATCGCCTTCGAAACCCGCGTGGTGGCGGCCGAGTTCGACGAGGCGACCGACCGCTGGACGGTGCGCACCGACCGCGGCGACGAGGTCAGCGCCCGCTTCCTGATCATGGCGACCGGGTGCCTTTCGACGCCGCGCGCGCCGCCGATCCCGGGCGTCGAAAGCTTCGCCGGGCCGACCTACCACACCGGCGCCTGGCCGCATGAGGGCGTCGACTTCACCGGGATGCGGATCGCGGTGATCGGCACCGGCTCGTCCGGCATCCAGTCGATCCCGCAGTTCGCCAGGCAGGCGGACCACGTCACCGTCTTCCAGCGCACCGCCAACTACAGCGTGCCGGCCAACAACACGCCGCTCTCCGACAAGGACATCGAAGACTTCTGGAAGATGTACCCCGGCTACATCGCCATGGTGAAAGGCCCCGGCATGGGCTTCGGCGGCAATCCGGCCAACGCGCTGGAGGCCACGCCGGAAGAGCGCCGGCAGCGCTTCGAGGAGTACTGGGGCGTCGGCGGGGCCGGCTTCCTGGCGGCCTGGGGCGGCGTCATCACCGACATCGACCTCAACACCGAGGCGGCCGACTTCGTCCGCAGCAAGATTGGCGAAACGGTGGCCGATGCGAAGACCGCCGAGTCGCTGAAGCCCAACGACCACCCGATCGGCACCAAGCGCATCTGCGTCGATATCGACTACTACCAGACCTACAACCGGCCGAACGTCAGCCTGGTGAACCTGAAGGAGACGCCGATCGAGGCGATCACGCCGACCGGCGTCACCACGACCGACGCGAGCTACGACGTCGACGCGATCGTCTTCGCCACCGGCTTCGACGCGATGACCGGCACGCTCCTGGCCATCGACCCGAAGGGCGCCGGCGGGCGCGCGCTGAAGGACGCCTGGGCCGAGGGACCGAAGGCCTACCTGGGCCTCGCCGTCGCAGGCTTTCCGAACATGTTCCTGATCACCGGGCCGGGCAGCCCGAGCGTGCTCTCCAACATGATCAACTCGATCGAGCAGCACGTGGAGTGGATCCAGGGCTGCCTCGCCTACATGCGCGAGAACGGGCTGGCGCGGATCGAGGCCGACGCCGAGACGCAGGAGGCGTGGGTCGCCCACGTCCGCCGCGTCGCCGACAAGACGCTCTTCCCGCGGGCGGCGTCCTGGTACATGGGCGCCAACATCCCCGGCAAGCCGCGCGTCTTCATGCCCTACATCGGGTCCGGCTACCGCAAGAAGTGCAACGAGGTGGCCGCCGCCGGCTACGAGGGCTTCTCGCTCGCCCAAGCACAAGGGGCCAAGGAGTCTGAGGATGCACACGCTCCCGGATAGGTTCGAGTTCCTCTCGGACGCCTGGATCGACGAGGCGCGCCGCTTCCTCGAAAAGGCGACGGCGCACCGCAAGGCCGAGCTCGCGCCGTTCTCGCTCAGCGAGCGGTTCACCGAGGCGCCGCCGCACCTTGGCCTGCCCGACAACGTCGGCGCCTGGACCGCCCGCTACGACGGCGAGGCGATGGCCGTGCGCCGCGGCTTCGATGCGTCGGCGGGCATGGTGGTCGAAGGCGACTATCAGGCGGGATTGGCCGGCGGCCAGTTCATCGGCATGCTGGCGCCCGGCGGCATGAAGAACCTGCGCCGCGAAGTGGCCGCCATGCACGGCAAGGACGCCGTGAGGATGAAGGGCCGCGTGGAGAACGCCGCTGCCGGCGAGATCCTCGCCCTGCTCCATGACCACCTCGGCCGCCGCACGGTCGAGAACCCCGACCTCGCCCACCGCGCCGCCCGCCAGGGCCTGACACGGCACATCAAGGAGATGGAGGAACAGGGCTACACGGTGATCGAGCGGGCGATCTCGCCGGAGTTCGCCGACGAGGTGCGCGCCGCGACGTTGCGCGCGCTGCTGCCGCACCAGAGCTTCTCGATGAACTGGATGCTCTACCACGGGCGCGAGTTCGAGCAGCTGATCCAGAACCCGCTCTTGATGACGCTGATCGACGCCTCGCTCGGGCGCGGCGCGGTGATTGCCTCGTTCTCGTCGATCAAGAAGGGGCCCGGCCTGGGCACGATCCCGCTGCACACCGACTACGCCCACGTGCCCGAGCCCTTCCCCGAGTTCTCGCTGACCGGCGTCGGCGTCTGGGCGCTGGAGGACTGGACCGTCGCCTCCGGCCCGACCTGGATGGTCCCCGGCAGCCACCGCGAGCGGCGCAACCCGCGCCCCGGCGACAATGCGCTGAGCCGCGGCGTCGCCATCGAGATGCCGAAGGGCTCGGTGGTCTACTTCCACCACGGCGTCTGGCACTGGCAGGGCGACCGCACCGAGCCCGGCGACCGGGTGACGCTGCACGCCCACTTCAACCGCGGCATCCTCCGCAGCCTCGAGCCGAAGAAGACCGACGTGCAGCTGCTGCACAGGAATTCGCCGCGACTCGGCGAGATGCTGGGCGAGGACGACTGGTTCGACAAGATGAGCGCCCAGGGCCGCGACCACACCCGCTTCATGTACATGAACAAGCTGCACGCCTTCACCGAAGAGAAGAAGCGCGAGCTGCTGGCGTCGTAGCTTCTTCCCCCCGCTCATCCCGACGAAGGTCGGGACGCAGGAAATGCTCGGGACCGCGCTTTAACTCTCAAACACAGCGGCGCCGCAGGCATCGTCTTTCTGACACGAAGAACACGAAGGAAGCGAAGCGCACCAAGGCGCTAGTCTCAGCGGAAGTGGTCCTTGGTCAGCTTTGCTCCCTTCGTGTTCTTCTTGTGACCTTGACTGCGCCTGCGGCGCATACCCGCTCCCGCGCAGTTGCGCGGAACGCGGTTGCAGGGGTCCGGCTATCCGCCGGCATGGCGGCGCCGCAGGCATTGCTTTTCTAGTACGAAGAACACGAAGGAAGCGCAGGACACCAAGGCGCTCACCGGCAGAGGAAGGCCCTTGGTGAGCTTTGCTTCCTTCGTGTTCTTCGTGTGACCTTGGCTGCGCCTGCGGCGCGTACCCGCTCCCCGACCAGGTTGTCCTTCCAAATCGCCGCTGAGCCCCGGCTTTCGCCGGGATGAGCGGGGAGTATGTTGGGCGCAAAGTCAGAAAGCAGGGAGAAACGGCGATGGCGGTGCTGGAGAAGGAGATCGAGGCCCCGGCGGACGTGAAGCACGGCGACCTGGTGGTCTCCGACGGCGTGCGCATCCACTGGATGGAGGCCGGCGAGGGCGCGCCCGTCGTGCTGCTGCACGGCTACACCAGCTGCAACGAGGCCGGCTGGTTCGCCAACGGCATCGCCAAGGAGCTGGCCCGCGACCACCGCGTGATCGGCATCGACGCGCGCGGCCACGGCCGCAGCGAGAAGCCGCACGATCCGGCCAGGTACCCCGGCGATCAGATGCCGGCGGACGTGATCGAGGTGCTCGACCACCTGGGCGTCCGCAAGGCCCACTTCCACGGCTACTCGATGGGCGGCGGCATCGTCGCGCACCTCTTGGCGCGGCATCCGGACCGGTTCATCACCGCCAGCTTCGGCGGCTCGGGCGTCCGCGAGACCGATGAGGCGCTCGCCAGGCAAGCGGCCGACCTCGACCCGAAGGGGCACGATCCCGAGCAGGCGGCCGGTCAACAGGCGCTGCGCGACCGCGCCGACCGCGACAATGTTGCGCTGGAGTGCGTGCAGAAGGGCCGCGAGGCCAGGCCCTCGACGGCGCCGCCGCTGGACCTGACCAAGCTCGACTTCCCGATCCAGGCGATCAACGGCGAGTTCGACGCGCCGGTCTCGAAGACCCAGCGGCTCGCGCGCGAGGCGAGGGACTTCAGCAACGTCGTCGTGCCCGGCCGCAGCCACAACACCATGACCACCTGGCCGTTCACGCCGCAGCTCTACGTCGACTCGCTGGCGGGCTTCGTGCGCGCCCACGATCCCAAGTAGCCCCAAAGTGCCAGGGGGCGCCGGGGTGAAGGCGGGGGAGCGCATCGAAGGCCGCACGCTGACGGACGTCGAGTGGACGCAGGCCGAGCTTGCCGACACCACGTTCGTCGGCTGCGTGATCGAAGACGCGGCCTTCGCCTCGACCGTGCTGGAGGGCGCGAGGTTCGAGCGCTGCCGGCTCGTCCGCTGCCGTTTCCAGCACGCCGATCTGCGCGAGACTTCCTTCGAGGACTGCCAGTTCGCCGATCCTCAGGCGCCGCCTCGGTTCGCGTTCACGCGGCTGGAGGGCGCGAAGCTGGTCCGCTGCGACCTCACCCGCGCCAGGTTCGAAGGCTGCGAGCTCTATGACGTGCGCTTCGAGGCCTGCAACCTGACCGGCGCGGCCTTCTCCCGCACCAGCTTCGGTCGCACGTTCGGCCGCAAGATCGAGCGCATCGCCGCCGAGCTGGTCGACTGCAACCTCGAGCTCGCAGACCTCTCCGGCGCGAGGCTGCCGGGCGCATCGCTGGCGCGCAGCCGCCTGCGCGAGGCCGACCTCTCGGGCGCCGACCTGGAGGGCGCGGACCTCACCGGCGCGGACCTGTTCCAGGCCATCGTCGACGAAGCCAGGCTGGCCGGCGCCGACCTGCGCGGCGCCGAGGTGAGCGGCCTCGACCTCCGGCGTCTCGCTTCCTACCAGGACCTGAAGATCACCGCCGACCAGCAGTTCCGCCTGCTCGACGCGATGGGCATCGACGTGCAGCCGGACCCGCCCGAGCGAAGCGGTTGACCGCGACCTGCCGCCGAGTCAGGCCGTCGACACGCGCCGCCGCAACTCGCTCTGCGAGGAACCCATGACCACCGCCGCTTCCGCTGACCGCCTAGCCCAGGTCGAGCAGGCGCTGGCGCCGTTCGCGCCGGACAAGCCCGGCCTCGCCGCGCTCGTCACGCTCGGCGGCGAGGTGGTGTTCGAGCGCTACCTCGGCGGCGCCGAGCTCGAACACGGGGTCCCGGTGAGCGCCGCGACGCGCTTCCACGTGGCGAGCGTCTCCAAGCAGTTCACCGCGCTGGCCGCGCTGCTCGAAGCGGACGCAGGCCGCGTCGACCTCGAGGCCGACATCCACGCCTATCTGCCGGAGCTCGCCGACTACGGCGCCAGGGTGACCGTCTCCGATCTGGTCCACCACACCGGCGGCCTGCGCGACCAGTGGAGCCTGATGGTGCTCTCCGGCACGCCGATCGACGGCCTCATCCGCCAGAGCGCGATCCTCGCCATGGCGGCGCGCCAGCGCGAGCTGAACTTCCCGCCGGGAACCGACTTCCGCTACTCCAACACCGGCTATTCGCTGCTGGCCGAGATCGTCGCCCGCGCGTCGGGCAAGCCGTTCGCGGCCTATCTCGACGAGGCGGTGTTCGCGCCGCTCGGCATGCGCGAGACGCTCGTCTACGGCGATGCATCGCGCCTGCTTCCGAACCGGGCGATGAGCTACCGGCTCGAGGATGGCCAGGTGCGCCTGGCGCGGCTGAACTACAGCAACTACGGCGCGACCAGCCTGCACACGACGCCGCGCGACCTCGCCAAGTGGGCGGCCGAGCTGCTGCGCCCGCGCGTGCTTGGCGCCGGGCTGATCGCCCGATTGACCGCGCCCGGGCGCCTGAGGGACGGCGCGCCGCTGACCTACGGCTTTGGCATCATGCGCGACGTGCTGAACGGCCGCCCGGCGCTCACCCACGGCGGGGCCGACGCCGGCTTCCGCGCCGCATTCGATTGCTATCCCGACGAAAACGCCGCCGTCATCGTGTTCTCGAACGGACAGGCCGATGTCGGCGCGATCGCGCGGACGCTGGCCGACGCCTTCCTCGCCCCGGCAACCGCGCCGGCTGCAGTGGCGCCCGAGGCGGCGGCCGTCGCGAAGCTTGCGGGCTACTACGTGTCGGACTGGGGCCCGGGCCTCACGCTGGAGGCGACCGGCGGCAAGCTGATGGTGAGCGGCGGCGGCTTGCCGGCCCCGGTCGCGGCCAAGTTCCTCCCGGACGGCGCGTTCTACCTGTTCGCGCCGAACGACCGGTTCTCGCAGACCCCCGGCGGCGACCTGATCCAGACGCAATCAGTGGGCGGGCTGGCGACGATCTACCGGCGCACCGAACGCGCTCAGCCGACCGCCGATGAGCTGGCTGCGTACGCGGGCCGCTACCACAGCGACGAGATCGACAGCACCTACGAGCTGGCGGTCGACGGGCCGGGACTCTCGCTTTCCTCCTTGAGGTTCGAGCCGGTCAAGCTGGCGCCCGCCGGCCGGGGCGCCTTCGACGGCCAGATGCCGCGCCTCGTCTTCCAGCGCGACGCCGCCGGCGCGCCCAGCGGCTTCACGGTGTCCACCGGCCGGGTCCGCGCCCTCGAGTTCCGCCGGATCGGCTGAGGCCGGCGCTGTCGTCGATGTAGGTCGCATGGGGCGTTGACAGGCCGGGCCGGTCGGCGCGAAGCTTTCCGCCTGGGCAGATACGGCCCGCCGTCTGCGACCCCCGGGTTGGTGAACGTATCGCACTCCCGCCCCCGCCTTTGCCTGGCGAACGGGTCGGTAAGGCAGACGCCGACTTCCCCTCGTTCGCTACGCAAAGGACGTGACGATGCGCGACTATCGCGATGCGAAAACCATGGCCAAGGGGCTGCGGCGCAGCCTGGCCGACCTCGGGACCGAGCTCACCCACAGCCAGAGCCTGGAGTTGATCGCCCAGGCGTTCGGCTTCGACAACTGGAACATCCTGGCCGCCAAGATCGAGGCGGCGCGGCCGGCCCCCGCCGCCGAAAAGCAGTCTACGGACGAAACCCTCTACTGCGGCTTCTGCAAGAAGTCGCAGCACGACGTGAAGCTGCTGATCGCCGGCCCCGACACCTTCATCTGCGACGAGTGCGTGGCGATCTGCGACGACGTGATCGAGGACAACGAGGTGGAGCGCTTCCTGAAGACCCCGTCGCCTGAGACCGATCCGGTCACGGCGCTGGAGGCGTATCTAGCCGCGCGCAGCACCGAGCAGATGGCCGCCTACCTCGGGCGGGCCGAAAAGCGCATCGCGGACCAGCAACAGGCGGTGGACGACATCGACGCCGGCGGCGCGCGCCTGCCCGGCTGGCTGATGACCAAGGCAGCGCCCGAGCTGGCGAAGGTGCGGGCGAGGCTCGCCAAGCAGGTTGGCCTGGGGCGCAAGTCCGTCGAGATCGTGGGGCGCGTGCTGGCGGCCCGGTCATGACTGGCGCCATCGCCGCCCCGCCACGCAAGCGCCGGGCGGCGATGGGCTTCATCTTCGCCACGGTGATGCTGGCGACGCTGGCCGGCTCGATCATCGGGCCGGTGCTGCCGCAGCTGCTGAAGCTGCTGACCGGCGGCAGGATGGCGTCGATGTCGACCGCGATGGGCGCGATGACGATGCTCTACGCGGCCCTGCAGTTCTTCGCAGGGCCCGTGCAGGGCGCGCTTTCCGACCGCTTCGGGCGCCGGCCGGTGATCCTGGTCGCCAACTTCGGCCTCGCGATCGACTACGCGATCATGGCGCTGGCGCCCAACCTCGCCTGGCTGTTCGTCGGGCGGGCGGTCACCGGCGCCACCGCCGGCTCGATCACCGCCGCCTACGCCTACGTCGCCGACGTCACCGAGCCCGACCAGCGCGCCGCGCGCTTCGGCCTGCTCACCGCCGCGATCAGCGCCGGTGCGGCGGCCGGGCCGATGCTGGGCGGCTTCCTGGGCGGCATCGATCCGCGCGCCCCGTTCTGGACCGCGGCCGCCTTAAGCGTGCTCGCCGGCCTCTACGGCGTCTTCGTGCTGCCCGAGTCGCTCGCGCCCGAGCACCGCGCGCCGCTGAAGCTTGAGGCGATCCATCCGGTGGCGGTGATCCGCGATCTGCTGCGCGACTATCCCGTGTTGGTCGGCTGGCAGGGCGCGATGTTCCTGATGATGTTCGGCGTCGGCGGCGTGAACAGCATCTTCCTGCTCTACGTGCTGTTCCGCTTCGGCTGGGGCCCACAGGCGATCGGGGTCTATTCGACCATCGTCGTGCTGGCCGGCCTCGCCGTGCAGTCCGGCCTCGTCGCGCGCACCATCAAGCTGGTCGGCGAACGGGGCGCGCTCGTCGGCGGTGTCGCCCTGCAGGCGCTGACCATCATCGCTTGTGGTTTCGCGCCCGCCGGCTGGTTGTTCACGGTGATGGTCTGCCTGATGCAGCTCGGCGGCGTCGGCGAGCCCGCGCGCATGGCGATCATGAACCGGATCATCGGCCCCTCGGACCGCGGCCGGCTGTCTGGCGCGACGCGCAGCCTGGTGAGCCTGGCCGGCGTGTTGGCGCCGGCGCCGTTCGCCGCCCTCTTCGCGTTCGTCTCGCACGGCGGGCCGACCAGCCCGTGGTCGGGGACGCCGTTCTGGCTCTGTGGCGCCTTCGTGATCGCCAGCCTCGCCGTGACGATGCGCGCGCTGCGCGACAGTCAGGAATTCCTTGACAACTGAAACAGCGTCAGGATATGCCTGACAGTCAGGGATTACCTGACGGAGCGCGACAATGTCCGAACCCGCACCCGAAACCAAGCTGCCGCCGCCTTACGAGGGCAAGGGGCCGCTGCACTGCTCGTTCTGCCTGAAGTCGCAGCATGAGGTCGCCAAGCTGATCGCCGGCCCCGGCTTCATCTTCATCTGCGACGAGTGCGTCGGGCTCTGCGACTCGATCATCGCCGGCACCTTCGACGCCACGAAGGTCGACGCCGACCGGTTCAAGATCTCGAGCATCCCGAGCGAGACGCTGCTCGCCCGCCTCAAGCCGATCGAGCAGACCCTGCAAGGGATGGGCAACCAGCTGCAGACCGTGGTGGAGGAGCTGCGCGGGCGCGAGGTCAGCTGGGCCCGCATCGGCGAGGCGCTCGGCGTCTCGCGCCAGTCGGCCTGGGAGCGCTTCTCCTGACCGCCGCGACGGCGCCGGCGCCTGCCGCGAAAGTCCGGCCGATCACCTGGGCCGGCCTGGCGCTGGAGCTCGCTGGCCCCGGCCTCGTCGCGCTCCTCTCCCGTGCCGCCGCACACGGCAAGCCGACCACGCTCGCCATCGCCGCGCCCTGGCTGGCGGCCTTCGCGGGCCTCACCCTGGCGGTCTGGGCGATCGCGCGCTTCGGCGAAGGCATGAAGCTCACTGCCCTCGGCTTCGGCCGCCTCGGCTGGCTGACGCTGCCGATCGCGGTCGCGCTCGCCGCCTTCTTCATTTTCGTCTTCGGCCCGGCCGCCTACTGGTTCCTGCTGGCGAGCCACCTCGGCTCGTTCGCCGGCGGCCAGGGCGCCCTCGTGCTGCTGCCGAAGTGGTTCCTGATACTCGACGTAGTGGTCGTCGCGGCGAGCGAAGAATGGCTCTACCGCGCCTATGCGATCGAGCGCCTGCAGACGCTGGTCGGCCGGCCATGGCTCGCCGGCGCGCTGTCGCTCGCCGCCTTCGGCCTCGCTCACCTGCCGCTCTGGGGCCCTGGCGTCGCGCTGACCACGCTGGTCTCCGGCGGCGTCTTCACCGGCCTCTACCTCTGGCGGCGCGACATCACGGCGCTGATCCTCGCCCACGTGATCACCGACCTCTACGGCCTCGTCGTGGTTCCAGCGCTCGCACGCTAGGCGACGGGGTCGGGCATCCTTCGACCCACGCCGAAACGTTGCTGCCAGCGCCTCGCGACGAACGGGTGTATGCTCCCTATTCGCCATGGCTGCTTGGGCGCCAGATCGTCGGACGTTCGGAGCGGGGCTGGCCGCCGCGCTGGCGGCTGCGCCGGCCGCGCGGGCGCAGATGATCGAATACGGCGGCGACGCCAGCCGGGTGCCGTTCCAGCGGCAGCCGGCCACCATCGACGGCTACCAGCCGCCTACCGACCTGAAATCGATCCTCGACATCTACAAGCGGATGACCGGACCCGTGAGGGTCGACGGCGCCGGCCCCTTCCCGTTCGTGGTCGACACCGGGGCCAACCAGTCGGTGGTCTCCGCCGAGATCGCCGCCAAGCTCGGCCTGACGCCCGGCGATCCGCAGCCGCTGAACGGCGTCGCCGGCGTGCAGACGACGCCGACCGTCACCGCCAGCCTGCAGTTCGGCAACCGCGCGCCGCACGACGTGACGCTGAGCGTGCTGCCCGAGGCGGCGATCGGCGGGCCCGGCATGCTGGGGCTCGACCAGCTCGATGGCGCCCGCCTGACGCTCGACTTCGCCCGCCAGCAGGTGACCATCGACGACGGCCCGGCGCTGCCCGGGGGCGGCCATGCGTTCCACATGCGCGCCAAGCGCCGCGACGGCCAGCTTACCCTGGTCGACGCCAACCTAGCCGGCATCCCGGTGACCGCCTTCCTCGATTCCGGCGCGCAGGACACCATCGGCAACATGGCGCTGCGCGAGCTCGCCATCACCCGCTATCCGCTGACGCCGATCCACCAGGTGCCGATCATCAGCGTCACCGGCCAGACCATCGCCGCGCAGTTCGCCGACCTGCCGTCCTTGCGCATCGGCGGCGTCACGCTGCCGAGCTGGCCGGTCGCCTTCGCCGACCTGCACATCTTCCGCATGTGGGACCTGACCAGCGCGCCAGCGATCCTGATCGGCGTCGACGTGCTCTCGCGCTTCGAGACCGTCTGCCTCGACTTCCGCCACGACGAGGTGGGCTTCCGCCTGCCCGCCGGGCGCGCCTGAGGCGCCGGCGGCGAGATGGACGCCCCGCCTCGCCCGCTCCCCACGATCGACGCCCACGGCGGGCCGCGCGAACGCGGCCTGGCTATCGGTGCGGCGCTGGCGGCGCAGATCGCCGGCCATGTCGCCGCGCTGAAGCGCATGCTTGCGCAGAAGGTCGGCCCGCCCGACGCCTATCTGGCCGCGTTCCTGGCGGAGACCGACTTCAGACCCGCCATCCATCAGCACACGCCCGACCTGCTCGCCGAGATGGAAGCCACGGCGGAGGCCGCCGGCGTGGCGCCGGACGACCTCTTCGCGCTGCAACTGCTCGATGAGGAATGGGCGTACCGTTTGCGCCGCCACGCCGCCCGCGCGCCGACGAAGTGCAGCAGCCTGGCGATCGTTGACCGGCCCGGTCCCACCTGGATCGCCCAGAACATGGACCTCGGCGACTACACCGACGGCTTCCAGGCGCTGCTGGCGATCGATGACGGCGCCGCGCCCGCCGCGCTGGTGTTCACGGCCGCGGGGATCCTCGCCCTGCTGGGCGTCAACGCCGCCGGCGTCGGGGTGTGCGTCAACTCGTTGCCGCAGCTGCCGTCTGCGCCGCGGGGCCTGCCGGTGGCGTTCGTGATCCGCCGGCTGCTGCAGACCCGCTCCGCCGCCGAGGCGTTCGAGCTGGCGCAGACGCTGCCGCACGCCACCAACCAGCACTATGTGATCGCCGGGCCGGGCGAGGCCCGTTCGTTCGAGGCCAGCGCCGCCGGCGTCAGCGAATACCGCGCGCCCGATCCATCGCGCCTGCTGCACACCAACCATCCGCTCACCGACGCGCCGGCCAGGTCCGAGCCGCCGGCTGCGCGCGAGAACTCCGTCGCCCGGCTGAGCTCCCTGCAGACGCGGCTGGGCGCGGGGCGTCCCGGGCTCGCCAAGATCCAGGCGGCGCTCTCGTCCTGCGACGACCCCCGGCATCCCGTCCGCCGCACCGGCGGCGCGGTCGGCTTCACCTGCGGCACGATGATCTCGGCGCTGTCGCCGGGCCGGGTGGAGACCTGGGTCAGCGCCGGCCCGCCCACGGCGGGCGGCTACCATCACCACGTGCTCGCGCCGATCGGCCAGCCGGCGTAGCGACCATCGGCGCCGCCTCGACATCCGGCCGAGTCTGCTAACATTGCGCGATGCCAATCGAGCTCATCTGCGTGGATGCCGACGACACCCTCTGGCACAACGTGCGCCACTTCGAGGCGGCGGTCGCGGTGCTGCACGACGTGCTGGCGCCCTATGTCGAGCCGGAGGCGGCGCGGGCGCGCATGGACGCGGTCGAGGCGCGCAACCTGGCCATCTACGGCTACGGGGCGAAGAGCTTCACCTTGTCGATGATCGAGACGGCGGTTGATCTCGGCGGCGACGCCCTGCCCGCGTCCGCGGTGCGCGACATCCTCGCCGCCGGCCGCGACCTGATGCGCCATCCGATCGAGCTCTTGCCGGGCGTCGAGCCGGCGCTCGACGCGTTGGCTGAGCGCGCGCGGCTCGT
>Ga0134126_10007240_pt1 | contig 13924 bp, 28 predicted proteins | sample KB31752_FD_96881 | JGI IMG/M metagenome (GOLD analysis project Ga0134126, IMG submission 96881) | Terrestrial soil microbial communities with excess Nitrogen fertilizer from Kellogg Biological Station, Michigan, USA - KB3-175-2 | ecosystem: Environmental > Terrestrial > Soil > Unclassified ... | reverse complement strand
TGGTGCAGGTACAAATCTTCCTCGCCGCGCAGCGCCCGGCGCATACCTATGGCGTGGTCAGAAATGCGCACCTTCAAACTGCGCCAATGCCACGGCCGCTCGATATAGACATAATTCGAGCGGCCGTGCTTCGCGAAGGATCGCTGGACGTACACGCGCACGTCCGGCAACGCATCCTTGACCGTTGCGACAAACAGCTTCGTCGTGCGGTCGATCGCGCGCACGAGGCAATTCTATGCGTACGCTTTTGCGAACGGAGACGAAGGGAAGCAGAATGTCGCCTGCTCGATCAGAAACTTCGTAACTCCGTCGACATTATCGCCGTCGAAGTGACCTTCCGCGACGTATCCGTTAAACTCATCACCCAACTTGACCGTCCAACCGATATCCCAAAAACAGCTGAGGCAGACGTTGATCTCGCTGTCGTAGAGATCGCGCAATACCTTTTCGAGAGCGACCATCAATCTTCCTCTGCATCTGTGTCGTAGTTCACGAAGGTTTCGCATCCTTCGGCGTGGCGCGAACGGCAGGGCGTTTTCTCGAAGCATTCGGTGCAGAACACCTTGCCCGGCATCTTCTCGCAGCTGTGCACTTTCGTCGTGATCTTGCCGCACGCGGTATTGCTGCACGTATCCATCGAATCCCTCCGTTCGCGCCTTTCGGGCTATTGCTGGTCGCCGTAATTCGGCCGCCACATGTTCGGCCCATCGCCCTGCTTGATGTTGGCTTCCCAATATTGGTCGCCGGGTTTCAGGACAAAGAGATCGCATCCGCCATGCTCGCGGATTCCGCCGATGATCGCCGCATGCACCTTCACCCCATCGGGATGGGTGAACAGCACCGGCGCACCGATAAACGGCTTTCGTCCGAAAATATCCCCATCCGCCTGTTCGCCGGCATCGCCATTCTGGGCTTGCGCCTGTTCGCCGCCATTGGCGTTCGTCTGCTGGCCTTCGCCGTTTTCGCCCTCGACGCCCAGCGCGGACTTCACCTTGTCGACGATCTTGTCGACCATGCCCTGCGCACCGCCTTGCTTCTCGCCACCGCCCTGGTCGCCCTCGGCCGGCTGCTCCTTTTTCAGATTTAAGCTCATATCACTCTCCCTTATGCCCGCGTGCGGGATTGCTTGAGGGAATTCTTCTTCGGCCGAGGCGTCGGCTGAAATCGTTTGGTGCCGCGGCTCGCGTTCCTGCGCGCCGTCAGGATGTGATCGAGCGAAAGCCATTTCGGCGGCACGCGCTTGCGCTTCATTTCCGCCACCACAACAGGATCGTGCCCGCGAGGAAGCACAAAGAACCCATGCAATAGAGAAAATATGAAAGGTCGCGCGAACTCATTTCCGCCCCATCGGCATCATCATGACGGCAACGACCCGAAAGCCATTTTTTTTAAGATCCTCCCACGACATGACGGCCGTGCTGCAGAAGCGCCGCACACAATCGCGCCGCAGGGTTGCCGTGGTGTACGGCAGCAGATAGCCGTCGCGCACGTTCGCCACGCAGAACGCGCGCGACGGCTTTATGGGCCATGCTTTCGACTTCACTTCCGCCTCCGTTTCGCACCCCGCCGTTCGTCAATCGCGCGGCGTTTCATTTCTTCATCCCAGAAAACTTTTATCCAAACCCGGAAACCACGCGGGCTCCGGTGGCGTCCCGTCAAAAGCCCCGCGAAGTATCTGGCCATCGTTGAACATTACGTAGCCTTCGCCGCGGCCGTGGCCGCAACAAGCAAATTGGACTCCTGGCAGCGTTTGCAAACACGGATCGTGTCCGTTCGGCAGGCGTCGTCGCGCGCACCACGAACATCTCTGCTGTCGTGACAAGATGTCGTGATCCTCCCGCGTTAGTCCGTCGGGCATTGGCGGCCACCAATCAAAACACATCGGTCATCTCCGCTTTCTCCCCGGCCGTTCGTCGATCGCGCGGCCGTGGAATTCGGCATCGATCAGGATCGCCAGGCGCCCGATCGCGTGGCCCAGCACATGGGCGCCGCTCTCGGGATCTTCGAGACGGCCTTCCTGATATTCGCCGATGTGGCGCAGCGCGCCCGAGATCATGTCGCCCGAATAGATGTCCTGGTGGCGCCAGTTGAACGGCCCGCGCCCCGGCTTGGCGTTGCCGTGATCGAGCGCGATCGCCGCCTCGCGCATCGCCACATCCGGCAACAGATCGAGCCGCACCTTGCCCCGCTCGCGGATGGATTTTCTAGCCACCGATGTCCGCCCGATCAGGGAACGCAATGTTAATGCCGGTTTGCGCACCGGGCGGCACCTGCAGCGCTTTCGCCGCTTCGATCAGCGCGCGGCCTAAGGTGTTGGCCGCCAGCGCGATTTCCTTCACCGCGTCGGCATGTTCGGCGGCCACTACGGGCCCCAAATTGACCGAAGCATTCTTGATTACTACGCTCGGCCCGCCGCTCTGATCTCTTCGTTCGTTCATTTTAAATTTTCTCTTTGTTCGCGCTTTTGATTTCGTCATCACCTGTCCCTCTGATCCACCAGTTCGATCACGTCGGCATCGGCCTGCGCATCCAGATCCGGGAACAGCGTGTCCCACGGCAGCACCGTCACATAATGGCGCGGCCCGTCGATCCGAAGCCGCAACGGCTTGCCGTTCGCGCCATGTGTCATCGCGCCGGGCAGGCGCTTGAACATCTGCGGCCAGGCGTTCGTCGCACCCGCGGCACCCGCCCATTGCGTGCCCGCAAAGATCTTCGAAAGGCCGTCATGCGTGTTCGAAATCGCCAGCCGCCACACTTCCTGCTTGCTGTCGGGATCGACGCGCGCATCGCGAAACAGCAGCATCCCGTGTTTCGCCAGCTCGCGCGTCGCGTCGGGATCGTTGTTGTTTTTCTTGTCCTCGCGCGCGGTGCGCAGCCAATGCGCCACCGTTTCGTGGCTGCCGCCGCGCAGCGCCTGCACCTTCGCCGCCAGCAGATGGGCGAGGCACGCGCTTTCGTCGCTTTCCGAACCGCTGGTTTCAGCCAGGGTGCTCGCCGGCAGTGCCGCCCCCCACGCATCCGGGTTCGCCACGTCGAGCGCATCGAACATCAACAGGTCATACGCCGCCCCCAGCGCGCCGAACTGATCGGCCGCGCGCGCATCGTGGCCGTGCCGGCGCAGCGCCTTGCGATAGGCGCGGAACGTGTCGGCGTAGCGCGGCCAACCATCCAGCAGGCGCTTGCGCAACTCGCGCCCGATGCGCTGCCAGCGTTCGCGATCGCCCAGCAGCGGATCGTCTTCCGCATCCTCATCATCGCCGCCGGTCTCGCGCACCTGTTTGTTCTCGATCGGATGCAGTTCGAGGATGCACAGGCGGCTGCGGTCGGCCGGGCGCAGCGGCGGAATGATGATCGACGAGGCGAGAAAGGCGTTCCTCACCGTAAACGTCATCGCCTGGCCGCCGGGAGAGCCGCGGCCGCGCTCATCGCCCGACGAGGCGATGCGCATCAGATCGATGATGGCGCGCGCGCGGCGATTGTCTTCGGTCGATTCCAGCTCGTCCAGCAGAACCGGCCGCGAGGAATTGGCGATCTTCTGCGACAGGAACGCGGGCGTCGCATCGGCCGCTGCGATGAACGAACCTTTCGACAGGATCCATTTCACCAGCTTGAGCAAGGTCGATTTGCCGGTGCCGCGCCCGCCGGTGATCCAGCACATCGGCCGCCATTCCGGTGCCGCGCCCAAAATGGCCGCGCCGATCCAGCCCAGCAGCAAACGCCCATCGATGGCGCCGCGGTCGAAATTCCACGTCTCGAACAGTTCGAGCACGGTTTCGGCAGCGGCCGATGTCGCCTTGGCCGCGGGTTCGGGCAAACGCGGCGCGCCGGGATAAAGCAGCCGCCCGCGCAACCCCACGCCGGCGCGGCTAGGCGTGCCAGAGGTGTAGAGAATGTCGCCGCAATGCATGACCAGCGTGCCATCTTCCTCCACCCAGGTGCCGACATCGCGCACGCATTCCGATGGGTCCCAGAGGCCCATTTCCTCGCAGCTGGCGATCAGCACCGGCGACAGACGCCCATGCTTGAATTCGCCGGTGGGTTCGCCATCCTTGTTGTAGCTGGGCCAGTTGGCGACCAGATATTCGTCGCCGCCGAACAGCGCGATGATGTTGTTGCGGCTGATTTCCTTTGCGATCAGCGAAATGAATTCGCCGGACTTGTTCAGGAAATAGAATTCGTTCTTCAGCTTGCCGAGCGCCTTCACCGGAGCCTCGCGCGGCAGCCGCGTCGGCGGCGGCCGATGCCCGCCCGTTGGCGGCTGCGATGGCGGCGGCGTTTCGTCTTTCTTGCGGCGATTGCCCCGCACCGAACGCGACGGATTGTCGAACGCCTCGGCCAGCTTCACCACATTGTCGGGCGTTTCGTCTGTCATGCGGGAAGCACCACCAATAACGCAGCGAGAAAGAAAAACAGGGAGACAGCCGACAGCACCGAACGCGTCTGGCCGTTGACATACGCAATGCACAGAAAGATCCCGCCGAGCCCGATCAGGCCACTCGCAATGCAGAAACGGACGATGTGCTCGGCAAGGATCATCGCGCTGCCTCGCGCGCTTTCAGAAGATCATCGACGTTGGTCTTGTGGGCTGTGAATGTCAGCACCACGACTTCCGGATTTGAGGCCCACGCGCCTTCACCGTGCAGTTCGTCCCACAATTCGGCGTAGTGTTCGGAGGGCAATCGCAACCCATCCACCCGACCCTCGCAGCCCTCCGCGATGGCGTCTGCCTCGCTAATGTCGTGCAGCGGCTCAAACCTTACATCGGTGATATCGAGCGTTAGGCGCGACCACTTGCGCGGAAGATGCAGCGGCGAGTCCCAGCCAGCCTCAATACCCTTGGGCCAAAGCTTTTTCTGAAGATCATCGTCGGTAGTTAGCGCGCGATACGGATAACCTTCGCTCCACCAGTACGGCAGCGGATCGCCATCTGCACGATAGATAACCCGATAATTGACGCCTGGCGGCCCTGGAATTCCCGCTTGCCCCTCTATCGAATATTGTCCCTCGCGAATGCCGATGGGATGAAACTGACCCCACGTCTCCTTTACATAGAGGAGGTCTGAAACATCGGTTCGGGCCGCTCGCGACGAAGCCAAACGCCGCGTTTGGGTCTTTTCACCCGCCCATAACTTGCGCACCATCGGTGCAGAAAACAGGATCCCGCGAATCTTCATGCCGCCATCCTCTTTCCCAGCAACACGTCGTTGAAATCCTTGAAGCCAGCGGGCGCGCGGATGATCTCGATGTCGAAGCCGCGCTCGAAGGCGAGCACGTTCACCACCTTTTCGAGCGCTGCTTCCGCCTCGCTACCACGCTTGTCGTTGTCGGCGATGATGTGCACGCCACCCATCTGCAGCGGCAGCACGATCTTGGCGACGTTTTCCAGCGTGCCGGCCGCGATCATGCGCAGTCCGGGTTTCGCCAGTGCGGCCGCCAGCACGTTTTCGACGCCTTCGCCGATCGCCACCCATTCGCCCGCCGGCGCATCCTTCAGCGCCTTGTTGCTGGTGCCGTTGATCAGCCGGATGCTCGCACCCGATTTCGGCCCGAGGATGCGCTTCGATTTGCGCCCGAACGCCTTGCCCCACACGCCCGACGCCTGGCTGAGATAGGTGCGATGCACGGCGGCAAAGCCGATGCCTTCGCGGCTCATGGCCGCCAGCATGGCCGGCACCTCCACGCCCTCGGGATTGGCCTTGCACGCGTTTGACCAGCGCAACGCGCGCGGCGGCCCATCGGGAAACGCCGTCACGTCGATGCCGCGCGCGCGCAGATACCGGCTCGCCGGATCGTGCCCGTCGAGTGGTTTGGCATTCAGCCACATCGCCTGCGCGATGCGCCGCTTCTTTTCGGTTTCGACCGCGGCTTCTCGCGCCGCGCGTTCCTGCGCTGCGCGGATCTCCGCGCTTTGCTTCGCCGCTTCGGCGGGCGAGGGCGCACGCCCCGATATCCCCAGCCAGTCCTTGGCCCACAGGATCGCGCGGTTGAAATCGCCGCCCGTCGCCAGATAGGTGACAAGGCCGAGCGCGGCCATTTTCTTCTGGCCCGCGCCGGCCGCGAAATCCGCCCATGCGCCGGTTTTGAGATTGATCGAGAACGATCCCGGCTTCGAATCCGCGCGTGCCGGATTGAGCGCCACCCATTCATTGCCGTGACGTTGACCTTTCGGCGCGAGCGTGCGCGCCAGCGCATCCATCCGCGCCAGCAATCGCGCCTCGATTTCCGCAACAGAAAGGTCGGCGCGCGGGGTCATTACTTCTCCAGCCCCCGCGCCAGCGTCGACAGAACATCGGCCATCGCCTTGCGTTCGAGACCGCGCGCATCGAGCGCCCGGATCTCGCGCGCGACACGTTCCAGAAAGGCGAGCTTCTTTTTGCGCTGCCAAACCTTGAGCCGGGCGGTCGCGATTTCGGGTGCTGTGTTGCGGAAGATCATTTGCGATCTCCTGTCCAGCGCCGCACCAAAGCAACGGCATCACGAGCATGAACGCCGATTTCCCGAACAATGCGGCCCTCCATGCACAGTTCGATTGTGAACGTGCCGTCATCCGAGCGCGCGAGTGCCAAACTCTTGATAGGCGGAATCTCAATATGAATTGCCGTTTCCGGCATTGGCGCAGACTGCAGAAAAATCATTCCGTCATCGCCGCCGACCCGGCGAAACACCCTCGTGCGGTTCTTGTTCGGCTTCATTCGCGTGCCATCCCCAGCGCCGACAGATACAGGTCGAGGATCGCGTCCTGTTCCTGCCGATCGGCGGTGTCGAGCTTGCGCAGCCGCACCACGGCGCGCATTGCCTTGGTGTCGAACCCCGTGCCCTTGGCCTCGGAATAAACTTCGCTGATGTCCTTGGATAACGAACCGCGTTCTTCTTCGAGCCGTTCGATGCGCTCGATGAAGGACCGCAACTGATCCTTCGCAAATCCTGTTTTGCTCATGCATTCTCTCCTTCGGGAAGCAGGGGAAGTTCGGGTTTGCGCGCGAAGCGGCGCACATCGTCGGGGCGCGTTAGCCGCGCCTTGGTGCCGGGCGGAATGGCGCGGCCTTGCCAGCGCCCGCCGAAGAATTGCCGCTTGTCGAAAATGAACCAGGCATAAGCCGTCGCGCTCGACAGCTCGGGATCCCACGAACCCAGCTGCATCGGCACGCGCTCGATGAACGGGCACACATAGGCCAGCCGCGATTTCGGCCCGTGCAGCAATTCGTAACGCGCCGCACTTTCGAGAAACGCCATCCGGCACAGCACGGCGACGCCACGCCTCGCGATCTCCAATCCACGTTCAACAAATTCGGCTGCTTTCAGAAACGGCGGGTTGGTGACGACCCAATCCACACTGTCCATGTAGCCGTTCGAGCACTTCAGGAAATCGAGAATGTCGCCATGCCCGTAGGGGTGAATGTCGCTTGCATCGACGTGGGCGAAATATTCGCGCAGCGGTTCGGCGATGTGCCCCTCGCCGCAAGCCGGTTCCCACGCCGTCTGCATTGAAATGTGCCAGTCGCGCTTCGACAGCTCGATGTCCTCGATCACTTTCGCCACCGCGCGCGCAGCCCATGGCGGCGTCGGGAAATAGTCGAGCTTGCGCCACAACGCGCGCTGCGCATCGTCACCCTCGACGTTCGCGCCCGCGCGCCGCTCCATCACCGCGGTTGATGTGTTCTGCGCCATCACGCCACCTCGAAGAAACGAAGCCGCCGCTGTTCGCCGCGCGTGATGCGCAGCGCCTTGCGTGCGGCCAGCCGTTCCAGCGCATGTTCGGTGGCGCGTTTGGGCGTCTTGGCGGCCGTCATCACATCCGCCAGCGTCATCGGCTGCGCTTTCGCCTGCAGCAGTTCGAGCAGGCGTTGCTGCAGCCGCGCCTGGCGCTCGCTTGCCGCGGCCGCGTTGCCGATCAGATGGAATTTGCGCGCGATCATGCCGCCAGCCCGGGAAACAGTTCGCCGCGGCGCAGCCATGCGCCTTCGATCACCGCGCCGATCAGGTTTTGCGAATGGCGGCAGGTGGCGAGCGCATCGAACGGCATGCCGCCGCCCAACAGCGCCGACAGAAAATCGCAGATGTCGCGCGTTTTCTCGAAGCGCCAATAGGCGGCGGTGGCGACCATCGGGCGAAGCGCCGTGATCTTGTAGACCTCGCCGCGGCCCGTCATGTGCATTTCGCACCGCACCGATTGCCCGTCGACCGGCACGTCGAACAACGCGCTTCGTTCCCCCGCCATGCGCTCAATCCTTGTCGATGTAATAGGGAGGCCGTGGCGCGGACGTGCGCGCCTTCGCCTTGTCCGGCCGCGTGCGCAGCTTCTGCATCAGTTCGAAACCGCGAACGGATGCCGACAACGCTTCGGCGATCAGCGACGCCGTTCCATGCGGCAACGCCGGCAGCGCCATCATCAGACAGCGGATGGCCTCGCGGACTTCCAGCTCGCCCTCGGGAAGATCGCCCGCACCTGCGCCATGACGCTTGGCCGCTTCGGCCGCCACCTTGCGCTGCGGGATCGAATAGAAATGCTGGAACGCCAGCCGCGCTTCGTCGATCAGCGGATCGCTCATTCCGCCGCCTCGCGCAGTGTAGGTGCAACGCGCTTGCGGCGGGGCTTCGGCGTGAGCCGTTGCGCGAAATCCGAAAATGCCGCCAGAGAGACCGCGCCATCGGTGGCCGAAGAAACTTTCTCGACCAGCTGCGGATCCCAACGGCGCAATTTTCCGTTAACGAGCCGTGAAAGGACGCTCTTGTCGATCCGCGCCCGGCGCCCGAATGCGCGCAAACTCTCGTCTTTGGTTGCGAGCCAGACCTTCAGTTCGTCAAACTGTCTCGCCTTCTGAGACGCCATCTTGGGCACGCACCCCAAATCACCACTACATCTCGCGTATCGATTTCAGAGACACAACGTCAAGGGCCTGTATCACAAAATGTTGTGGTGGACTGTCTCCGTTTCTGAGACATTGCGGGCCATGGCTGGGCAAATTCCGAACCGGATTAAAGAGTTGCGCGAGGCGCGCGGATGGTCCGTTCGCGATCTCGCGCAACACACCGGTATGGATTTCAACATGGTCCATCGCCTCGAAACGGGTGCCGCCCGCCTCGATGTGGATCGAATGCGGCGAATCAGTCAGGCGTTCGGCATGAAGGCGTCGGCGTTGCTGCCGAACGAAGACGTGGAGTTCCGCGCCGACCAAGACGGCATGGCGCTCATCAACGAGCTGCAGGACATTCCCACCGTCGAACGGCCCGAAGTCCTGCACATGACGCGCGAGTTGGTGCGCATCACGCGCATTATGGCAGCCCGCCAATCGGCGGCCGCACTCGGCGGCGATCCGCGCCAGCTGGGCCAACTGGCAGATATCTGGAACCAGTTCGACGATCGCCGTCGCGGACAAGCCATCGATCTATTGCGCATCGCCAACCTCGACCGGCCCTGATGCCGCCGCTGCTGGACGAGCGCGAGCGACAATCCTGTTTCCAAGCCGAACGCGAACAACGTTCCGAGCTTTTCCTGCAGATGCCGCTGCTGTGTATAATCGTCGCTGCCGTCCTGTGGCCGTACCATGTTCTTCGACACTTGGCCTTCGCATCGGCATTGGCGATTCTCTTTGCGCGGTTGCTCGCGTGGCGTCATGCCCGGGCCCAGGCGGCCTTCGCACGCGAAGACGGGGCCGAACAAAACTCCGCAAAATCATCTCATTAACAGTCCTGTAAGCATGTCTTGACGATCCCTACTTGCAATCTGTCTCTAATTACGAGACAAAACGCTCGGTTGTCTGTTTCACGTGAAACACCCGAGGTCACATGCTCCAAGTTGCAACGCAGGCCCTCCCGCCCAGCCAGATCGTCTATCGCCAGTTGCTGAACATGCGTTCGGCCCTGCGCAACCAGGGCCACGATCCCATCATGGCCGATCATGTGATGCGGGCGGAGGTGACGCGCTATCTGGCCGACCGGGCGCTCGAAAGCGCCGAAGGTCCCGATTGGGAGCGCGCCGTCGCTTTCGCCACGTTCGACAGCCATCTGGCGGCGCGGGGCAGGCCGATCACGCCGGAAGCCGAGATCCGCAAGTTCGAACACGACACCGCGCTTGCCGTCGAAGACGGCCGTGGCGACCGCGACGCGATGGCGTTCTGGCACGGCTTGATGGTGGCCGTTGCGGCCGATCTTGTGATCGCAGCCATTGCCACGCTGCTGTGGTGGGCGTGGTGAGCCGCGTTTGCACGATCCTGTGGTGCACGGGTGCGGCGATCATGGCCTCGGCGATGCTCGCGCTGCTGTGGGTGAATGCAGGAGGCCGCTTCTGATGCCGATGCCCGATTTCGAGCGCGCCTGTGCGGAGTTCACCCACAAGTTGGAAATCGCCGCCAACTGGGAAGCGAATTATTTCGGCGCCGCGCTGCGCACGCGCCTGACCGCCGCCATCGCCGAAGTGCGCGCCGCCTGCGACGCGATGGAAAAAGCCATGGCGGAGGATCGCAAATGATCGTGCTCGATCCCGCCAAACGCTATCGCTGTTCCGAAGTGGCGGCATGGCTGGAACACACGCCGTCGTGGTTTTCGCGCAACCGCGCCGAACTCGAACGCGTCGACAATTTCCCGCGCCCCATCAGCCGCGTCGGCAAGCCGCGCTGGCTGGGCGCCGATCTCATCGCCTGGGAACAACGCGACAAGCACGCGCCCGAAACCGCCGGTCCCGCATCGCCGCCGGTGTTCGATCTCAGCCCCATTCTGCGCGCCCGCGCACATCAGGTTGCAGGAGGAAAAAGATCATGACCGTGAAACGCGTAACCGATCTCGACCGCGCGGTGTCGTCGCGCATTCGCCTGATGCGCCGGCGCCGCGGCGTCAGCCAGCAGACCATGGCCGATCATCTGGGCGTCACCTATCAGCAATGGCAGAAGCTGGAAAACGGCGTGAACCGCATCAGCGCCGGGCGCATCATCATGATCGCCAACGCGCTCGCCACCCCGCCGTCGCAATTCCTCGACGCCGAAGTGCAGCCGATCGACACCGCCAGCGACGAAGCCCTGCACGCCGCCGCGGCCATCGACAAGCTCGCCCCCGAACAACGCCGCATCGCCGTCCACATGCTGCGCGCCACCGTCGACGGCCTCGCGAAACTTCCTGCTCGCGAGGCGGCGGAATGAGCGTACCCCGCGTCGACCAAAGTTCAATTTCGGCGCGCGACGTCGAAGCAGTGGCGCGCAAACTTGCCGAAAGACGATACGGCCATTGCGGTGGCCCAGACGGAAGTCTGACCAGGGATGAACGTTTAAATTGGCACCACTGCATTCCCGACGCGGAAGATGCGATTGTCACCTTGCGCGCAAATGGATGGACCGAGCGGCCCGCATCCGCCGTGCGCCCGACGTTGCAGGAATCTGCACTCTCAGCAGCGCTAGGTTACCTTATGAACGCCAAGATTGCTCTCGAAACGGGTGCGCCGAAGCGCACCGCCATTCGAACGATCGAGGGCGGATTGGATATTGTTCGTGCCGCGCTACAAGGATCGACGTCATGACCACCCTCCGCGAACGCAAGCTCGAAAAGGAAAACGCCCGCCTGCGCGCGCAGCTGAAAACGCAGACGCGCAGCACGCGCCAGGCCAACATCATCGTCGCCGAGGCGCAGACCGCGCTCGATGCCAGCGCCGACCTCATGGAAGGCGGAACGCCCGCCATCGGCAGCGAAGACGCCTGGACGTCGCAGGTCACCACCAACCGAACCGTCGCGCAAAAGCGCACCAGCATCTGAGGTGGCGCGGGCGCAGACCATGAGTCATTGTCCCGCCACAACCACGGAGTCTCCCGCACCATGGCCAAGCTCGACGTTCCCTATCTTGTCTGGCGCGACGGCCGTCCGCGCTGGGTGCCCGGCCCACGTCTGCGTGCCGCCGGCCACAAGGGGCGCGATCTCAAGGGCGCCGATGGCAAATGGCTCAAGATGGGCGCGGCCATCGAAGCGGCCAAGGCAATCAACGCCGCCATCGATGGCGAGGGCGCAAGCGCGGTGCGCGCCGTGATGGGGCCCGTCGACGCGCAACGCTCCATGCGCGCGCTGTTCAACGCGCTGCGCGATTCCCCCAAGTTCAAACCCGGCATCGGGATCGAGGCGAACCGCAAGGGCAAACGCCTGGCCGAAAGCACGCGCAAAACCTATCTGTCCCACCTCGACATGCTGGAAGCCTGGTGCGGCGATATTCCTGCCGCCCGCCTGTTGCCCGCCGATGTCGAGCATTTCCATTCGGTGTTGTGCGAGACCAAAGGTGCTGCCACCGCCAACGCCGTGATGCGCACGCTCTCCATCGCGATGAACTACGGCGCGAAGAAACTCTTGTGGTTCGAACGCAATCCGGTCTCCGGCCTCGAAATGCCGGAGCTTGACGGCCGCCTGGTGCTGTGGACGCCGGAGGAAATCAACACCTTCCTTGCCGCCGCCGATTGGTGCGGCCGCGAAAGCGCGGGCGATGCGCTGATCCTGGGCCTTCTCACCGGCCAGATCCGCGGCGACATCATCGCGTTGCAGGACATGAAGCTCGAAAGCGGCGTCTATCGCATCCGCAGGCGCAAGACGGGCCGCATGTGCTACGTGCCGCCGACCGAACCGCTCACCGCGCGCCTCGAACTGATGCGCAAGCGCAAGGCCGAACGCTGGCCCTGCGTCACCTTCGCCAACGAACTCGTCTGCACCTCGACCGGCAAACCCTACAGCCCCGAAGGTTCGGCGTTCTCGAACGAACAGTGGGAAGTCCGCGCCATCGCCAGCGGCGCGATCTTCGCGATCGAGAACATTCTGCGCTGGATGTTCGGCCAGCCGCCGATCATCCGCAACCTGCCGTTCGTGCCGCTGCCTTCGATCCTCGAAAAGAAGTTTCAGGATCTGCGCGACACCGCCGTCACCTATATGTTCGATGCCGGATGGACGGTGGGCGAGATCGCCAACACCACCAGCCATTCGCTGAACACGGTCAACGAAATCCTCGACAAACACTATTTCGTCCGCAACGCCGAAATGGCCGCGCGCGCCGGTGAACGATTGAACGCACTGGTGACGAGACGAAAGATCGGGGTGTAACCATGGGGAGCGAACAGGAACGCGCCCGCGTGATCGACGAATACGCGAAAGAGCTTCGGCACGCGATTCGCACGTTCGGCCCTGCCAGCGACGACGCAAAGCGGCGGGCGATCAGATTGTGCGAGCTGCTGGGGCGCAATCCGCATGCGCGCTATCCGCTGCAGCAGTCGACCACATCCGTTGGCGATCTGGGCGACGCACCGGTGCAGCGGCCGCAATTGCCTTTCGAGGAAGAATGGCAGCGCCTGATTGCCCAGGCCATGGCCGGCCCCACGCCATGAACGAACGCCCGCGCATCGCCGGTGTGGTGACCACTTTCGATCGCGACGAGATCGAAGGTTACAGGCACGGCCGCGCGGCGTTCCTGGTAATGGTCGCCTCCGAGCTGCAGAACGCCGCCCGCACGACCGCCACGCTCGAATTCTGGTGCGAGCCCCGCGCTGGCGGCGGTTGGTTCGAGATGAAGGCAAAGCCAGCCTAGCCCGGCGGTTGCCCTTTTGCCCAAGCCGTTTAAAAGCTGCCCCCGCGCCGGGTTAGCTCAGTCGGTAGAGCGACGGTTTTGTAAACCGTGGGTCGCGGGTTCGATTCCTGCACCCGGCACCACCCCAAACGAGCACGGCCGAACACCGCAAAAGTCTCACGTGAGACTTTTTAGTCTCACGAATTAGAACATTTGTTCTTATTTTTGCCCGTAACGTATTGAAAACAAATGGTAGACACAAAATTGCCGGGCGCTTTCAGCTGATTACAAATCAAGTGCTCTACCAACTGAGCTAAGCCGGCGTTCCAACAAGACCATTTAGCGTCAATATCTAAAACGACAATGTACCCAAGCTCGCCGCCCAAAGCCCCTTGATTTAACGAT
>Ga0134126_10007239_pt1 | contig 13926 bp, 16 predicted proteins | sample KB31752_FD_96881 | JGI IMG/M metagenome (GOLD analysis project Ga0134126, IMG submission 96881) | Terrestrial soil microbial communities with excess Nitrogen fertilizer from Kellogg Biological Station, Michigan, USA - KB3-175-2 | ecosystem: Environmental > Terrestrial > Soil > Unclassified ... | reverse complement strand
TGCGTCAATTGACCGCTTTCCTCGGCCCCGCAACCGAACTCGCCTCCATCACTCCCGCCCAACTGCGCGCCTTTCTGGCCCAGGGCCACGCCGCCGGCGTCAGCCCGGCCACCCAGGCGCGCCATCTCTCGGCGCTGCGCTCACTCTTCCGCTACGCCGTGCGGGAAGAGATGCTCGCCCAGGATCCGGCTCGCCTGCTGGCCTCCCCGCGCCTGCCGAAGAAGCTGCCGGAAATTCCCAGCACCGCCCAGGTGAACCGCATGCTGGATGAGGATTTGGGCCAGGCCCGGGAGAGTGCCTGGCCGGAGCGTGACCAGGCGCTGTTTGAAATCCTCTACGGCTGCGGGCTACGGGTGAGCGAAGCCGTGGGGCTGAACCTGAAGGACGTGGACCACCACGGCGGCATGTTGCGGGTGCTCGGCAAGGGACGTAAGCAGCGCCTCACTCCCTTTGGCGGCAAGGCGGCGGCGGCGCTGGCCGCCTACCTGCCGCGGCGCGCCGAGCGGCTGCACGCCGGCCGGCAAACCGGGCAGACGGCGCTGTTCGTCAACCGGCGTGGTGGCCGCATCACTACCCGTTCGGTGGCGCGCATCGTCAAGGCGCGCGCCCGCGCCTTCGGCCTGCCGCTCGATCTCCACCCCCACTCCCTGCGCCACGCCTTCGCCAGCCATCTGTTGAGCGAGGGCGCCGACCTGCGCGCCATCCAGGAGATGCTCGGCCACCGCAGCCTGGCCACCACCCAGCGCTATACCCGCACCGACATCCGCCAGCTCACCGAAGTCTACGATCGCAGCCACCCGTTCGAAAAGGGTGGTAAAGGTTAGACTGATAGACGGAGGGCGGGACGGCAATGAGTGGTTCGATCCTGGCAGTCGAATGTCCGGAGTGCAAGCGGGTGTACAACATCTACCCCGGACCCGATGACTACATGAAGTGTCTGATCACGCGCAAGTTCGAGATGGAGTGCGACTACTGCGAGAAGGAACTGGTCTTTCAGGTCGTGGGCGGCGCCAAGGCGCCCTTCACCACCGGCGGCACGTAGGCAGTCGTCGTGCGCCTCGACACTCTGTGGCAAGCCCCCACGCGCGGACCCGCCGTCCTTCCCGCTGATCTGCAGCGCCTCTACGGCGGCGATCTACGGCTGCCCCTGGGCAGGCGCGCACCCTGCGTGCTGGCCAATTTCGTCTCCTCGGCCGACGGCGTCGCCAGCTATCAGCTGCCCGGCCAGGCGGGGGGCGGCACGCTCAGCGGCGATGATCCCGGCGACCGCTTCGCCATGGGCCTGCTGCGCGCCGCCAGTGACGCGGTCATCGTCGGCGCTTCCACCCTGCGCGCCGCCGGACCGCGCGCCCTCTGGCACCCCGGCTATACCTTCCCTGCCGCCCGCGCCGCCTTCCGCCGCTGGCGGGCGGCCGAGGGCCGGCCGGAGTGGCCGCTGCTGGTGGTGGTCACCCGCGGTGGCGACCTCGACGCGGGCTGCGCCGCCCTCCAGACGCCGGCCTCGCGCGTGCTGATTCTCACCTCGGCTGCCGGCGCCGGACGCTTGACGCCGCGCCTCCGCCGCGCTCGCGCCCAGGTCGAGGTGCGGGTGGTCGCCGCCGGAGGCCACGCCCTGCCGGTCGCCGCCATGTTGCGGCTGCTGTGGAGCGAGTTCGCGGTGCGGCGCCTGCTGCACGAGGGCGGGCCCACCCTGTTCGGCGAGTTCCTCGCCGCCGGGGCCGTGCACGAATTGTTTCTGACTGTGGCCCCGCGGCTGGCCGGGCGTTCCGCCGCCCTGCCCCGCCCGGGCATTGTCGCCGGAGAGCCCTTCACCCCCGCCCGCTCACCCCGCCTGCGTCCGCTCAGCGTGAAGGCGCACGCCGGACTGCTGCTCTTGCGCTACGCCGTGGTGCCGGCCGCCTCGGGCGCGGGCAAACCCAGCTCGCGCCGCAGCCGCGCCGCGTTGTAGGGACTGCACGCGAACACGTGCCCGTTGTGATCGAAGGTGGGTACCTTGTACTTGCCTTGATTGTGCGCCGCCACCCACTCCGCCGCCCCCTCCACCGCTTCGATGTTGACCTCTTCGAAGGCCACGCCATGCTCGTCCAGCAACCGCTTGGCGCGCCGGCAGTCCGGGCACACGCGCGTCGTATACATCTTCAACATTGCCCGCCTAGTATCCTGGAAACTCTTCCGTGCGGATGTCGTCGTCGTCCACACCCGCGCCTTGCAGCATGCCGCGCAGGGCGGTGACCATCCCCGGAGGCCCGGCGATAAAGTAGATGGGATCCACGGCATCTTGCAGCGGCGTGGCCATCAGGCTGGCATCAATGAAACCCCGGGCCCCGGTCCACGGCCGCGCGGATTTCTGCATCTCCGACATCACCGGCACGCAGGTGAAGCGCGGATTCTCCTGTGGCAGCGCCATCAGCTCGTCGAGATAGGCCGAGTCTTCCGGCCGCCGATTGCCGTAAAAAAGCACGATGCGGTGTGCCAGTTTGCGGTGCGCCGCCGCCCGCGCCATCGCGCGGAAGGGCGTAATCCCAATGCCGCCTGCCAGCAACACCACCCAGCGGGTGTCGCGATTGGGCAGGGTGAAGTCGCCAAACGGACCCTGCATCTCAAACGGGCTGCCCAGCGGCATGCTGCTGAACTCGTTCTTGAAGGCGCTGCCGCGCAGGCGCGTGGCCACCGTCAGCGCATCGGCGTCGGGATCATCGGCCAACGAAAACGTGCGCACGTTTCCGCCCGCCACCGAATCCGGCAGCCGGGGCAGCGTCAGGTCCACTGTCTGGCCCGGACGGAAAGTAAACCCCGAAGGCTTTTCAAAGCGAAAGGCCATGGTGCCTTCGGCCACGGTTTGGCGGTCCAGAATGCGGGTAGTGCTCATGCGGCGTGCGCCTTCCTTTTCAGCTTGGCTTCCAGATAGTGCTTCAACACCACAGCGTTATTGTGCTCCTCGTCATGCGAGCTGTAGATGAGCGTCAACGTCCCTTTCGCAGCTGCGGCCTCGAGCAGCGGCTTTACCGCGGTCGCGTGGGCGCGCAGCTCGGCCTCGTAACGCTTCTGGAACTCGGGCCACCGGGTCACCTCGTGGCTGAACCATTGCCGCAGTTCGGTCGAGGGCGCGACCTCCTTCATCCAGGCATCGAGCGGCAGGTCGGTCTTCTTCACCCCGCGCGGCCACAGCCGCTCCACCAGAATGCGGCGCCCATCGCTGGCTTTGGGCGCATCATAAGCCCGCTTGAGTTGAATCATGAGCAGTTCTCCTGTGTTGGCCACGCCAGGGTGAGCAAAAACGCGCTCTCCTCCAGCGCCTCCACGTCGTGATGCAGCTCGCGGTCGAGCACCAGCGCGTGCCCGGCGGGCAGGTCCTGATCCCCGCCCTCCAGATGCAGCCGCAGATGGCCGGAGAGCACCTGCACAGTGATGCGCGCCGCGGTGCGGTGTTCGGGCATATGTTCGCCCCGCCGCATGGCCACCAGCACCACCCGCAGGTCAGGATGTTTGACCAGCGTGGTCGAACTCGGTCCGCTGCCGCTCTGCCAGGCGCTCTGCTGTTTGAGGTGCGCCACTTCCCCGTTGAGGTCAAAGCGCAGGATGGGCCGGTCGAGGGTGCCCTGCAGGCGGTCATGCCCGACCGGACGCGGCGGAGGCTCCGGATTCGCCATACCTCCAGTCTAGACCCGCCGCCATTCCCCTACAGGTTGACGCTCGACCCGAGCGGCGCTAGTCTAAGGTCGAATGCCTACCCAAGACGCCGAAGCCCTCGCTCTGCTGCAGGGAACGCTTGACCTGCTCATCCTGCGCACCCTGGTGTTTGGGCCGCGACACGGCCAGGGGATCGCCCGGGCCATTGAGCAGACCAGCGGACAGGTCTTGCTGGTGGATCACGGCTCGCTCTACCCGGCGCTGCAGCGTCTGGAGAGGCGCGGCTGGATCTCCGCCGCTTGGGGCACCAGCAGCGCCGGCCGCCGGGCGCGCTTCTATACCCTCACCGCCGCCGGACGCAAACAGTTGGGGCGCGAGCACACCCGCTGGCAGCGCTTGAGCGAAGCGGTGGGGCGCATCCTCACTCTGGAGCCCGAGGCATAGGCCCATGCGACGGCGGAGTCCGGAAGATTTTGCCGCGGAGATCGCCAGCCATCTGGCGCACGAAGCCGACGGGCGCGGTGCGGCGGGCGCGGAACGTGCCTTCGGCAACACCCTCCAGGCGCAGGAGCGATTCTGGGAATCCACTCGCTGGTGGCCGGCCTGGGTGCGGGCCCTGGGCCGCGACGCGCGCCTGGGGCTGCGCCGCATGCGGCGCACACCCGGCGCAACGTTGGCGGCATTGACCGTCTTGGCGCTGGGGCTGGCGGCGGCGCTGGTGGTGTATGCGGCCGCCGATGTGCTGGTGCTGGGCGGGCTGCCCTACCCCGCCGCGCAACGCCTGATGCTGGTCAGCACCGCCACCACTCCCCCCGCCGCCGGCGATCAGCTGTCGAGTGATGATTTCGTCGATCTGCTGCGGCAGGCACACAGTTTTGCCGCCCTCGCCGGCATCTCGCCGGTGTGGGACAACGTCGCCGATGCTGTCGGCGCGCAGCCGGCCGAACGCATCCCCACTTTGTTCGTCTCCGCCGCGCTGGGGCCCATGCTGGGCGTGCGTCCGCAACGCGGCCGCTGGTTCACGGCGAGCGAGGACCGCGCCGGCGCGCCCGCGGCAGTGGCGGTCATCAGCGATCATCTGTGGCGGCAGCGGTGGGGCGGGCGCGACCCGGCGGTGGGCCAAACCCTGCGCATCGGCGGTCAGCCCATCACCATCATCGGCGTCTTGCCTGCCGACTTTCATTACCTCGGCGAGCCGCTGGCGGGCACCGCCGGACGGGTCGAGATGTGGATGCCGCTGGCCCTCAACCCGCTGATGCAGACCCCGCGCTCGCTGCGCTGGATCAATGTGCTGGCTCTGCGCCGCGCGGATGTCGCCGCCGCGCGCGCCCGACAGGAGATCGCCACCCTGGGCGGCAATCTCGCCCGCCAGTACCCCGCGCAGGACGGAGGTCTGACCTACTCCGCCGTGGGCTTCGCAGACTGGGTGCGCGCGCCCCATCGTCCCGCCATGATGTTGTTGCTGGGCGCGGTGGGGCTGCTTTTATTGCTGGCCTGCGCCGGTGTGGCCAACCTGCTGCTGGAACAGGCCATCGCCCGCCGGCCGGAGATGGCCATGCGGCGCGCTCTCGGCGCTTCGCGCCCGCGTCTGCTGCGCCAATTGGCCACCGAGCACCTGGTCTTGGCAGGCTTGGGAACCGCCCTGGGCGCCGCCGGCGCTGGCGCCATTCTGCGCGGGTTAACCCCCTGGGCGCCACCCCAGTTATTCGCCGGCCGCCTGCCTGCGCTCGACCTTCACCTGCTGGCCGTTGCCGCACTGGCGCTGGTGGCCACTGCGCTCGGCTTCGGCGTGGCGCCCGCTTGGACCGCCTTGCGGGAACGTTCCGCCGCGCCGGCCTTGATCACCGGCGGCCTGGGCAGGCTGCGCGGCGCTCTGGTCGCCGTGCAAATCGCCCTGGCGCTGGCGCTGCTCATCGGCGCCGGACTGCTGCTCACCGCCTTTCTGCGCGTCACCTCCATCTCGCCTGGCTTTGACGCCGCCCACGCCGTATCGCTCTCCACCCAGCTCCCGTCCACCGCGACCACCCTGCCCCAGCGGCTGGCCGGCGATCAAAGGTTGCTGGCTCAACTCACGGCCTTGCCCGGCATCGCCGCTGTCGGCCTGGTCAGCCGCCTCCCGCTGAGCGGCAAAAGCCTGAGCAGTGAACTGTGGCCCGAGGGCAAGACCTACGCCGCCGGCCACCAGCCTGAGGTGCAGTACCGCGTGGCGTCTTCGGGCTACTTCCGCGCCTTGGGCGTTCCGCGCATCGCCGGCGAGGGCTTTTCCTCTCGCGATGACACGGACACCACCTTCGCCTCCACCCGTGTGCTCATCAACCAGGCCGCCGCGCAACAGTTCTGGCCGGGTGAGAGCGCGGTAGGACATCGGGTGCAGTTCGGCGCCCAGCCCAAAGGCAATTGGGCCACGATCATCGGGGTGGTGGGCAACGTCAAAGCCGACGGCTTGGATGCCGCCGCCCGGCCGACCGTTTTCCGTCCGCTGGCCTACAGCGCCCTGGGCGCGCCCATCGTGGTGGCCCGCACCGGGCACGACACCGCCGCGGTGCTGCAGGAAATCGAGGCCGATATTCACCGCCTCGATCCAGAAATGCCTGTCTACAACGCCGCGTCCATGGGCGACCTGCTGGCCCAATCGCTGGCCCAACGTCGCTTGCTGCTGCTGCTGCTCGGCGTCTTTGCCGTCGCCGGCACGCTGGTCGCCGTGGTCGGAGTTTACGCCGCCATGGCGCAGAGCGTGGCACGCCGCAAGCGCGAGCTGGCCCTGCGGCTGGCCCTGGGCGCACCTCCGGCCCGCCTCGGCCGTGAGGTTCTCGCCCAAGCGGCGCTGGTCAGCGCCGCCGGCCTCACCGCCGGTATCGTGCTGGCTCTGCTGCTGGCCCGCCTCTTGCGCAGCTTGCTGTTCGAAACCTCCCCCGTCTCCCCCGGCATTTACGCCGCCGCCGCCTTTGGCCTGGGCCTCATTGCCCTCGCCGCCGCGCTCCTTCCCGCCCGCCGCGCCGCCCGCACCCAGCCCTCGACCGCACTGCGCGATCTCGGCTGATGCGCATTCCCCTGCACACAATCGTCAAGCCATTGCACATTTGTGGAGCCGCCGGCCACCACGCTCGGCGCCCTGTCGCAACTAAGTGCAATTGGCTCAATCCACTACTACTACTTGCGTAATGGCAACTAAAGTGCACTACAAATTCCGAGGAATTACATCTCATGTCACGACGCCTTCTGCCCATCGCCCTCTTCGCTCTCCTCGCCTGCGCCGCCCTGCAGGCCACCCCGCTCACGGTCTACTTCACCGGCGCCTGCGGCGACTGTACAGGCTTCGGAGCGAATGGCACCGTCAATGCGTCGATTACCTTCGCCAGCGGCTACTTTTACAATATCTCCGGCGCCGCGACTCCTCTCAACCTGGCCTACGGCGACTATGTGAACGGCACCTACGTCGGCTCCAACACCGAGACCAGCGCCATCTCGCAGTTTGAATACGATGGCAGCAACAAGCAGTCCGCCATCGGCACCACTGCGCCGGTGAGCAGCGACGTGCAGTTCGGATGGTTCGGCACCGGCACTGGCTTCCCCGGCACCAAGTCGGTTCGCATCGTCTGGGGCAACACCACCAGCGGCATCTCCTACGAGTTCGACACCATCGCCAACAGCCTCTCCTCCAACGGCGATTGGTCGTTCACGGTGGTTGACAACCGCACCGGTGGTCGCACGACGGAAGATCAAGGCACCAGCGGCACTTGGAGCTTCAGCGCGCCGCCCCCTTCGCCCGTTCCCGAGCCCGCCACCCTTGCGGAAATGGCCGGCGGCCTCGGCCTGCTCGGCCTCCTCGCCACCGCCGGCAAATTCTCCGTCCGCTAGCCGTTTCTGACCCCTGACCCCTAAATCCTGACCCCCTCTTGTTATACTGACGGGTCATGTCCCGTGCGAAGAACACGCCCCCGACCCTGGCCCAGGCGCAGCAGAAGCTGAGCGCCATGGGCTTTCAGATCAGCCCGCTGCGTGACGGCAAGCTACTGGTGCGCAAGTCCGGATGCGCGGCCATCCTGGGCGAGTCCGGGCGTCAGGTGGAGATCGCCGTCGCCCCCGGGCTGGTGGTGCGGGGCGAGCTGGCGCGGCTGGTGGATCGCGGCTACCAGAAGTTCTTCAAGACGGCGGACACCGAAGTCCCGGCCCTGCCCGAGACGATGAGCGCTCTGTCCCATTTCGAGCAGGAACTGCGGCTGGGCTGCGGCATCCCTTCGCTCTACAACGAGAGCCTGGGATCGGTAAGCGATCGCTATCTGTACGACCGCATCTGGTTCCGCGACGAAGGCCGGCAGCCGAAGGCTTGGGAAGAGGACGCGGCGGCGGCGCTGCGGGCCTAGGCCGACGATGACGCCCCGGGCGCGCGTGGTCATCGCCATGCGCAGCGCCCATCCGGCGGGCATCTGGCGCTGGCCCGACTCCGCCACCGAAGAACTGGCGCGGGCGTTTCCCGAGGTGGAATTCCGCCCTTATGCCCGTCCAATGGATGCGTCCCTGACCGACGCCGAGGCCGCCGTCGAGAGCGCCCTGTTCGCCGACGCCGACGCGGCCATCGCCTTCCGCCTCGATCCCCGGCTGTACCGCAATGCCGCGCGGCTGCGCTGGATTCACTGCCCCGCGGCGGCGGTGCATCAACTGCTCAACCCGCACCTCATCGCCTCCCCCATCGTCGTCACCAACGGCGCGGCGGTGCACGCCCCGACCGTCGTCGAGCACGGGCTGGCCATGATGCTGGCGCTGGCCCGCGGCCTGCCGCATGCTTTCGCCGATCAGGCGGCGCGGCGCTGGCAGCCGCACCCCTGGCTGGGCGGATTGCGGCGCCTGGCGGGCTCGACCGCCCTGGTGCTGGGCATGGGCCACATCGGCAGCGGCCTGGCGGCCAGTCTGCACGCGCTGGGCGTTTATGTAATCGGCGTGCGCCAGCATCCGGACCGCCCGGTGGCAGGCTGCTCCGAGATGCACCCACCCGCGGCCCTGCCGCAACTTCTTCCACGCGCCGACTGGCTCGTGCTGGCGCTGCCCGCCACCAGCGCCACCGGCAGAATGATCGGCGCGCCGCAACTGGCGCTCCTGCCCCCGCGGGCCGCGGTGGTCAGCCTCGGTCGGGGAACGGCGCTGGACCAGGCGGCACTCGCGGCCTCACTGGCCTCCGGCCGATTGAGCGGCGCCGCGCTCGACGTCTTCGAACACGAACCCCTGCCCGCCGATTCACCGCTCTGGTCGGCGCCCGGCTGCCTCATCACCCCCCATGTCGCCGCCTCCGCCCCCGACACCTGGCAGCGCCAAACCGAGCTGATGGCCCGCCACCTGCGCCGTTTTCTCGCCGGCCAGCCGCTCGACGCGCCGGTGGACAAACAGCGAGGTTACTGACTCACGTGTTACGCTGAGCAACGGAGAGACCCACGCAATGGACAATGCCCTGTCGAAGATTCAGGAACTGGAATCCCGTTACCTTTTCCCCACCTATGCGCGTGTGCCGCTGCTGCTCGAACGGGGCAAGGGCGTGTTTCTCTACGCCAGTGACGGCAAAAAGTACCTGGACTGCATCACCGGCATCGGGGTCAACGCGCTGGGCCACGCCCACCCCCGGCTGATGAACATCTACAAGGAGCAGAGCAAGCTGCTCGTCCACAGCTCCAACGTCTACTACAACCTCTACCAGGGACCGCTGGCGGAGAAGCTGACCAAAATGGCGGGCATGGAGCGGGCCTTCTTCACCGTCAGCGGCGCCGAGGCCGTCGAAGGTGCGCTGAAGGTAGTGCGCAGCATGGGGCAGAAGATTTCGCCCGACAAGATCGAAGTCGTCACCCTCAACAACTCCTTCCATGGCCGCACCATGGGGGCGCTTTCGGTCACTGGACAGCTCAAGTACCGCAAGCCCTTCGGCCCGCTGGTGCCGGGTGCGACTTTCATTGACACCAACGATATGGCGGCTCTCGAAGCCGCGGTAAACGAATGCACCTGCGCCATCATCCTGGAGCCGGTACAGGGTGAAGGCGGCATCTTCGAGCTCAAGCCGGAGTTTCTGGCGCGCGCCGCCGAGTTGGCCAAGCGCCATCAGGCGATGCTGATCTTCGACGAGATCCAGTGCGGGCTGGGCCGCACCGGCAAGGCTTTCGCCCACCAGTGGACTTCGATCGTCCCCGACGTACTGGTCACCGCCAAACCCATTGCCTGCGGCTATCCGTTGGGCGCGATCATGGCGCGCGGCGCGGCCGCCACCGAACTTTCCGCCGGCAGCCACGGCACCACCTTCGGTGGCGGCCCGCTCGCCTGCCGCCTGGCGATCGAGGTGCTCGACATCATTGATCAGCCGGAGATGTACGCCCACATCCAGGCCATGGGCGAACGGCTGCAAACCGGCCTGCGCTCGCTGGCAGCCAGGCACAAAAAGAAGGTCAAGGAAGTGCGCGGCCGCGGCCTGATGGCCGGCATCGAGTTGTTCCAGCCCGCCGCCCCGGTCTTCAACAAAATGCTGGAGCTGGGCGTGCTGGCCAACGTCACCCACGAGTTCACCATTCGCCTGCTGCCCCCCTACATCCTGGAACCCAAGCACGTGGACACCATCCTGCGCGTGCTCGGCAAGGCCCTGCGCAGCGCCGCCTAGCTCAGGGGACTGCTACTCCACATACCGCCGTTCCACGCGCGCGGAGATGCCGCACAGCACCTCATAAGGAATGGTGCGCGCGCGGGCGGCGAGGGTGGCGGCAGTCTCGGGCGCGTCCGGACCCATGAGGACGACTTCGCTGCCCAGCGGAGTGTCGCCGGCGGGTGAGGCGTCCACACTGGTCAGGTCCATGCTGATGGCGCCGATCACCGGGGCGCTAACGCCATCGAGCCGCACCTGGGCGCCGGCCGCGAAGTCGCGCCGATAGCCGTCGGCGTAGCCCACCGCCAGCGTGGCCGCGCGCATCGGCCGCGGAGTGATGAAGGCGGGCCCATAGCCGACACCATGTCCGGCGGGCAGATGCTTCACCGCCACCACGTGCGCCTTCCAGGTAAGCGCCGGCCGCAGATGCACCGCGTGGGCAGGTTGGGAGCTGTAGCCGTACAGCGCCAGCCCGACGCGCGCCAGCATGCCGCCCCAGGCGGCGAACCGCAGCGTCGCCTCGCTGTTCAGCAGGTGCCAGCGGCGCGTTCCGGCCAGCGCCAGCATGCGGTCCCGCTGCCGCTCGCAGGGTGCGGGGTCGGCGGCCTCGGATGCCGCCAGATGGGAAAACACCGACTCCACCTCGAGCTGCGGCGCCGCCCGCAGTGCGGCCTCCAGCTCCGGCAGTTGCTCCGCGGTCGCCCCCAGGCGCCCCATGCCGGTTTCGAGCTTCACATGAATGGCCAGCGCCGCCCCACCCTGCGCCTTCGCCGCCGCCGCCAGCCAGCGCACCTGGGCTGGATCCCACACCGCCGGCGTGAGGCGATGGGCCACGATGGCGCCCGCCTCCGCCGCGGTGAATCCCGCCAGCACCAGAATGCGGGCTTCGATGCCCGCCGCCCGCAGCCGCGCCCCTTCCTCGACCGAGGTCACCGCCAGCCATTCCACCCCGGCCCCACAGAACACCTGGGCGCAGGCGACCGCCCCGTGGCCGTAAGCGTCCGCCTTGACGATGGCGCACAAAGCGGTGCCCACGGGCAGCCTGGGCCGCACATATTCGAGGTTGTGGCGAAGGGCCGAACGGGAGATCTCCACCCAATTTCTCGACCCGTGGACATGGTATGGTGGTGGGGCAGCCATGTACGAGGATTTTACCGTCACCGACCCGCTTACCCGGCAATCCTTCCACTGCGAGTACCAGTGCCTGATTGTGGGCGTGGCCACCCGCCACTCCGACACGGTGGACATCAAGTTCCTGGTCAACGGCGAAGGCGTGTGGCTGGGCCTGCCCCATCCCGCCTGGGTCGAGTTCCAGCGCCGCAGCGGGGTGGCGCTCAGCGACCGCATGGCGGTCGATCTGGCCGGCGCCTACCTCAAGAAAGCCATCGAGAGCGGCCTCGGCGCCGAGCGCAGCCATTGGAACGACATCACCGTGGACGAGGTCATGGAGTTGGCCGCCGGCCTCAACTGGACCGCGGCCCGGGCCTCGGCCTAAATGTTCGGCAAGATCCTGATCGCCAACCGGGGCGAGATCGCGGTGCGGCTCATCCGCGCCTGCCGCGACCTGGGGATCACCAGCGTGGCCGTCTACTCCGACGTGGACCGCTGCGCCCTGCACGTCCTGCAGGCCGATGAGGCCTTTCGCCTGGGCGCCTCGCCCGCCGCCGACAGCTACCTGAACATCGGCAGGGTGCTCGACGCCGCCCGCCGCTGCGGCGCCGAAGCCATCCATCCCGGCTACGGATTTTTATCCGAGAACGCCGAGTTCGCCGCCGCCTGCGGCGACGCCGGACTGACCTTCATCGGACCCTCGCCCGAGAGCATGGCAGCGCTGGGCAGCAAAACCGCCGCCCGCCGGCTGGCCAAAGACAACAACATCCCCATCCTCGAAGGCACCGTGGATGCCGTGACCAGCGTCGAGGAGGCACAGAAGGTCGCCGCCCGCATCGGCTTCCCGGTGATGCTCAAGGCCGCCGCCGGAGGCGGAGGCAAGGGCATGCGCCTGGTCACCCGTGCCGCGGATTTGGCCTCCGCCTACGCCCTCGCCGGCGCCGAGGCCGGTGCCGCCTTCGGCGATGCGGCAGTGTTCCTGGAGCGCGCCGTGCTGGCCCCCCGTCACATCGAAATTCAAATTCTGGGCGACCAGCACGGCAACCTGCTCTGGATGGGTGAGCGGGAATGCAGCGTGCAGCGCCGCCATCAGAAGGTGATTGAAGAAAGTCCCGCCCCGCGGCTCAGTCAAAAGACCCGCGAAGCCATGGGCAAGGCCGCCGTCGCGGCCGCCCGCGCTGCCAACTACACCAACGCCGGCACGGTCGAGTTTCTGGTGGACGAGAAGGAAAACTTCTACTTCCTCGAGGTCAACACCCGCCTCCAGGTCGAGCATCCGGTCACCGAGCTGGTCACCGGCCTCGATCTGCCGATCCTCCAGATTCGCGTGGCCGCCGGCGAAAAGCTGCCCTTCGGGCAGGCCGACATCGCCCCCCGCGGCCACGCCATCGAATGCCGCGTCTACGCCGAGGACCCGGAGCAGAACTTCATGCCCAGCCCCGGCACCATCCTGCGGCTGCGCCCCCCCGCCGGCCCCGGGGTGCGCGAGGACAGCGGCGTCTACGAGGGCTGGACGGTGCCGCTGGAGTACGATCCGCTGCTCTCCAAGCTGATCACCTGGGGCGAGGACCGCGCCCAGGCGGTGGCGCGCATGCGGCGCGCCCTCGAGGAGTATCAGTTGACCGGCCTGCGCCACAATCTGGGCTTCTTCCGCCGCGTCTTCGCCGACCCCGGATTTCTCTCCGGACACACCGACACCGGCTATGTGGCCCGCCTGCTGGCGCAACCCATGCCCACCGGTCCGCGCGACACCGAGTGGGAACAAGCCGCGCTCGCGGCCGCTGCCGTCGCGGCATCGGCCAGTGTGCCCGCGCCGGCCGCCGCCACCGAATCCACGTCTCCCTGGCAGCGGGCGGCGCGCTGGGCGGCGATGCAGGGCGGCGGGGCGGGGCAATGATCTGTGAGATCCAAATCGGTGAGCGCACCGCCAAACTGAGCCTCGAGCGCGAGGCCGACGGTGGCTGGAAAATCCTCCTCGACGGCCAACCGTTCGCCGCCGACATCGCCGTCCCCAACCGCGATACCCTGTCCTTATTGATCGCCGGACGCAGCTACTGCTTCGCCTGGGCTCGCGACGGCGAACCGGGCCGCACCGCCATCTGGCTGGCGGGCGGCGGCCGGAACACCGCGGTCGAGGTGCGCGACCCGCGTCAGGCGCGGGCCCGCCACCAGGTGCAGCTCTCCGGTCGGGCGCGCCTCAATGCCCCCATGGCGGGCAAGGTGGTAAAACTGTTGGCGGCGCCGGGCGCGCTGCTGGAGGCCGGCCAGGGCGTGCTGGTGCTCGAAGCCATGAAGATGCAAAACGAAGTCCGCAGCCCCAAGGCGGGCACGCTGTTGTCGCTCGCGGTGGCCGCCGGCGACACCGTCGCCACCGGCGCGCTGCTGGCCGAGGTGGAGTGAACCCATGCGCGTAGTGCTTCCCGCTCTTCTGGCGGCAGGGCCCGAGTTGCCCCGGCAACATGGGGCAAGATCGCAGGGCCAGGCGTGCGAAATTCGGAACGGCGCGCCCCTGCCGGGTAGCGACTCTGGGGAAGGGGCGAGAAGCAAGTGGCGCGAGGCCGCAGCCGGAGACG
>Ga0134126_10007238_pt1 | contig 13926 bp, 13 predicted proteins | sample KB31752_FD_96881 | JGI IMG/M metagenome (GOLD analysis project Ga0134126, IMG submission 96881) | Terrestrial soil microbial communities with excess Nitrogen fertilizer from Kellogg Biological Station, Michigan, USA - KB3-175-2 | ecosystem: Environmental > Terrestrial > Soil > Unclassified ... | reverse complement strand
TTTTTTAATTTTTATCTTGCCGTTTTCATTTGCCTTTACGATGCTTTCAATTAATTGTGTGGTAGTGGTTCCATAAGGAACGTCTTTAATGATCAGAGTCCTTTTATCGAGCTCCTCTATTCTTGCGCGCACACGTACTTTGCCGCCACGAACCCCATCATTATAATTGGTCACATCAATCATTCCACCGGTCATAAAATCGGGAAACAATTCAAACTTTTTTCCCTTATAATATTTGATAGAAGCTTCTATCAGTTCACAAAAATTATGAGGGAGAATTTTTGTCGCCAGTCCTACTGCTATTCCATCAGCGCCCTGTGCCAGCAACAAGGGAAATTTCATAGGAAGCGTTACCGGTTCATTTTTTCTACCGTCGTAGCTCAACTGCCAATTGGTTGTTTTGTGATTGAAAGCTACTTCCAAAGCAAATTTGCTGGGGCGTGCTTCAATATACCTGGGTGCAGCCGCATCATCGCCTGTGCGCACATCGCCCCAGTTTCCCTGGGTTTCTATCAACAAATCCTTTTGTCCGAGGTTCACAATGGCATCGCCAATGCTCGCATCGCCGTGTGGATGGTATTGCATGCTCTGGCCTATGATGTTGGCCACTTTATTAAAACGCCCGTCATCCATTTCTTTCATTGCGTGAAGAATGCGGCGTTGCACAGGTTTTAAACCATCTTCCATCGCAGGGACAGCACGTTCCAAAATTACATAACTGGCATAGTCCAAAAACCACGTTTTATATTGCCCGGAAATGCCCGCATCGCTGTGTTTGTATTCTTGTTTATTTTTTTTAGTCACTACAACAAATTTAATTCGTCTTATTAAGAAAGAAAACAATATTCAATATTCAATAAAAAATATTCAATTCTCAAGTTCTGAAGTCTACAATGCGATTCAATTGATTAGGTAAAGAAATTATTTTTTTTCAGTATTCAAATTCTTTTTTGCTGTTTCAATACTTTTGGCAATAATAGAAATCAATTGTTCATTCTCGGACTTAATGCTGTCCAGTCTTTCAATTGGATTGATCATTTTTGTTTTAGTAATAATTTTTAAGCAAACTCTTGTTTCCTTTAATTCCTTTAAAGTAATTTTCATTTTATGTACAAAATCTGCTCTGGATTCAGCTCCCTGCGCCTCTCCATATAACAATGCCGGTGCCAGCCCACATCGGATTAATTGGGCAGCAATATAATTTCCAGCTCTTGAGGAAGGTAACAATTCTACTATTTCAATAATTTTGCAAGAAAATTCAACCAGCCTATCTTCTAAATCAAATTTTGAATTTGTCATATTTATACATTTTAGCTTAATTTGTCATTAGTCCTTATAATTTCTTCTCTTGAGTATTGATTATTGATTATTGAACATTGTTTATTGAATATTGCTTCCCTTCCCTTGATTATTAATTATTGAACATTGTTTATTGAATATTGCTTCCCTTCCCTTGATTATTAATTATTGAACATTGTTTATTGAATATTGCTTCCCTTCCCTTGATTATTGATTATTGAACATTGTTTATTGAATATTTCTTCCTTCCCTTGATTATTAATTATTGAACATTGTTTATTGAATATTTCTTTCTTTCCTTGATTATTAATTAGAATATTTCTTCCTTCCCTTAATTATTGATTATTGATTATTGAACATTGCTTATTGAATATTTCTTTCTTCCCTTGATTATTGATTATTGAACATTGTTTATTGAATATTTCTTTCTTTCCTTGATTATTAATTATTGAACATTGCTTATTGAATATTTCTTTCTTTCCTTGATTATTGAACATTGTTTATTTTTCTTCTATCCATTGATTAGTTACTTCAACCTTCTTCTTCACCTCAAAATCTTTCATATTTTTAATCTCCCCCTGCGCATCTATTTTGTCAGCGGCTATTAATTCTTTCAGCCGCCAAAGCAGGTATGCATCACCGGTAGCTTGTCTGGCTTTGGACAAAACCTGGTTAATCACTTTATTGGCTTTCTGCCAATCAGGTGTCATAAATTCCAACAGATATTTATCATAAAAATCTGCATCGTGTTGTGATAATTTTTTGGCGCCCTCAAGGATTCGAACCATCTTATTCTCATTGCAAATCTTTGTCCATTCATCAGGGTCTATCTCAAATTCTGAAGCAGTAATAGGCCTGGCTAGTTTTTTAGCTTTTAAAAATTCCCGTGGTGGAATTTCAAATAAATTTTCAGGATAAAAGATATTTCCTTTAGTATTAATAAACGGAAGATTATTCAACATGAGAATATAAATTCTTCCCACAAATTCTTTCAATTGCGGCATTAGCCAGTAATACCCGCTTACATCATGTTTGTTAGGCGCCACCCATATCCAAACTGTTTCTTCTTCATTGTTATTTAGTTTCTCTTTTATTTCCTGCACCGCCTTTTCATCATTAACTTCACCCGTATCTACGCGCCCGTCATAGTCGCCACCTGACAAAACTTTCCGCCACCATTGCTTTCTTTCTTCAATACCTTCAACCGAATAAATATCTTTGAGTGGGCCTACCGCAAAATCATCTTTTATCTCTATGATTTCGGCACGAAGCGATTCGTCCAGGTCAAAACTCTTAGAAATTGTTTTTACATCTTCCTGTTGAAAAACTATATGCATTTCGTAATTATGAATTAAAAATTATGAATTAGAACTATTTAATAATTCTATATTTTCCGATTTGCATGGAATAATAAAATCAGCATCATGTGATGCTAATTTGGTTCCATGAAGTTTGCAGGTAGCAAGAATAATAGCATCATTTGGGAGAAGGTTATATCTGGCCATTAGATTTGGTACTTCAGATAAAAAACTTTGATTACCTGGAAGAAAAATATAATTATTTATAGCTCTGATTATTTTCGGCTTTTGTTTTATTACCTCTTTGATTTTATTTTTTCGTTGCAAAGTTTTTGGCGAAACATCAGAATTGAAGGCCAAAATATAATAGAGATATTCACTAACTACAATATCATTTATAAAAAGTTGATTTGTTAAATCCGAAATTAAACGTTCAAAGAAATCAACTTTATTCCCTTTTAAAGGCTCTATAAATATTGAACTATCCAGAAGAATTCTATTGGTCATAGACATCATACTTTGTGATTGGAAAATCGGGAAACTTTGCTGCCCCGACAATGCTCATCATTTCTTCTATATTTCTCTCTTTTCCCTTTTTTCCCTGGCTATCTTTGCCCTTTTCTTTCGAAGATATAATCATTATCTCCAGTTCCTTTTCATCATATTCTTCAGGAACAGAAACTGTTAGTGTTCCATTATGAGACGTCCCTATTAATTTAATTGTTTCCATAAAAAAAATTTTTACAAATCTAAAACTAAAAGAATTATGAATTCAGAATTGGGACGAAGTAAATCTATGTTTTTAATCTTTCTCAAATGCATATACAATTTAATTTTACGCAATGCAAAATTGCAGGACTCCTCTAAGATAATGTTGTTCTCTTTCATAATTGAAATCGTTAATTATCAAATTATTTCGACATACAAGCAAAATGCATATTAATTTCAAGGCTATCTAATTCTTAATTCACACTTCTTAATTTTCAAACCTCCTCTACCAAATCCATCTCTACTTTCAAATTATCAATAATGAAATCCTGGCGGGATGGCGTGTTCTTTCCCATATAATATTCTAACAATTGCTGGATGTGCATCTCCGGCAAAAGCATGACAGGTTGCAACTTTATATCATCACCAATAAATTTACCAAACTCCTCCGGTGAAATTTCTCCCAATCCTTTAAACCTTGTGATTTCCGGCTTGCCCCCCAGTTTATCTATCGCTTTTTGTTTTTCATTTTCGTCATAACAATAAATTGTCTCCTGTTTTTCCTTGTTTTTTCCTGGCATCGTGCGCACTCTGAACAAAGGAGTTTCCAGGATATATACGTGCCCATTCTTTACCAGATCAGGAAAAAACTGCAGAAAAAACGTCATCAGCAAAAGACGGATGTGCATGCCGTCAACATCTGCATCTGTAGCAATTACAATATTATTATACCTGAGGTCATCATAACCGGTTTCAATATTTAAAGCGTGTTGTAAAAGATTGAATTCTTCATTTTCATATACTACCTTCTTCGTAAGTCCAAAACAGTTCAACGGCTTTCCACGTAAGCTAAAGACGGCCTGTGTTTCTACATTGCGTGATTTGGTAATAGAGCCGCTCGCACTATCACCTTCTGTAATAAACAGTGTAGTTTCAAGTCGCTTCGCGTTAATCTCATCTTTGTTTTTTCCTTCGGCAGTATCATCAAAATGAAACCTGCAATCGCGTAACTTTTTATTATGCAAATTGGCTTTCTTAGCTCTTTCATTCGCCAGCTTTTTAATGCCGGCCATATCTTTTCTTTCGCGCTCGTTTTGTTCGATACGTTTTTTAATTGCATCGGCTGTATCGGGATTTTTGTGAAGAAAATTATTCAATTCTTTTCCTAAAAAATCAGCAATAAAAGTTTTAACCGCCGGTCCTTTTTCAAACATAAGGCTTGAACCAAGCTTGGTTTTTGTCTGGCTTTCGAATACAGGTTCCTGAACACGGATACTAATCGCGGCACAAATACTTCCACGAATGTCCGAGGCATCGTAATCTTTTTTATAAAAATCCCTGATGGTTTTCACGTAGCCCTCTCTGAAGCCCGACAGGTGTGTACCGCCCTGCGTGGTAAACTGGCCGTTTACAAAACTGTAATACTCTTCTCCGTATTGATTATTATGGGTAACAGCGACTTCTATATCCTCACCTTTGAGATGAATGATCGGATAGCGAATTTCATCTTCATTGGTTTTTCGCTGAAGTAGATCCAGCAAACCATTTTTGCTGACATATCTTTTATTATTAAAGTTGATTACCATTCCCGCATTCAGGAAACAGTAATTCCAGAATTGATTGTCGAGAAACTCATGCTGGTACTGAAAGTTCTTGAAGATTTTTTCATCAGGTATAAAATTTACTTCGGTACCGTTTTCTTCCGTTGTTTTTTCCTCCTTAGCGTCTTTAATCAATTTACCACGTTCAAATTCCGCCGTTTTTTGTTTCCCGTCCCGGAAGGAAATCACTTTGAAATATTCACTTAAAGCATTTACAGCCTTAGTTCCCACGCCATTGAGGCCTACGCTTTTTTGAAAAGCGCGGCTATCATATTTTGCGCCTGTATTTATTTTACTCACCACGTCCACCACTTTGCCAAGCGGTATGCCTCTTCCGTAATCGCGCACGGACACATTTTTGTCTTTTATGGTAACATCAATATGTTTTCCAAAGCCCATGGTGTGTTCATCCACGCAATTATCAATCACTTCCTTTAGCAACACATAAATTCCGTCATCGGCGCTTTTACCATCACCAATTTTACCAATGTACATCCCCGGGCGCAAACGTATATGTTCTTTCCAGTCGAGGCTTTTTATAGATTCTTCGTTATAGTCAAATATATTTTGATCAGCCATTAATTTTTATCCTTTTTTTTGCGCAAAAGAAAGAAATTTTCCACACTTTTCTTTCGCATGATTTTAATATTCAGTTTTAAATTCTTATAGTTCAATATTCTATGCCAAATTCGGCCAAATATACACTAACTGAAAAGTAAATAATTGTGAATCTTTACCAGGCGAAGAAAAATTGTAACATTTTTTATGTAATCACAAGGCATGCCTTGTGACCACATTTACAGAATTTTTATTTTGGGATACAACCAAAAAAAGAGATGAAATTATCAAATAATTAGAAAACCTTTTTGGCAAGATAAACGTACTTTTAATAAAAATTATTTATGAACAGTTTTTTTTATACAATAGCCATGATACTTCCCGTTTTTCTCTCATGTTCCTGTACATCTTCCACCAGTACAATAAATAGAAATAAAACGGGAGAAAAAGATGCCACAATAAAAATAAATACTGAAAATAAAAATATTGCTGTCCTGGAACTATTTACTTCCCAGGGATGTTCCAGTTGTCCGCCTGCGGATAAACTTTTGGGAGCTTATACCACAAAAGAAAACATAATACCTCTTTCTTTTCACGTTGATTACTGGGACAGGCTCGGCTGGAAAGATCCTTTTAGTTCAAAAGAGTATAGTGAGAGACAATACATGTATGCATCAGCGTTAAAAGCAGAGGTATATACACCACAACTTATTATAAATGGCCAGCAGGAAATGATAGGCAGCGATGCTAATAAAATTGGTGCTGCTCTGCAAAAAATTTCTTCGGACACGCCTGATGCAATGCTATCCCTGAAAAAAGCGGAGGCGAACAACGGGAAAGTAAATATCAGTTTTTATCTTTCCGGCAATATTAATAATTCTATTTTGAATATAGCCGTAGTGGAAAATAAAACGACTACCCCTGTAAAGGCTGGCGAAAATGGTGGCGCAACACTTACCGATTACAATGTAGTACGTGATTTCGCAGCAATCAAAAAATTTAATGAAGGCGAAAATAATGTCTCAATAGACATTCCCGTTTCGATAGCTCCGGGAAACAGGACGCTGGCTTTATATCTTCAACGAGCGAACACCAACAAGATTTTGGCAGCTGATAAGCTTCAGTTTTGAACTTACAGTAAAACAACAAATTTTCATCATTTCTATTTCCCGTAAAAAATAAGAAGCATTTTCATAATAAGGTAGTCACAAGACATGCCTTGTGACTACTGCATGCTTAATGGATTATCAATCTCCATTTCTATAAATCCTCTTTTTTATATTTCCCAAAACCGGTAAAACATCAGGAGTGAGATCAAAATAAATAATCGACCCACCATACAACGCAATAAACACAATGCTCCTTAATACCATGGCCCAGAATCCATGAAGCGGCTGAAATGCATAGTAACAAATAATATAGCTTAAAACAGCGAAAACAATAGCATACAATGTTTTCATGCTAAATGGGTGCATATTGAATTTTCTCTGCAAAAAAATAATGCGAATCGCATTATAAACCGAATAGGAAATAAGGGTTGAATATCCTGCACCAATGATTCCATAATGCTTTACTAAAAAATAATTTAGTGGAAGGGCCAATGTCAACAGCACCATTCCACTTATAAATTCAAAACGCCAGAACGTAGAGGTGCCGATGATCTGCGAATTAACACCCGTACCCAAATCAACCACTCTTGCCAGTCCCAGGAAGAAAAAGATCCATTGGGATTGAAGATAGGCAGGCTTCAATTTAAAAGTATGTACTGCATCACCATAATTGAGCCACACCAACAAAAAAATTCCCAGGGAGGCAATCAAAAGATTAATGCCTGACCGCTGGTACATTAAATTGATCTTCTCATAATCTTTATCCTTCCACGCTTTGGATAAAACGGGAATAGCTGCAGCTACCGCACCTCTCTGTGGAGCCTGCACCAGTCCCGATACAACTAACCCAAGACTAAAAATACCGACTGCATCAGTTCCCCAAAGCGACATAATAATTATGATATCAATAAATGCCGCAATGGTATAAACGGTACTTCCCACGTACACCAAAGAAGCCATCGAAATCATTTTTTTATAGAACTTCTTAGTAACGCGGCTAACCGTAAATGTTAGGTAGAATTCGTTTTTCCAGATGAGGTACACCAAAAGCACAAGCGCCACTAATCCATAACTAAACGCATACATTTTAATAAATGTATCAAAACTTTTAATCCACCGGAAGCTCAACAGAAAAATCAGTGCCAGCGTAATGATCCTAAAAAAAAGTTCACGCAAAAATGTGGTAAAGATTGATTTGCGAATGTTCCACGCGAATACCTCTAACATGGAAAAAATAAGCAGGGAAAAACCAAAAGGGAAAACCCAAAAATAATATTTAATGAATTCAGGAGAGTTTCCTCCAAATTTTCTTATGACAAGATCTTTAAACACAATGCCTGCAAGAATTACACAGCAAAAACCAACGGTACTCACCAGCAGCGTCAGGGTTAACAAGTCATTTCTCTTTTTGGGAAGATTGTCATTATAATACGGATAGAATTTATAACCCACCGCCAACGTCCCGAGATTGGCAAAGGCAAACATAATGTTGCCTACTGCCATAAAGATGTTAGTCAATCCATATTCCGACGTGGTAAATACAGAGCCTTGTCGCGTAAAGAGATAGGTACTAAAAAAGCCGATGAGAAATCCCCCGTAAACAAAAATTGTAGAAACGATACTTTGCTTCCTTACCTGCGACATATTAATATTTGAGCGGCTAAATTAGGGTAAAAAATTTGCCGGAAGGATTTGATCATTATTAAATACCGGCCAGGGGTTTCACGCAAGAAGAAAAATGAACGAGGTTTAAACGCATTCTTCTATATTTGAAATATTGCCGGCTTCAAAACCGGCAATAATTCTGAACAAAATCAAAATGATAAATTCTTTAAGACGTTTCAAGTTTTTGTATTCAGCCTATAATTTTTTTCACCGGAAAGAACTGCTTCACAATGAAGCGGCTTTCAAACGACTGGGGTTAAAGAAAAAATATTATTCCCCGCTTTCAGGTAAGGATTTTCAACAATTGCAAAACGCTGAAACCGGTTCAATGAGCATTGACAAACAAAAGCTTTTATCGTCCAATCTTTTTAATAGCCTGGACGAACTAAGTAAACGAAGTGTTTTGTCTTTTGAAGAGAATGGGTATGCCATTATCAAAAACTATTTACCGGCTCAACAAGTGGATGCCATCAACGATGAAATAGCTTCTCTTTTAAAAGCAAAAAAAATAAAGTTTACCAATGGGAATAAGATCATGTTTGCCATTCATTCGTCTAAGCTTCTCCGTAAGATTGGAAATGATGCTGCATTAAGAGAACTGCTTTCTGTTTTGATAGATGGCAATGCGAGGCTTTTCCAAAGTATTAATTTTTTGACGGGCAGCGAACAGGATACTCATTCTGACAGTATCCACATGACCACTTATCCCTTAGGTGGCCTCCTCGGTGTTTGGTTGGCATTGGAAGATATCACAGAGGAAAACGGTCCGTTGCATTATTATCCCAAAAGCCATCAATTGCCTTACTACTTAAATGCCGATTATGATAATGAAGGCAATTCTTTCCTGCTTGGTAATAAATCGTATCATGATTATGAAAAAATGATAAGCGAGAAAATCACGGAGCAGGGACTAACAAAAATAAATTTCTTCGCTCAAAAAGGTGACCTGTTGATCTGGCACGCCAATCTTTTTCACGGCGGCGACAAACATATTAATAAAGAAAAAACCCGGAAGAGTGTGGTATTCCACTATTTCAAAGAAGGCGCAGTATGCTACCATGAAATAACTCAGCGGCCAGCGCTCATTAAGAATTACGAAGAATAATTTTTTCAGGCCAAACAGGAAATTGCATTTTTTGTTGGTTTACTGGCCTTGATATTTTATTCTTTGCAATTACCAGCGACAAAAATTTCCTTAAAATTTAAAACATCATCTGGGCGTTAAAAAAATAATTTGTTGGGTAAATTCTTTATCGTAATATTGCAATATTAAATTAAAGAAATGGGTGCGACAAAGACAGAGCATTTTACAGACAAACAAAATTCCATTGCTATAATAGCAAAAGCATTAGGCCATCCGGCAAGGATCGCCATCATCGAATATTTAATAAAGGTAGATAGCTGTATTTGCGGCGATATTGTAAATGAACTTCCCCTTGCACAACCCACGATATCCCAACACCTGAAAGAACTTAAAAATGCCGGCCTGATAAAGGGCAACATTGAGGGAAACAGCATTTGTTATTGCATTGACGAAAAAGCAATCCAAAAGCTGCAAAGTTATTTCACCAAAATTTCCGCAGGATTAGAAAAGAAAAATAATTGCTGTTAATCATAAAAAAATAAAAATGCAAAACTCAGATCAACTCAAAGAATTAGTAAAACAGAAATATAGCGAAATCGCTTTACAAGACAAAGAAACCAATCAATCTTCCTGTTGTGGTTCGGGCGGTTGCTCCACTGAAGTCTATAACATTATGAGCGACGACTACAATACTTTAGAAGGCTACAACCCGGATGCAGACTTAGGTTTAGGCTGCGGCTTACCTACACAGTTTGCCAGGATTAAAAAGGGCGATACCGTAATTGACCTGGGCAGCGGCGCGGGCAATGATTGTTTTGTCGCAAGAGCAGAAACAGGCGACGACGGGAAAGTAATAGGAATCGATTTTACGCCTGCAATGATTGATAAGGCACGAGAAAACGCAAAGAAATTAAATTACTACAATGTAGAGTTCAGGCAGGGCGATATTGAAAAAATGCCCGTCTCGGCAAATATTGCAGACGTGATTGTAAGCAATTGTGTGTTAAACCTTGTACCTGACAAAAACGAAGTATTTAAAGAAATATACCGTGTATTAAAACCGGGTGGTCATTTCAGTATTTCGGATGTAGTATTGGTCGGTAATCTGCCCGAGACGCTTCGTAAAGATGCTGAAATGTATGCTGGCTGCGTATCGGGTGCTATACAAAAAGATGTATACCTGGAACTCATCAAAGCAAATGGTTTTAGTAACATCACTTTGCAAAAGGAAAAGCCAATCAACATCCCTGATGACATTTTGAAAAATTATTTAAATGAGGACGAACTTAAAAGTTTCAAAACCGGCAACACCGGAATTTTCAGCATAACTGTTTATGCTGAAAAAGCTAAATCCTCATGCTGTGGCCCTGATTGTTGTAATTAATAATTGATAAGGATAAAACGCTCAATTATTAATATAACCTGCATTGAATTTTGCAGGTTATATTTTTTCTAATCCTAATAACAAGGCGATGTTCCATGTAATTTGATTGTTAAAAATACTAAGTAGTATTTCATTAATGGTCACTTGTCAGAATGCCTAAAATCTTTTTTTGTAAATTTGCACACCTACAATAGATTTTATCTATTTTTTTTTACAAGAATCAATTTTTCACTTTCCAACAGCGATAGCATTAAGGAATAATTTTTTTTCATGAGGCATTTTATTTTAATTTCTGTAGCCACTTTTTTTTCTCATTACTTGTTCGCGCAGGTCGATAAAGAACCAATCCCCGAGCCTGAAGTGAATTTAATCCGTTCACAATGGGCAAATAGTGTATCTGGGAGGATAGTCGATCTTCAAACAAACAAAGGCATTGACGCTGCCTCAGTTCAGTTGTATATGAGAATTACCGATTCTATGTCCATGCAAACAAAAGACTCTTTAATTGGCGCCATGTTGAGCAAGCCTAATGGCGACTTTTTATTTAATAAAATTCCTGTAAATCAAATATTGGTAATAAAGATTTCAGCCATAGGGTATGGCGCGTATGATAAAACTTTTGATTTTGGAGAAAAGGAAAATATAGCTGCTGTACCCAATGTGCAAAAAGATCTGGGCAATATTATCATGTCGCGCGAGCATGAAAAATTAGCCGCAATTACCATAGTGGCCGAAAGGCCCGCGATGAGCCTGGGAATTGACAAACGGATTTTCGACGTTGATAAAAGCATCACATCAAAAGGAGGAACTGCGATTGATGTTATGAAAAATATTCCTGCTGTATCGGTAGATGTTGATGGTAATATTGAATTAAGAAATTCAAGTCCTACTATTTTTATTGATGGCCGCCCAACGATTCTCACGCTTGATCAAATTGCTTCTGATGATATTGATAGAATTGAGATAATTACGAATCCTTCCGCTAAATATGACGCATCAAGCTCAGGCGGAATTATTAATATTATTCTGAAGAAAAATAAACGGAATGGTCTTAATGGAATTGTTTCATTAACGGGAGGAACTCCAAAAAGATATTCCGGCAATATCAACCTGAATTTGCGACAGGGTAAATTTAATTTTTTTGTAAGCGGGCATTATAGCTACTCCGATGAAACCTCAAAGGGAAACAGTTTCAGGCAAAATAAAGCCGGTGGAATTGTCGAAAATTATTTTGACCAAAATACGAATAACAATCGTGAAAGAAAGTTTAGCTCTATCAGGTTTGGTACCGATTATTTTTTGGATAACAGGAACACCATCACCCTGTCGCAGGGCTTCGTGAACGGCCGCTTCAACACCGATGAATACCAGCAGCAGCAATATTATGACAGTGATAAAATCATGGAGAAATACGGACAACGAACCTCTGATCAATACTTTGAGTTTAACCGAAAAAATACGCAACTATTTTATACACACAAGTTCCCAAAAGACGGCGAAAAATTAGACGTTTCTGCAAATGCTAATTATGGAAACGTACAAAATAATGCAACGATAATTAATGAATTCTACAACCCCGATGGCACTCAAAACAGCGATCCAAACCGGGTGCGGAATGATGGCGCAAATGACAACAACCAGGTAACGGTAAAAATTGATTATGAAAATCCTCTTGGTGAAAATAAAAAATTAGAAGCCGGTTTGCGAAGCTTTACCAACAACTATGAAAGTTATTTTAATTCGTTTGCTGTCAATGATAATATCGAAACGAAACTTCCTTTAAGCAACCGGTATAAATACACCGAAAATGTACAAGCCGCCTATATCACTTACACAGGCATGTTGAAAAGTATTGGTTACCAGGCAGGCCTTAGAGCTGAATATTCTAAGTTTGCCGGAACACTAATAGACAGCGCCAAAAACTTTGGATATGAATATCCTTCGTCATTTAAGAATCTTTGGGATGCACTTTTCCCAAGCCTTTATCTCTCAAAAAAGATAGGCGAAAAAGATGAACTTCAGCTAAATTATTCCAAGAGAATTCGCAGGCCTAACTTCTGGCAGTTGAATCCATTCGTTGATATTAACGACCCTCTCAATATACAGGTTGGAAATCCTATGCTCCAACCCGAATTTACTAACTCATTAGAGTTCAATTACAGTAAGACCTTTAAGAACAACAGCAATTTTTTAGCAACGATATATTATCGAAATACGGTTAATGACATAACACGTTTTAGTGATACGATTACCCAGGCACAATTTGAACAATTGCATAATGCAGCAGTAGATCCCAATGCCATTGTGAATACGTACATCAACGCTAAAAGCGCCAACCAGATGGGCGTTGAATTAACATTGCAACAAAAAGTCAGTAAAGATTTTAATGTAACCCCTTCGGTAAGTTTAGGATACCGAAAAGTAAACGCAGGTAAGACGGATGCTGATCTAAGCAACGAGGGTTTTAGCTGGAACACCAAGCTATCATCTGATTATAAAATCAATACAAAGAATACGTCGTCGGTATTTAATAAAATAAGTTTTCAGTTAAGGGCAAGCTATTTTTCGCCGAGAGTAATACCGCAGGGAAAAAGATTAGAAAGATTCGAAGCTGATTTTGCTGCGCGAAAAGATTTGTTCAAAAACAATAAAGGTTCAATTACTTTTAGTGTGAATGATATTTTTAATTCCCAGCGTTATGGTGTCATCTATGATACTCAAAGCTTTTACCAGGAATCATATAGCAGATGGAGTGTAAGAAATTTTCGCCTGACATTTAGTTACAAATTTGGCAATTCTGATTTTTCATTGTTTAAGAGAAATCATAACAATGATGATGACAACGGATAGCGAGCCTTGACTTTAGTTGATACCACCGGCTTTATCATAAAAGAAAGAGAGCAAATTGAAAAATGTTTTAAAAGTTGGTTTGCTGAAAAAGATTATTAAAAAAAGAGAAAAATTCAATACAATTACTCTCTTCTCCCGCCTTAGTATTGCTTTTGGAACTTCTGCAATTCTCTTTTAGTCCTTTAAGTTGATGCACAATTTCGCAGAAAAAACCTGGCTAAATAAAAAAGAATTTATTCATACGTTCTAAATTTTGTAACTTTCTCAAAAATTTTAATCATGCTTAAAACAATCAGGTTATTAACTTCAAGCCTCGTTCTTGCTTCTTTACTCTCTTGCAACGGAGGAAACAAAAGCAATGACGAAACCA
>Ga0134126_10007237_pt1 | contig 13926 bp, 12 predicted proteins | sample KB31752_FD_96881 | JGI IMG/M metagenome (GOLD analysis project Ga0134126, IMG submission 96881) | Terrestrial soil microbial communities with excess Nitrogen fertilizer from Kellogg Biological Station, Michigan, USA - KB3-175-2 | ecosystem: Environmental > Terrestrial > Soil > Unclassified ... | reverse complement strand
GCCTAACGCAAGCTCGGGCGCGTATACCGGCACGTAGGCGCCGCGCACGGCGAACACGCCCAGCATGCCCGGCGTCATGTCGGGCACGCGCTCGAGCACCGGCATCTCGACCACCTCGAGCGCCGCCGACAATGGGAGCGCGAACAGTTCCCCGCCCTGGCGGAAGAGCAGCATCTCGGTGGCGGTCTCCGGCACGCCGGCGGTCATCGGACCTCCTCGGCGCGATCGCGGGCCACGAGGTCGGCGATCGCCGCCGGCAGCGCGTCCAACGGCAAAATCCGGTCGACGCCTCCGCCTAACGCAGCCGCGTGCGGCATGCCGTAGATGATGGACGTCTCGCGGTCCTGGGCGAGTCCCGTGCCGCCGGCGTCGTGCACCGCGCGGAGGCCCGACGCACCGTCGCGCCCCATGCCGGTGAGCACCACGCCCACCGCGTGGGCGCCGAACACTTCGGCCACCGATTGGAACAACGGATCGGCCGACGGCCGCACGCCCCAGATGGTGGGCGACTCGTCGAGCACGATCGTCGGCGCACCGATGCCCTGCGCGCGCTCGACGCGCATGTGCCAGCCGCCCGGCGCGACGTACACGCGATTGGTGCGCACCACATCGCCGTGCGCCGCCTCGACCACCGGCACGTTGCTCTGCGCGTCGAGGCGCTCGGCGAGACTGCGGGTGAAACCCGACGGCATGTGCTGGACGACGAGCACCGCGGCGTCGAGATCGCGCGGGAAGCGCGGAATGATTTCCGCCAGCGCGCGCGGGCCGCCGGTGGACGCCGCGATCGCCACCGCGCGCGTCGCCGCGCCCACGGCGCGCGATTCCGGCGCGGCCGTGCGTTGGGCGGGCGCGTGCGGCTTGGCCAGCACTTCCACGCCGCGCAGGTTCACCTGGTCGGCGGCGCGCAACGCCTCGAGCAGCTGCTCGCGCACCGTGCCCAGGTCGAGGCTGATCGGCCCCGACGGCTTGCGCACGAAATCGACCGCGCCTAACTCGAGCGCGCGGATGGTGAGATCGCCCGCGTCGCCGGTGGCGGCGCCGCTCAGCATGATCACCGGCCGCGGCGCTTCGCTCATGATGTAGCCCAGGGCGCCGATGCCGTCGAGCTCGGGCATCTCGACGTCCATGGTGACGAGATCGGGGTTGAGCGAGTGCACCTTGCTGAGCGCGTCGCGTCCGTTGCGCGCGGTGCCCACCACGCGGAAGTCGCCGGCGCCGTCGACCATCTCGGCGACGAGCTTGCGCATGAACGCGCTGTCGTCCACCACCAGCACGGTGCGGGGCGCCTTAGAGAACGACATCGCCTTTCACCATGGAGCGCACCTGCACTTCGCCCGACTGGATGTCGAAGAACACGCTCCGGCCGTGTCCGCCGCCCACGTCTTCGCCCACGATGGGCAGCCGCGCCTTGCCTAACGCATCGCGGGTGGCGAGCAGATTGCGCTCGCCCATCTGGAGCCCGCTCGCCGGCATGAGCGCCGCGAACATGCTGGCGCCGCCGACGATGCGCGCCGTGATGCGCGTGGCACGCGCGCCTAACCGCTGCATCTCCTCGAGCAGCAGCGGCACCGCCGACGCCGGGAACTTGGCGCGGTTCGACCGATCCTGCGCCAGCGACTCGCTCGGCAGCAGGATGTGCGCCAGGCCGCCGATCGTGCGATCGGCATCGTGCAGCACGATGGCGACGCACGAGCCGAGCCCGATCGTGGTCAGCATCGCGTCACCCTGGGCCGCGGCCGCATCGGCCACCTTCACGCGAATCTCCCTCACTGCCGCCGAAAGATGCGTTCGCGCGGCTCGACGCCCTGGAATCGGGCACGCGCGGGACCGAAGAGCGTCTCGACCTTGCCCAACACCAGAAACCCGCCCGGTGCGAGCGCCTCGTAGAACTTCTGGAACAACTTCTCCTGCGTGTCGCGATCGAAGTAGATGAGCACGTTGCGGCACGCAATGAGATGGATGTCGGGCGCCGGCGGTCCATCGCTCAACAGGTCCCGTTGCTCGAAGCGGACCAGCCGGCGCACGTCGTCGTGCACGAGGTGCGGCGACGTCGCCGAGAAGTAACGCTCGCGCAGCACCGGCGGCGTGTCGGCAAAGGCCGCTTCGACGTAGGCGCCGCGACGCGCCGCCGCCAGACTCGCCCGGTCGATGTCGGTGCCGATCACGGATATCCTGCCTAACCGGGACGATTCGCCCCGATCGACCACGTACCGGTGCATGAGGATGGCCAGCGAGTGTGCCTCCTCGCCCGACGCGCTGCCCGCGCTCCAGACGCGGAGCGTCGGATCGGGCAGCGCCCAGAGCGCCGGCACGCACGCCGTCTCGATGGCGCGGAACGTCTCCCAGTTGCGGAACAACTTGGTGACGTTGATCGTGAGCGCGTCCAGCAGCAGCTCGTACTCGTGCGCATCGGCGTCGAGCACGCTCGCGTAATCGGTGTACGTGTGGACGCCGCGCGCGCGCATCCGCACCGCGATCCGGCGGCGCAGACACTTCTCCTTGTAGCTCGCGCACCCGAAGCCGCGCTCGCGCGCGATCTTCGCGGTGAGCGCCTCGAACTCGCGGTCCGTCACCGCGTCCGTCACGATGGCAGACTCCGCACGAGATCGAGGTTGGCGCGCAGGCTCTGATTGTCCGGATTGAGCGCCAGCGCGCGCTCCCAATAGGCCATCGCCTGGTCCTTCTCCTGCCACTTGTAGCGAATGTTGCCCAACTTGCAGTACACGTCGTCGCCTAACGCAGGGTTGAGCGTGATCGCGTGCTGGTAGGCTTCCAGCGCCTCGTCGTACCGGCCCGCGCCGTACAACGCGTCGCCCAGATTCTTGTGCAACTGCGGCAGCGCGCCGTTCTCGTGCAGACCGCGCTCCGCCGCCTGGCCCGCCGCGGCGAGATCGCCCCGCCGCTCGAACAACACCGCCAGCGTATTGCAGAGTACGGGCCCGCGCGGGTGCGCGGCCAGTCCCTCGGTCACGAGCGCCACCGCCCGATCGAGATCCTCGCGCAGCGCCGCCGCGAGCGCCGAGTAATGGAACCACGCCGGCGGCGGCACGCGCTTGCCGAACAATGCCCGCGCACTCGCCAGCGTCTCGTCCGCCTCGGCCAGGTCGCCGCGTTTGAGCGCCAGCACGCCTAACGAGATGCGGGTGCGCGGATCTTCCGTGCCGCCGCAGCGCGCCGCTTCGGCCAACGCCTCGCGCGCGTCCTCCTGGTGGCCCAGCCGCTCGAGCGCGTACGCCAGATTGTGGTAGACCGAGGCGCGAACACCCGGCTGCGCCGTCGCCTCACGCAGCGTCAGCACCGCCTCCGACCACCGGCCCTCGCGCATTGCGACCAGCGCGAGGAAGAACCGCGCCTGCACGTCGTTCTCCTGCAGCTCGACGACGCGGCGGAACTCGCGCGTCGCTTCTTCGTACATGCCGGTCTTGTAGAAGGCCGCGCCCAAATTGCGATGCTCCTCCACCCGCGCCTCGAGCGCCACCTCGTCCACCGGCTTCGACTTGCCGATGATGTGAAGGAAGCCCGCGGTCGCCAGTCCGTAGAGCGCCTTGCCGACCTCGAACTCGCCCGCGCCCGACACATCGATGAGCTCCGTCACGTCGCGGCGGCCATCGATCAGCGGCAGCAGCTGCTCCTGCAGCGGTGTCCACTGCGCCTCGCTCGCCGCGAGCCGTCCATCGTCCACCCCGAAGATGATGTCGAAGCTCGGCACCTTCTTCTCGATGAGACTCCACTCGTCGACCCGGCGCGCGCCCTCGAGCAGCAGCGACTCCGGATTGATCGACACCAGGAAATCGTGCTCGTCGGGCCGGATGTCGGCCTCGAAGCTGAACGTGCCCTGCGTCCACGTGAACAGGTAGTAGACGGCTTCTTCGATCTGGACGCGAATGTAGCGGTGCAGCTCCTCGCGCGAGAGGATCTTCTGCTCGATCAGGATTTCGCCTAACCGCTTGTGCCGGTGCTGCGTCCCCTGGATGTCGATCGCCGAGTCGAGCTCGTTTTGCGTGAGCACGGCCGCTTTGACCAGCATGTCGCCTAACCGGTCGCGCCGGTTGACGATCGACGCGTACGAGATGCGGCCGCGGTCGAAATAGATGTAGCCGAAGTTGCTGCGATCGGTGACGCTGAGACAGCCGGTCTTCTGTCCCATCGCCAGCAGCTGCAGCACGTCGGGCAAACTCGCCTCGCGAAGACTCCCCTTGATCGCCATTACCGGAACTCCTCAATGGCGCGGCCCGACACGTCGGGCCAGTCCCAGATCACCTTTTCCTCGTCGAGGAAGATCGGATCCGCCGGGTGTCCGTTGCCGTTGTGCACCAACGCGGGCGCCGCGACGCGACCCTCGAGCTCCTTGCGCGCGAAGCTCGCCGTGAGCGGCACGCCCACCACATCGGCCGCCTGCACCAGACGCTGCACCGTCGCCATGATCTCGGACACGCTCGCCACCGCGCGCGCCGCCAGATAGTCGACGAGCGCGCCATCGTGGCGCGCCTCGGCCGCCGCGAGCGCGCGCGCGTACAACCGCTCGCGCAGCACGTGATCGGGCGCCTGCATCTCGACCACCAAGCCCCCCTCGAAGCGCGACCGCAAACGGTCCTCGAGACCGTCGATGACCTTGGGCGCGCAGCGCATCGACAACACGATCTGCCGCCCGCTGGCGTAGAGTGCATTGAAGATGTGGAACAACTCTTCCTGCGTCCGCTCCGTGCCCGCGCATTCGTGGACGTCATCGATGATGAGCACGTCCACCACGCGATAGCGCGCGCGCCAGCGTTCGATCGTTCCGTCGCGCAGCGCGGCAATCAGCTCGTCGGTGAAGTGGCGGGCGCTGACGCAGGCAACCGTGGTCGCGCCGCCGCGCAGGCCCACGAGCTCGTTGCCTAACGCATTGAGCAGGTGCGTCTTGCCCACCCCCGACGGACCGTACACCACCAGCGGATTGTACTTCTTGCCCGGCTCCTCGATCACCGTGTCCGCCGCGTGCACCGCCAGCTGGTTCGACGGCCCGACCTCGAAATCCGCCCGCACGTAATCGGGCGACGGCCCCGGCGGCGGCTCCGCCGCGCCTAACAGACGGGCCACGGCCAACTCGGCTTCGCCGATGCGCTCCGGATCGCGGAACAAGTCCGAGGCCGCGAGCACCGGATCGAGCGTCTGGGCATCGCGCGCCAGGGCCTCGAGTCGCGCCACCGCGCTCTCGTACTGGCGGACCGTCGCCTCGACGTCGGGCTCCTCGGTGGATTCGAGCGCCCGCTCGATGGCCGCGGTACGGAAGCCCTGCTCGCCCCAGCGCGACATCACCTCGAGCAGCTTGATGCGCCACGGCTCGATCTGCTGCGCCACCACCGCGCTCAGGTCGCTCAAGAAGTTCGAGAACTCGCCGCCGCCGTGGCGTCCGTTGGACGCGACCGCCGCCGCCGGCGCGTCGACCGCCTCCTGGCGCTCGCCCAACAACTCGCGCACGTTGCGGGCCGTCACCTTCCGCTCGCCTAACGTTTGGCAGGCGATGAGGCGATTGAGCGCCCCCTGCAGCTCGCGCACGTTGCCGAACGGAATCCGCGCCACCTGGTCGAGCACGCCGGCCTCGAAGTGCGCGCCCCGCTCGTCGCTCTTGAGCCTGACGATCGCCGCGCGGGTCTCGTAGTCGGGCGCGCCGACGTCCACGACCAGTCCACCGGAGAACCGTGTGATCAAGCGTTCGTCCAGGTCCGCGATGTCGGCCGGCGGACGGTCGCTCGTCAGCACCACCTGCCGGCCGCCCCGCTGCAATCCGTTGAACAGGCGCAGAATTTCCGTTTGCGTCTCGCGGCGTCCGGCGAGGAATTGCACGTCGTCGAGCAGCAGCACGTTCACGTCCTGGTAGCGCTCGCGCAGCGCGTCCACCGCGCTCGACGCGACGCTGGCGTTGAGCTCGTCCACCAATTCGTCGACCGTGCTGTACGCGACCGTGAGGTCGGGCTCGAGCTGCCGTGCCAGGTGCCCGATGGCGAGGAGCAGGTGCGTCTTGCCTAACCCGGAGCTGCTATAGATGAAGAGCGGATTGAACGCGGCACCCGGTGCCTGCGCCACGGCGCGCGCCGCGGACACGGCGAGCCGGTTCGCCGACCCGACGACGTAGTTCTCGAAGCGATAGCGCGCGTCCAACTCCACGGTCAGCGACTCCCGGCGTGAGCAGTCGATGGCGTGGCGGGGCTTCCGGCAGTGCTCAACCGCCGCAGCACCAGCTCCGAGATCCCGCGCAGCGTTTCGAACACGCCCGTCCCGTGCAGCGCGCCGGCCGAGAAGGCGGGCACGCCGCGGAAATTGAGCGCGTCGTCCAACGCCGGCGTGCCGAGCACGAGCTCCGGCGGCAGATCTTGCTTGTTGTACTGCAGCACGAGCGGCACCGTGCGCACGTCCATCCCGTGCTCGGCGAGATTGGCGTGGAGGTCCTGCATGCTCTCGACGTTCTCGTCCAGCTGACGCACCTGGCTGTCGGCCACGAACACGACGCCATCGGCGCCCTGCAGCACGAGCTTGCGGGTCGAGTGGTAGTAGACCTGTCCCGGCACGGTATAGAGCTGGAAGCGCGTGTTGAACCCCGAGATCGAGCCCAGGTCGAGCGGCAGGAAATCGAAGAACAGCGTGCGATCCGTTTGCGTGGCGAGCGAGACCATCGTGCCTTTTCGTTCGTTAGGCACCTGGCCGTAGATATAGTGCAGGTTCGTCGTCTTGCCCGACCGGCCCGGGCCGTAGTAGACGATCTTGCACGTGATCTCGCGCGTCGCGTAGTTGACGAGAGGCACAGGCGGCTCAGGATGAAGGTCTACCGGACATCGGCATCGCCGGCGGCCGGCGGTTGCGCGCGTCCGAACAGCACGGCGAGACTGCGATTCAGGTCCTGCTCGAAGTTTCCGTCGAGCGCCGGTCCCGTATCGACCATCGGCGGCGCGGCGTGGCGCAGCGCTTCGCGGAGCTCGCGGAAGTACACCTGCACCAATCCCAGCGAGCTCTCGGCGTCGAACGCCGTGAGCAGCACCAGCGCACCGCGCTCGGTGGGCGCCTCCCCGATGAACACCTGCCGGTCGCGGCCGGCGTGATACAGCTCGCGGAACGGGTGGCCGTCCAGCTCGCGGCCCAACTCGCCGGCCGACGCATGGATCGCCGCGCCTAACGCACAGGCCGCCATCACGTCCACGGCGCGCGTGAAGCCGAACTGGCCCAGCACCTGTCCGCTCGGATGCAGGAGCAGCGCGAACTGGACGCGCGCATCGTCCACGAACTGCTGGAGCGGCGCTTCCACCCAGGCCTCGGCGACGCGCGCCTTCACGGCAATGCCTCCATCGCGTGCAGCATCGCGCTGCGGATGAGCCCGATGTGCGCCTTGGGCTCGGCGAGCGTGGCCAACACGAGGCCATCCCGCCCGATCGCGCACACGTGGCCGTGCTCCGCCTCCAGCTGCAGGAACCCCACGGTGGCCAGACCGGCGGCATCTGTGCCTAACCGGGCGCGGCGATACAGCGACGCCACGAGCGCGCCGGCCAGGCCGGCTTCGATGCCCACCTGCACGTTCGCTTCGACGATGATGCCGTCGGCCTCGCTCACCAGGAGACAGCCCTGCACGCCGCGCTGCCGCGTCACCGCGGTGAGGATGTCGGTGTACGGCGTGGTCACGCGACCTCCGCGAGCCACGACTCGGCCCGGTGGATACACCGGTCCAGGACCCGCCGCACCAGGCCCAACGGGAGGCTGCGCGCGGCGGCAACGAGCGCCAGCGAATCCTCGAGCACGGGGCCGAGCGCGATCGTCGCCACGTCGGTCTCGTAGACCACCGCGCGCCACGTGCCTAACTGGAGGTACTTCACCGTGCGATCGGCTTCGTCGCGCACGCCCGTGAGCGCGGCGCCCACATCCTGCGCCACGTCCTCGCCGTCGGCGGTCACGTACGCGCCCGCCGTCACCAGGCCGTCGCCGTCCAGCAGCAGCGCCGTCTGCTGCCCCTCGCCCAGGATCTCCGCGAACAGGCAGCGCGCCTCGTCTTCCATCCGCCGTTCCGCCGCCGCCATCTTTTCACCGTTAGGCGATGCGCCGTGGGCCGACCCGTTCGTGTACTTCACCATGCGCCGAACCATGCGGAGCGCGGTGTCCACGGCCGGGTCGCCCTGCGCGGCTGCCAGTCCCAGATGGTGCTCGGCCTCGTCGAGCCGGTGCTGCTTGTAGAGCACGTAGCCCAATCCCTTCCGTGCCCCCACGTGTTCGGGCGCCAACTGCAGCACGGCTTCCCACTCGAGCGTCGCGTCGGCGAGCTCGCCGCGGTCCACGCGAACGCGCGCGAGCAGGTCGTGCGCATCGGGATTCGCCGAGTGGCGCTCCACGCCGCGCGACGCCACCCGCAGCGCGAGGTCGAGCTGCGCGCTCCGCCGCAGCGCCTCTCCTAACTGAAGAAACACCATGCTGGACGGGTCGCGCGCCAGTTCGTCGCTCAGCCGGCGAATGTCGTCAGACATCCATCCGCTCCCGCAGGACGCCGGACAACCGCGTCACCGCCTCCACCGACTCACGCACCGCGGGCGCATCCGCGCCTTGCGGCGACAGCCGGAGATACCGATCCCAGCTCGTGAGCGCTTCCTGAAAGTCGCCACGCCACGCCGCGCACCATCCCGTCTCGAGGTGCACCGCCGGCTCGAGCGCATCGGCCTGCAGCACCCGGCGCAGTTCTTCTTGTGCCTCGTCGTGCCGGCCCGCGCGCGTGAGTGCGCGCGCCAACAGGAGCCGCGGCATCGTCGCGCCGTCGAGACCCGCCACCGCCAGGCGTGCCTCGGCCACGGCGCGGTCGCACTCGTTGGCGCGCAGCGCGTCGCGCGCCCGATCCAGGTGCGCCTGCGCCTGCACCGTGCCGGGGGTCGCCGAGCCGTTGGTCTGGCTGTCGCGCAGCGCCACGACGCCGGTGCTCACGAGGCCGTACGCGATGCGCGCCACGTCGAACTCGCTCCGCGCCAGCTCGGACGCGATGGCGCGCAGATCGCGCTCGCCGTCGATCTCCGACAACACTTCCCATTCGTTAGGCAGGAGATCGAGTTGGGCGGCGTGGTCCTCGGACACCGTCGACAGCGACGGCACGACGCCCAGGTGCGGAATCTTGCCTTCGATCCGCGACCACTCGTCGATGCGGCGCGCGCCCTCCATGAGCAGCGATTCCGTCGAGATCCGGATCGTCGCCTCGGCGGGCACGTTCACCACCTCGCGTTCCTCGAACGAGAAGAAGCCTTCGCGCCACGACATGAGCTCGAACACCACTTCTTCGACCTGGAACCGCACCTGCCGCTCCAGCTCGCGGCGCGTCACCGCGCCCAGCTCCACGAGAATCTCGCCCAACCGGCGGCCGTCGGCCGATTTCATCTGCGCCTCGCGCGCCCGCGCCAGATCGCCTTCGGAGATCTTGCCCGCGCGCAGCAGCAGCTCGCCTAACGGGTGGGGGTTGCTGCGGATGGCGGCGTAGATCACCGCGCCCCGCTCGAAATACACGGTGCCCTGGTTGTCGCGCAGCAGCGACGTCACCGTGAGCGTGCCCGTCTTCCGGCTCAGGTCGAGCAGCTGGAACACATCGTGGATGCCCAGCTCCCGAAGCGGCCCTTCGATTGCCATCAGGCCACCTCCTGACGGCTGCGGAAGATGCGGAGCAGGTCCGCGGCCGTCCGCGCCTCACGTTGCGCGCGGCGCGCGTGCACGCTGTCGGGTGCCAGCTCCACGACTTCGTTCCAGAGCGCGATCGCCTCGCGATACCGGTGGCGATCGGCGAGAATCACGCCCTGCAGCAACAGCGCGCCAGGGTGCTTGGGATCGAAGCGCAGCACGCGATCCACCGCCCGCGCCGCATCGGTGCTCCGATCCAGCTCGAGCAGCGTCTCGGCGAGCGACAGCAGGGCGTCGATGTTGTACGGATCGAGCTGGAGCAGATCGACTAACGGAGTGATCGCCTCTTTCGCGCGACCGAACCGGCGGCGGACATCGGCGAGGGCCAGCGTCGCCTCGACGTACGTCGGCACGGCATCGAGCGCCGCGAGCAGTTCGGCGTCCGCCCCGCCGCCGTCTCCGCGCTGGGCGAGCAGCAGCGCGAGGTCGTAGTGCACCACGGCGAAGTCCTGATCCAGATCGAGCGCATTGCGGTAGGCGAGAATCGCACCGTCGACATCTCCGGCCGCGCGCGCGATGTCGCCGATCTGCTTGAGCACGTCCGCTCGCGCCGGCGCCATCCGCTGCGCCTGTCGCAACAGCTCGAGCGCCGGTTCCGCATCCCCGGTTTCCGCGCGTGCGCGCGCCACCAGGAGCAGCGACTCGACGCTCGATGGATCCGCCACGAGCAATTGCTCCGCCACGTCGCGCGCCTCCACCGCCCGCGACAGCATGAGCAGCGCGCGCGTCTCGCCGGCCAGCGCGCGCGGCACCGTGCCGTTCACGCTCCGCGCCTGGCGATATCGCTCGAGGGCCTCGCCGTGGAATCCCTGTCGCGCGAACACGTCGCCCAGCATGGTGAGGCCGGTGGCCGCGTCGCCGCCTCTGCCTAACGCACGGTTGATCTCCGACGCCGCGCGGTCGAGCATGCCCTTGGCCAGGTACTCGGCGCCCATGGCGTACGGATTGTCCGACGGCACCACCGGCGTGCGCACCGGCGTGTGCTGCTTGAGCTCGGAGAACAGCGTGTCCAACGACTTGGGGTCGAAAGAGAACGTCTCCACCGCCCCCTCGGCGCGCTGCGCGCCATCGAGGTCGGGTGCGATCGAGAGATCGGGATCCTCGTACTCGAGATCGATCGCCAGCTCGAATTTCTGCGCGACGTAGAGCGGCTCGAGCTCGAGCCCGCGCTTGGTGGCCCGCAACGCGCCCTCGAAATCGCCGAGGTTCGAGAGCGTGAATCCCAGGTTGTAGTGCGCCTCCGCGTACGCCGGACGCGCCTGAATCGCGCGGCCGAACGCATTGCGCGCGTCCTCGAACTTCTTGAGCTCGGCCAGTACGAGACCGATGCCGTTCCACGCCACCGCCTGCTCGGGGAACACGCCTAACACCTGCCGATACGCCTCGAGGCTCAACTGGAGCCGCTTGCCCTTGAACAGGATGAGCGCCAGGTTGAGCCACGCCTTCACGAACGCCGGCTGCTTGGACAACGCGGTGCGGAACGAGTCGATCGCGTTCTCCGAGTCGCCGCCGTGATAGTGCGCGACGCCCAGGTTGTTGTGCGCGATGGCATACGCCGGATCGAGCTCGATGGCGCGCGCGTAGCTCGACGCGGCGTCGGTGAGCTTGCCCAACTGATGCAGCGCGACCCCGCGCTCGCACCAGAGCTTGGGGCTATCGGCTTGCTCGAGGATGATGCGGTCGTACAGCTCGACCGCCGCGGCCGAATCGCGCCTGAGGAGATGCACTTCCGCCGTCGCCTGCAGCACGAGACGCCGGTCTTCGCCGCGCTCGAGCGCGAGCCGGTATTCGCGCAGGGCCTCGGCGTAGTATGCCTTCTGGCGGAACGCCAACCCCAGGTTGTAGTGGGCGAGATGATCTTCCTTCGCGACCGCCAGCATTTTCTGCGAGCGGCGCTCCTGGCGCTGCGGCAGCAGCTCCTCGTACTTCGCCGGATTGTACCGGTCGATGGAGAGGTTCGCCTGCGCGCGCGACAGCGACGGGTTGAGCTGAATCGCGCGCTTGGCCGACGCGGACGCATCTTCGTGGCGGCCCATGTCGCCTAACACGAAGCCCAGCAGGTAGTGCGCGTCGGCGTTGTCGGGGCTCAGCGCGATGGCGCGCGTGAGCGCCGCCAGCGACTCGTCGTTGAGGCCGCGGTTGTACAGCACCTCGCCCATGTAAAAGTTGCAGAGCGGGCTGTCGGGCTCGATCTCGAGCGCCTGGTGGAACCACCGTTCCGCCGCCTCCAGATCGCCGCTCGCCTTCTCGGCCAGGCCTAACTGGACCATCGCGCCGACGTCGCGGCCGTGGTACGACAGCAGCGCCGTGAATTCCGCCACCGCTTCGCGCGAGTCGCCTAACGACGCGTACGCCCGACCCAGCTCCCAGCGCGCGTCGCGGTCATCCGGCCGCTGGCGGAGCCGCTCGCGCAGCTCGGTGACGCGCCGGTCGTAGTACCCGGTATTGAAGTACGCGACCTCGAGGTTGCGCTGCGCCACCTGCATCTTCGGATCCAGCTCCAGCGCCTTCGTGAACGCCGCCACCGCTTCCTCGAACATCCCCTTGTTATAGTAGAGGACGCCGAGGTTGTTGTGCGCGCCCGCATCCGACGGATCGATCCGCCGGGCATAGGACCGCAGAATGTCGCGGTCACGCTGGGATGCGAGCGACGTCGTCACCGTTAGATCACGCGCACCGCGCGCAGCAGCGTCTGCAGCGACGCCACGTCGGGCAAGAGCAGAAAGAATCCGCGCAGCCGGTCGTTCTGCCCCTGGAAGTAGAACTGCGTCTCGATTGCGAACACCATGTCGCGCTCGGCGCCGAACTGCAGGTACGCGGTGGTGAGCACGGCCGCCGACATGTCGACCGCGAGACTCGGCGGCGACGGCAACAGCAGCAGCCCCATGAACTCGCTCAGCGCGTTCATGTACGCCCCGCTCAGAATGTTGCCGGCTTCCTTGATCGCCGATTGCTCGAGCTCACCAAAATCGCCGTTCGGATCGAGCGGTCGCCGCAGCATCAGCTGCGCGAGCTTGATCGCCGTTGGGCGCGGGAACACGAGCAGCGTGCGGCCCGTGAGATCCCCCATCATGTGCATGAGCACCGCCGCGATCGGCTCTTCGCCATCCTCGATCTGCGATGGTACGTCCTCGAGCGCCGCGATCGTGATCGTCGGTACCGTGATCATGATCGTGCTGTTCGTCATCTGCGACAACGCCGTGGCGGCGTGCCCCGCTCCGATGTTCGCGGTCTCACGCAGCGCGTCCAGCTGCCGCTCCTTCAATTCCATTAGATCGGCCATGCCTGTCCCCTCAGAGTAGGCTCCCCACGTCCACGATCAGCGCCGGCGCACCGTCGCCGAGGATCGTCGCTCCACTGAACAACGCCAGACTCTCGCGCGTCGGGTCGAACTGCTTGACCACGATGTCCTGCTGGCCGGTGAGCTCGTCCACCACCAGTCCGGCCCTCCGCTCTCCCACCTCGAGCACGATGACTTGATGGCGTGCGCCGGCTCCGTTTCCCTCGACGCGCAACAAGTCGTGGAAGCGAATGAGCGGCAGCACGTCATCCCGCAACAACATCACTTCCCGCCCCTGCACTGTCCTAACGGAGCGGGCCTCGAGCTCCACTGTTTCGTTCACGTGCGCCAGCGGCACCGCGTAGACCTCGTCACGCACGCGCGCCAACAGCGCCCGCACGATCGCCAGCGTGTGCGGCAGACGCACCGTGACCGTCGTCCCGCGACCCGGCACCGTCCGCATCTCGACCGCGCCGCCCATCGCCCGCACGCGATTCATCACCACGTCGATGCCGACGCCGCGGCCCGAGAGATCCGTCACCCGCGTGGCGGTGGAAAATCCCGGCCGCGCGATGATCCGCATCAGCTCATCGTCCGACAGCGACGCTTTGTCCTTCTCGACTAACGACAACTCTTTGGCGCGCGCGAGCACGCGGCCGCGATCGATGCCGCGCCCATCGTCCTCGACCCGCACCAACACCGTGCTCCGCTCGCGCGCCACGCTCAGCACCAGCGAGCCCGCGGGCTGCTTGCCCGCCGCGCGGCGGTCCTCCGGCTTCTCGATCCCGTGGTCGACAGCGTTCCGCAGCAGGTGCAACACCGGATCGCCGATCTCGTCGAGCATCGACCGATCGAGCTCGATGTCGTTGCCCTCCACCGTGAAGACGATCTGTTTGCCCAAACCGTGCGCCGCGTCGCGAACCAGCCTGGGGAACCGGTCGAACACCTGTCCGACCGGCACCATCCGGCTCAACATC
>Ga0134126_10007235_pt1 | contig 13928 bp, 14 predicted proteins | sample KB31752_FD_96881 | JGI IMG/M metagenome (GOLD analysis project Ga0134126, IMG submission 96881) | Terrestrial soil microbial communities with excess Nitrogen fertilizer from Kellogg Biological Station, Michigan, USA - KB3-175-2 | ecosystem: Environmental > Terrestrial > Soil > Unclassified ... | reverse complement strand
CTACCGCCCGGCCGAGGAGAACAAGTCCTCCGACCAGCCGATCGGCGTGATCCCGATCGACTCGATCTTCTCGCCGGTGCGCCGCGTCGCCTACGCGGTCGAGCAGGCGCGTGTCGGCCAGAAGACCGACTTCGACAAGCTCACGCTGGACATCGAGACCGACGGCTCGATCGACCCGCAGGCCGCCCTGCGGGAGGCCGCCGAGCTCCTGATCAGCCAGCTCGCGATCTTCACCGACGCCGACCGCATCCAGGAGCTGCGCGCGACGCCGGGCGGCCAGCTCGACGGCCACGGCCTCGCCGTCGGCCCGGGCGGCCCCGCGGCGCTTCAGGGCGAGGAGTACGGCATCCTGATCGAGGAGCTGGAGCTGGGCGTGCGCTCGTACAACTGCCTCAAGCGCGCCGGCATCCAGACGGTCGGCGACCTGATCTCGAAGTCCGAGGCCGAGCTCAACGCGATCCCCAACTTCGGGAAAAAGTCGATCGACGAGGTCATCGAAACACTTCACGCGCGGGGGCTCAACCTGCGCCAGGACTGACCAGGACGACGAGGACCGGCGCGCTCCTGCGTCCTCGGCCGCTCGCGAAGTGCCCCCGAAGGGGGTACGTGCGGTGCACACTTCGCGAGCGGGCGGGCCTTCGGTCCTTGGATCGCTTGGCCCTCGTCGCCCTGGACTCACCGGACCCCCTAGACTTCTCGACCGATGCGCCACCAGAAGACACGCAACAAGCTCAGCCGCGACAGCGCCCACCGCAAGGCGCTGCTGATGAACCTGTCCAAGGAGCTCATCGAGCACGAGCGGATCAAGACGACCGAAGCGAAGGCGAAGGCCGTCAAACCCGAGGTCGAGAAGCTGATCACGCTCGCCAAGCGCGGTGACCTTCACGCGCGGCGCCAGGCGCTCTCGACGCTCGCGCAGGACAAGTTCGCGGTGCACAAGCTGTTCGCGGAGGTCGCGCCACGCTACGCCGAGCGCGAAGGCGGCTACACGCGCATCTTGAAGATCGGTCAGCGTCCCGGCGACGCGACCGAAATGGTCTTCATCGAGCTCGTCTGAGCGGCCGGACCGTGAGACAGGGCTTCGCCCAGTCCACGAAGCGGCCAACACCGGCGCGCGGGTGAAGACCAAGCTCACGATCGAGTACGACGGCGCGGGCTTCGCCGGCTGGGCGCGCCAGCCCGGTGAGCGGACGGTGCAGGAGGAGCTCGAGCGGGCGCTCCAGACGATCCTCGGCCCCGACGGCACCGATGGCCGCCCGCTCCGCCTCACGGTCGCAGGGCGCACCGACCGCGGCGTGCACGCTTGGGGCCAGGTCGCCAGCTACGCCCACGAGGCCGTCGATCCGCTGCGGCTGAACGGGCTGCTGGGCCCTGATGTCGCGGTGCTTGCGAGCGAACCCGCGCCGGAGGAGTTCGACGCGCGCCGCGACGCCCGCTCTCGCACCTACTGCTATCGGCTCCTGGCCCGGCGCACGCGCAGCGTGTTCGAGCGCAACCGCTCCTTCTGGTGGCCCGGGCCGCTCGATCGCGAGCTGTTGGCGGCATGCGCCGCCGTGCTGGCCGGCCAGCACGACTTCACGGCCTTCACGCCCACCGAAACCGACCACAAGTGGTTCAACTGCAGGGTCGCGCGCTCGGAATGGCGCGATCACGGCGAGCTGCTCGAGCTCTGGATCGAGGCGGACATGTTCCTGCGCCACATGATCCGCGTGCTGGTGGGGACGATGCTCGACGTGGCGCGGGGTTGGATGACATACGAGCAGTTCACGGAGCTGCTGGAGGGGCGGCCGCGCTCGCACGCGGGACGGACCGTGCCTGCCCACGGCCTGGCGCTGGCGCGGGTCGACTACTAGTTCGGCGTTTTTGAGCAGCAACGCGCGCGATGGTCATCCTGCGCAGTCAGAAGGCCGACGAGGCGTGCTTCCGCTCGGCGCCGGGGCGGGTAACGGTCGATTATGTACCCCTGCTGCCCACCGCGCCTCGGCTGCAACTCGCCCCGTGGCGATCAGCCGTGCGTGCTGGACCTCTGCCGCGAGATCTCGGGGGGAGAGCCGGCGGCGGCGGGCGCTCTGGCACGCTGGCAGGCGTGGCAGGACGCGACCGGGGCGGACTGCCCGCGCTCAGAGTCCCGCTTCCGCCGGCGCGCGTACGAGCGCGCCCGTGAAGGCGCGATGCCCGTGCTGGTGATGGTGCTCGCGCGTGAACGGCGACGGACGCCGCGCAGGCCCGACCCGGGAGTCCGCCGCAGGAGAACCGCCGCACCGACGCGCCATCGCGTCGGCGGGATCGGCTGACCTCGGTACCCGAGCCAGGCCCGCCCGCGTCAGGCGACGACCTCGGTACCCGCGCCACGCCCGCCGGCGTCAGGCGACGACCCTGTCCGGCGCCTCGCCCTTCAGCGTCAGAGCAGCTTCTGGGTCGGGGGGCTGGCCGATCGCGACGAGCTCGTCGATCAGCGCCAGCAGACGCGCGTGGGTGCGGTCGTTGTGCTGGCGGATCGCGGCCATCGCGATCGCGCCCGCCGTCCTGCGACACGGCTCCGGGAACGGGCGCCGCGCGTGCCAGCGCGCCAGGCGCCGGGTCGAGCGTCCCTCGCGGGCCCAGTCGACGATCCGCGAGCGCCGCTGCTCGGCGACGTCGACGGTGGATCTCGTGCCGAGGATGCGTGCGGCGTAGGGATACAGGTCCTGCCGCCGGTCGTCGCTGATCGCGTCGTTGTAGCTGCGCATGAGCGAGCCGATCACCGGGCAGACCGACGCCGGGTGATCGCTGAAGCGCTCGCCCGCCAGCAGCGAAGCGAGCTCCATCACGCAGAGCCCTTGCTTGGGCGACTGGTGGCTTCCGCGGCTCAGCTTGATCTCGTGCTCTCCCAGATCGGCCATGGTCTCTCCTGTCCTCGTCAATGACCTCCTGCATCGGGCCTACCCCGCCGTCCGCCGCTCAACCGGTGCGGGTCACCGGGAACGCAACGGGTGCCGAAGGGCACCGCCGCGAAGCCTCAGGGCAGCGGGCCGCCGGGTTCGGCTTCGCCTTCGCAGCGTTCGACGAGTTCGCCCGTTTCGAGCGGTTCTGTGAAGAGCGTCCGGCCCGACGGGCCACGCAGCGCGAGCTTCGTCGGGGGCGGGGAGAAGGCGCCATAGAGGAGCTCGCCGCGCTCGTGCAGAGAGGCGGGCAGGGGCACGGCCGTGAGCGGCGCAGCGGGGCCGGCGCCTTCGGCCATGACCGTGTCGCGCGGTTCGTGCATCCACCCGTAGACGATCTCGTAGGGGTGGGGCACGCAGCTGGTTTCCTGTTCGGGCGTGAAGACGCGGCGGAGCTTTGAGCTCCCGAACGTGATCTCGCCCGAGCTTTCCAGCAGATGGGCGAGCCCGCGTGTCCGTTCTTGGACGACGTGAACCTTCAGTTCGAAGTACACCTTGCCGAGGAAGCGGTAGCGCCGGCCGATGATCGAGAACCGCGGACCGCCGGGCACGGTGCCTGTGGCGAGCGTCTCGGGTCCGCCGTCGAGGTATTTGATCGGGTGCCGGGTGCATTCGACGACCCTCGGCAGGTGCGTGATCCGCAGCACGTGGCCTGAGGCGTCGAACTCGGTCAGAAGGCGGGGGATCGGCGAGGGTCCGCGCACGACCTGGAAGTAGATGCCGAACGGGCCGCCGAGCCGCTTCGGCACGCGGATCGGCGCCGAGGCGATCGTGTGGCCGTTGCTCAGGCGCAGGCGCACGAGCGTGGTGTCCGGCAGCGTCGAAGAGGAGACCGTGAGCCGTCCGTCGTTGCAGTCGACGCTCGGGTTTGCGGCCTTGGAGTTTCGTTCACACCAGCCGGTGCTGTTTTCGCCTCCGATGCCGCCGTACCCGACCGTGACTTCGACCCCGCACCCCGTTCCGCGCCGCACACGCGCCACCCAGCGTTCGCCGGCGGCCGTCCTGCCGCGGGCGACGACGACGCCGGGTTTGGGCCGCTGCGCTTCGATGTCTTCGCCCGTGTGCAGCCCGATCGCGCGGGCGAGCGTCCGGCTCACCGCTTCCAGCGGCTGGGAGAGCGCCCGGCTGCGTTCGCGCAGCGCGTGGATCGTCCCCAGGACAGCCCGCGCGGCGGGGGTCCGCTCGAAGCGCACGAGCAGCGGTTGCACCGGGAACGGGAAGTTGGCGAGCCGTTCGTCCTGGGCCGTCACGAACGCGCGTGTGGCCAGCGAGACCTCCTTGAAGCCGCTCGCCGCCCAGAAGCGCATGTCGGCGCACACCTGCGCCGGCGCTTCGTTGGCCTGCAGCGCGGTGACTGCCGCCTGCACGCCCTTTGCGATTCGCGGATCGCTCCAGCGCAGCGGCAGGACCGCGGCTGCGAAGGTCGCGAGGTGGGCAACCTCCGCTTCGCGAAGTGGCGCGACCAGCGATTGCTGGAGCTCGTCTTCCAGGTAGTTCAGCTGCCGGGCCGAGCGCGCCGCTTCTCCCCGTGCGCGCCCGCTCAACGGGCCGCGGGGGAAGCCGAACCGCTGCGGCGCCGCCGCGAGCACGCCGGGGCATTCGCCCTGCAGCCGGGCGGCTTGAGCTTTCACCGCCGCGAGCACAGCGGGCAGGCCTTCGACGTCGGCTTGGACCAGTGCCGCGTCGGCACGCAGATAAGCGAGCGTGGCCGCCTCGTCGGGGGCGCTGGGAGCGCCGGCGGCGAGCGTGTCCGGAGCAAGCATCAGCAGCGCCGCCGAGATCGCGACCACCGCCCCAAGCCCCCTGATTCCGACCATTGGACGCCAGCATATCTTCACGTCCCGCAACCGCAGCGGCCCCTATGCTGGGAGCCCAGATGCTCAACGTGCTGCTGACCAACGACGACGGGATCGAAGCCGACGGGCTGCAGGCCATGCGCCGCGCGCTCGCCGCGCTCGACGAGGTCAACCTGGCCGTGATCGCGCCGGACGGCAACCGCTCGGCGATGGCGCGCTCTATCACCACGCGGCGCCCGCTGTGGGTCGAGGAGCGGCCGTTCGCCGACGGCACGAGCGGCTACGCCACCGACGGCACTCCGGTGGACTGCGTGCGGCTTGCGAGCCTCGGGCTGATCGAGGGCTTCGAGGCGCAGCTCGTCGTCTCGGGCATCAACCACGGCGCCAACCTCGGCGACGACATCACCTATTCGGGCACGGTCGCCGCGGCGCTGGAGGGGGTCGTGCTGGGCCTGCCCGCGATCGCCGTCTCCCAGCAGTCGGGCGGTGCGAAGCTCGACTACACCTTCGACGGCGGCTTCGGCTTCGAGACCTCGGCGGCGTTCATCGCGGCGCTCGTTCAGCGCCTCGGGGAGGTGCCCCTCCCGCGCGGCACCCTGCTCAACGTGAACGTCCCGACGGGCGAGCCGGCGGGCGTCGAGGTGACGACGCTCGGCAAGCGCATCTACCGCGACGAGCTGAAGCTGGAGAGCGAGGAGGAGCACCGCCGCCGCTACTGGATCTACGGCGCCTACCCCGGCTTCCGCGACGAGCCCGGCACGGACCTCGCCGCCGTGCACGCGGGCCGCATCGCGGTGACGCCGCTGCACTTCGACCTCACCTACCACACGGGCCTGGAGGCGCTGCGGGGCTTCGGCCTCGAGGGGCTGCTCGAGCCGCTGGCGCCCGACGCGGCGCCGTGAGCGCAGCGGCCACGGCGCCCGCGAAGGTAGCGCGCCGCGCGGCTGAGCTGCGCAAGGAGCTGAACCACCACTCCTACCGCTACTACGTCCTCGACGACCCCGAGATCGGCGACGACGCCTACGACCGCCTGCTCGACGAGCTGCGCGGCATCGAGCGCGAGCACCCCGAGCTGCTGACGCCGGACTCGCCCACGCAGCGTGTCGGCGGCGAGCCGGTGGGCCGGCTGGAGAAAGTGACCCACCTGGAGCCGATGCTCTCGCTCGGCAACGTGCGCTCCGAGGAGGAGCTGCGGGCCTGGGTCGATCGGATGCGCAACCACCTCGCGCGCGAGGGGATCGAGAACCCGGCGTTCTCCTACGTGGTCGAGCCGAAGATCGACGGACTCGCGATCAGCCTCGTCTACCGCGACGGCGTGCTCGAGCGCGGCGCCACCCGCGGCAACGGCGAGATCGGGGAGGACGTCACGCACAACCTGCGCACGATCGGGGCGATCCCGCTGCGAATCGACGACGCCCCCCCGCTGGTGGAGGTGCGGGGCGAGGTCTACATGTCGCTGCGCGACTTCACGGCTCTGAACGAGCGCCGCGCCGAAGCGGGCGAGTCGACGTTCATGAACCCGCGCAACTCGGCGGCGGGGACGATCCGCCAGCTCGACCCGGCCGACGCGGCGAAGCGGCCGCTGTCGATCTGGTGCTACCAGGTGGGCGTCACCGAGGGGCTGAGCTTCGAGAAGCACTCCGAGGGCCTCGACTGGCTGCGCGCGCACGGCTTCCGCGTCAACGACGGCATCGCCTTGCTCGCGAGCGAGGACGAGGTCGTCGCGCAGTGCCTGGCGTGGGAGAGCCGCCGCGGCGAGCTCGACTTCGAGATCGACGGCGCGGTCGTGAAGGTCGACGAGCTGGCGCTCCAGCGCCGGCTCGGCTCGGTCGGGCGCGACCCGCGCTGGGCCGTCGCGTGGAAGTTCGCGCCGACGACCGCCGTGACCAAGCTCGAGAAAGTGATGTGGAACGTCGGCAAGTTCGGCGACATGCGCCCCTACGCGGTGCTCGCACCGGTGGAAGTGGGCGGCGTCACGATCAAGCTCGCCACGCTGCACAACGAGGAGGACATCCTGCGCAAGGACATCCGCGCCGGCGAGGACGTGATCGTCGTGCGGGCGGGCGATGTGATCCCGCAGGTCGTCTCGCCCGCTCCGCACGTCGCCGAGCACGAGAACCGCCCGGCGCTGCCGCACCCGCCCGCGCGCTGCCCGTTCTGCAACACGCCGACGGTCAAGAGCGAGGAGAGCATCTTCACGAAGTGCCCGAACCGCGACTGCCCCGCGCGCGCATGGCAGCTGCTCAAGCACTTCGTCTCGCGCGGCGCGATGGACATCGACGGCCTCGGCGAGAAGCAGGTGGCGCTGCTGCAGGAGAAGGGCCTCGTGCACACCGCCGCCGACTTCTACCGGCTGACCGAGGAGCAGCTGGTCGAGCTCGACGGCTTCGGCGAGATCTCCGCACGCAACCTGCTGGCGGCGATCGAGGCCTCCAAGGAGCGCCCGTTCGGCCGCGTGCTGTTCGCGCTCTGGATCGAGGAGGTCGGCGAGGTCACGGGGCGCAACCTGGCGCAGTCGTTCCGCAGCATCGGCGCGCTGCTGGCGGCGAGCGAGGAGCAGATCGAGCAGGTCAACGGCGTGGGGGAGAAGATGGCCGTGCTGATCTCCTCCCAGCTCCACGACGAGCGCATGGAGAAGCTGATCGAGGATCTGAAAGAGCAGGGATTGCGCTTCGAGGAAGAGGGACCGCCCCCCTCGGAGGGGCCGCTTGCGGGCATGACGCTCGTGCTGACGGGCAGCCTCCCCGAGTGGTCGCGCGAGCAGGCGACCGAGCGCATCGGCGCCGCGGGCGGGCGCGTCACGAGCTCGGTGTCGAAGAAGACCGATTACCTGGTGGCGGGCGAGAGCCCCGGCTCCAAGCTCGAGAAGGCGCAGCGGCTGGGCGTCCAGGTGCTGGACGAAGCCGGTCTGCGCGAGCTGCTGGAGGGGTAGTGTCCCTCTCGTGAGGAAGACCCTCCTTCTCGCCGTCCCGGTATGCGCGGCGGCCGCGATCGGCGCGGGCATGCTCGGAGTCGCGTCGGGGGAAGGGCCGACGGGCACGGCGACGCCGCGGACGATCAGCGTGCAGGGCACCGGGACACTGCCGATCGGGCCTCGCGACGACGCCCCGACCGCGACGGCGACCTACCGCGAAGGCGCCGCCAAGGCGCTCGCGGACGCGCAGACGAAGGCCAGCTTCCTCGCGTCCCACGCGGGGGTCACGATCACCGCGGTGCAGAGCATCGGCGAAGACGGCGGCTACATCGAATGTTCGAGCCCGACCTCCGAATACGCGGAATACGAAGGCGCGCAGCCGGACTTCGGCTACGCCTCGGTGCCGAGCTTCGGTGTCAGCTCCGGGGCGGTGGCTCCGGCGGCGCAGAGCGCGCCCGCCAAGCGCGTGTCGCATCGCCCGAGGATCAAGCGCAAGCCCGCCGCGAAGAAGGCGAGCGCCACGAGCTGCAACCTGACCGCGCAGGCCACGATCGTCTACGCGCTCGGCTAGAGCGTCACTCCATTCGGGCCCACCGTGCCGGCTCAGATTGGCCGGGTCGTTCCGCTGGTCGGAATAGAGTGGCGCCAGCAGGGGCATCAAGGGGAAGGAGAGAGAGATGAGGATCCCGAGGCCGTCGCCGGCGATGGTCGTGGCGGGCGTAGCGCTGGTGCTCGCTTCGAGCGGCACCACACTGGCCGCGTCGCGCTACCTGGTGACGAGCACGAGTCAGATCAAGCCGAGCGTGCTGCGCTCGCTGGCGAGCAGCGCGCGCGGCGAAGTCAACGAAGCGACCGGCACATGGCAGCTGGCCCGGCCGGGCATCCCGCTCGTGTGGGCCCGCGCTGTGTGCCCGGCGGGAACACAGGTGATCTCGGGCGGGTACGAGGGCGACCTTGCGCCCGGCGTCGCGGTGCGGACGAACCTGCGGTTCGGCAACGGCTGGACAGTCGTGGCGACCAGCCAGGGCAGCTCGTCGGACCTCGGCGAAACCAAACTGAGGGCTCACGCCCTCTGCTTGACGGGCACGCCCTGACGCCTCGCCTGCGCTCCGCCGGGGCGGTCGGCGCGCCCCGGCGAGCTCAGCGCCTCACCCGCGCGAGTTCCGCGTCGGAGATCTGCGAGCTCGCGATCGAGATCGTCATGTGGTCCTGGAAGATGTGGGCCGCGGTCGTGGAGACGCCGTCGTTGAAGATCGCGAACGCGATCAGGTGGCCGTTGGCCGCCTGGCAGTAGCCGACCAGGTTCGAGGCGCCCGTGAGCGTGCCGGTCTTGCCCTGGCAGCGACCGGCGGCGGCCGTGTGGCGCATGCGTTTTTCGAGCGTCCCGGTGCGCCCGGCGACGGCCAGGCTTTCGCGCAGGACCTGTCCGGTCGGGGTGCCCGAGAGCGCGCTCAGGAGCGTGACGACCTGTGCCGGGGAGGTCTGATCCGCGCGCGAGAGGCCGGAGCCGTCGACGACTTTGGGCGTGAAGCCGAGCAGCGAGGCGATCGCGCTCGACACGACCGCGGCCCCGCGCGCGGTGGTCCCGCCGCCGCCGTAGAGGGCGCCAAGGTCCTTGATCAGGGTCTCGGCGAAGAAGTTGTCCGACGGCGGCAGCGTCAGGCCGAGCAGCTGAGCGATCGTCGGGGAGGGCACCGAGGCGAGCGGGACGGCGCCGGGCGGCGTGGCGGCGGCTGCGCTGGCGCCGCGGATGCTGACCCCGTCGTTCTTCAGGCCGGCCCACAGAGCATGCGCCGCGTACACGGCCGGGGCGTGCCCGCTGTGCCCGAGGGAGGCGCCGCGGTTGTAGGCCAGGCCGCTGAGGGTGCCTTCGAGGAAGGGGTCGAAGCCGAAGCCGCTCGAGGGCTCGCCGCGCCGCGAGTCGAAGAACGTCTCGTCGCCGTAGACCGAGCCGGTGAGGTGGTGGATGCCGGCGGAGCGCACGAGATCGGCGACGAGCGTGCTGACGCTGGCGCCGGTGCCGCCGTAGTGGCTGAGGATGAAGCTGCGGCTTCCGAAGGTGGGGTCGCCGCCGCCGCGCAGGTAGAGGCTGCCTTCCCAGGTGCCGCCCGGCAGCAGGGTGCCGACGCCGTAGACGGTTGTCGACAGCCGCGCCGCCGGTCCCATGCGCGCGAGCACCGCCGTGGCCGTGTAGAGCTTCTCGACCGAGGCGGGCGCGCGCATCGTGCTCGCGCGTTCGGAGAACAAGGCCTTCTTGGCCGTCACGTCGTAGACGTAGGCGCCGTCGGCGTGGCCGCCGAGAGCCAGCTGGTGCTTGAGGTCAGATTGCAAACCGCTCAGGCCGGTCTGCGCGTGCGCCACGGACGTTCCCCCTGCACCCAGCGCGAAAAGGAGGAGCAGCCCGACAGAGAGCATCCACCTCGGGGCAGGGCGTTTCGGGGGCACGCAGAACTAGAATGTTGACGATGGGCAAGGTTGTCAAGCTGGAACCGAGCCTCAAGAAGAGCGCCGGTTCCAAAGCCAAGGAACGGCGGCAGCGCTCGATGGCGCCACGCGGCGTGGGCCGTGCGGAGGCGTTCGACCGGCGGCGGCGCCCGCGGCGGGACAAGACCGCGCTGGTGCTCGGCGGCGGCGGCTTCACCGGCGGCGTCTACGAGATCGGCGCGCTGCGCGCGCTCGACCTGCTCGCGGTCAACAGCACCGTCAACAACTTCGACGTCTACGTCGGCACCTCGGCCGGTTCGTTCATCGCCACGCTCTGCGCCAACGGCGTCACGCCCGAGGAGATGATGCGGGTCGTCACCCGCAAGGGCAAGCCGCCGTTCAAAGACATCAACATCGGCGACCTGCTGCGCCCGAACCTGCTCGAGTTCGCGATGAAGGGCGCGACCGTGCCCTTCAAAGCCCTCTCGGCCCTCAAGCAGTTCGCGGGCACGCGCGGGGGCGTGTCGGCCATGGACCTCGCGCTCGGGCTCGCCGATGTGCTTCCGTCCGGCCTCTACACGGGCGCCGGCATCGAGAAGTACCTGCGCGAGGTGCTCTCCGAACCCGGCCGCACCGACGACTTCCGCGAGCTCGACTGCGAGCTCTACCTGACCGCCACCGACCTCGACACGTGCGAGCGCGTGGTCTTCGGGGTGGAGGGGATGGACGACGTCCCGATCTCCACCGCCGTGCGCGCATCCGGCGCGCTGCCGATGGTCTACGCGCCGGTCGAAGTCGGCGGGCGCGAGCTGATCGACGGCGGCATCGTCTCGACGACAAACCTCGACCTTGCGGTGCAGGCCGGCTGCAAGCTCGTGATCGTGATCAACCCGATCGTGCCGTTCGTCAACGACTTCGAGGCGAACGTCAGGACGCTGCGCGGCGAGCGCCCGCGACGTGTCTCGGACATGGGCTTCGCCCAGATCGGCTACCAGGTCTTCAAGCTCGTCGCCCACCAGCGCCTGCACGAACTCGCCAAGGGCTGGGAGGCCCGCTACCCGGGCGTCGACATCGTGCTGATCGAGCCCGAGCCGACCGACGAACTGATGTTCCAGACCTCGATGATGAGCTTCACCTCGCGCGTCGAGATCGCCCGCCACGGCTTCGAGTCGGTGACGCGCCAGCTCGCCGGCGAATACGACCGCTACCAGGCGGTGGCCGAGAAGCACGGCCTCGACATCTCCGGCAAGCGCGTGCGCCAGGTCGTGGCGCACTTCGACAAGGAGACCGAGGAGGTCAGCGCGTGGCGGAAGATCCTCGAAGGGACCACGGGCGCGCTGCTGCGGCAGGCGGGCTCGGGCTGAGACCGATCCGCTAGGGCGCGTGCCGACTGCCGGCGTGCCGTGGCAGACCGTCGTCCGGGATCGGCTCCCACGCCGCCGCGTAGCGCACGAACTGCCGCACGCTCGGGCGTATGTCCGGATCGCGGTCGAAGGCTCCCATCCTGATCCCGATCGGCTCCGCGTGGGCGCGATTGCGCGCGAACAGCGCAGAGCCGCACTCGCCGCAGAACCACTTCTCGCCGCCGCCCTGCGGCCGCCACACGCGCAGCGCGCGCTCGCCCGCGAGGATCCGCAGGCCCTCTCCGGCGGGATGCGCCTGCGCCGAGGCGGCGGTGCCGGTGCGCCGCTGGCAGCGCCTGCAGTGGCAGTAGCTCGCGCGCACCAGCCGCGCGGTCACCTCGAAGCGCACCGCGCCGCAGTTGCAGCCGCCGGTGAGCGTCCGCTCGCTCATCTCGCCTGCTCGGCGGGGAGCGCGGAGGCGGCAGAGAGCGCTGCGATGACGTGTTTGCGCCCTCTGTGCACGCGCGTCGCGATCGTCTTCTCCGGGGTGCGGAGCTTCCGTGCCGCCTCGCTGTAGGAGAGCCCCAGAACGTCGATCGCGATCACCGCGTCCCGGTAGAGCGGGGGCGCCGTGGCGATCGCCTCCATCAGCTCGCGGGCGTCGATCGCCTCCGGATCGCTCCCCGGCAGGATGTCGTCGTCCGGCAGCGCCGAGATCTGGGGGCGGCGCGCCTTCGCGCGATAGCTCGTCGCGTGAGCGTTGCGCAGCGCGCTCAGCAGGTACGCGCGCTCGTTCCCCGGCTTGATCATGCGCGGGCGGCGCAGCACCTGAGCGAACGTCGTCTGGACCAGATCCTCGGCGTCGTGGCGCGAGCCGCACATCGCCCACGCCGCGCGGTAGAGCACGTCGATGTGCTCGGGGAGGCTCGCCGGGTCGAGGAGGCGGGGCAGACGCCGCCCGGCATCCGGCGTTCGGGCGCTCATGACGCCACGCTCCACGCGAGCGCTTCGCGCGCGCTGCGCTGCAGGTCGCGCAGGTAGTGCAGGTGCGCCGTCCACGCCAGATGCGTGGAGGGGGCGCCCATCAGCTCCTCGGTGTCGAGGTGGGCGTCGAGCAGCTCGTAGACGAGCTGCGTCAGGGTGGCGATCGGCTCTGCGGCCGCGGGCGAGCTCATCAGCCGGGCCCCGCTTCGCGCGCGAGCGCGCGCACGTCGTCGAGCGAGACCGGCTCGCCTCCGATCGCCCAGCGGTCGCCCGGGTACTCCTCCACCAGGCACCAGGTCGCCCGCCGCATGCCCTCGCCGGCGGTGGCGAGCACGGCATCCGTGAGGCGCTCGGCGAGCTCCTGCTTCTGCGGGCCGGTGAAGACCCCCTCGATGAGCTTGACGTGGATGAGGAACATCGGCTTCTCCTTGTGATGCGATCCGGGTTGCTCGCATCGTCAAGGCAGCGCCGCGTTTGCACATCGGGCACACCCCCTGACATCACCCCCGACAATTTGGGCCGCTACGATCCGGGCGGGGATGGACCGGCACGCAAGAGTCCGGTCGGGGGCGCTGCTCGAGCGAGACGGCGAGCTCGAGCGGTTACGCGCGGCTGTGCGCGCGGCGGGCCGGCGAGAAGGCGAGGGGCTCGTCATCGAAGGCGCGCCCGGGATCGGCAAGACACGCCTGCTCGAGGAGGCGCGGCAGGAGGCGGCGAAGCTCGGCCTGCGCGCCCTGAATGCGCGGGCCACCGAGCTCGAGCGCGCGTTCCCGTTCGGGGTCATGCGCCAGCTGTTCGAGCGGCTGCTGACCGAAGCGGACGACGACGAGCGCGAGCGCTGGCTCGCGGGCGCCGCGGGGCTGGCCGAGGAGGCCCTGACGGGCGCGCTGCCGGAGCGATCGAGCCCGGCCGCCGGCGACTCCGGCTACGCGTGGCAGCACGGGCTCTACTGGCTCGCCTCCAACGTCTCCGCCGATCAGCCGCTGGTGCTGCTGGTCGACGATGGCCAGTGGTGCGACCTGCCCTCGCTGCGCGCGCTGATGTTCATCGCCCGGCGTGTCGACGGGCAGCCGCTGTCGCTCGTGATCGCCACCCGCCCGCCGGAGCTGGCCCCGAGCGCGGAGGCTGCCGCCCTGGTCGCCGATCCGGCGTTTGCGGTGCTTCGCCCCGAACCGCTGAGCGAGGCGGGCGTGACCGACCTGGTCTCAGAGCGGCTGTTCGAGGAGCCCGCCGAGCGCTTCGTGCGCAACTGCATCGAGGTGACCGGCGGCAACCCGTTCTACCTGGGCGAGCTGCTCGGCGAGATCGCAGCCCGAGGGCTCGACCCCGTCGCCGCCGCGGCCGTGGACGTCGGCACGATCGTTCCGCGCGGCGTCGCGAACGCCGTGCTGCTGCGCCTGGCGCGCCTCGACCCGCCGGCCGTGGCGCTCGCGCGGGCGCTGAGCGTGCTCGGCGACGGTGCCCTCAGCAGCGACGCCGCCGCGCTCGCGGGGGTGGGGGCCGAGGATCTCGACGCGGCGACGGGCGCGCTCATCTCCGACGGCAT
>Ga0134126_10007234_pt1 | contig 13928 bp, 10 predicted proteins | sample KB31752_FD_96881 | JGI IMG/M metagenome (GOLD analysis project Ga0134126, IMG submission 96881) | Terrestrial soil microbial communities with excess Nitrogen fertilizer from Kellogg Biological Station, Michigan, USA - KB3-175-2 | ecosystem: Environmental > Terrestrial > Soil > Unclassified ... | reverse complement strand
CCGAAAAGCACCGCTCCGGTCGACAGAAGCGAGCGAAACACATCGGCATCCGGATCCGGATCGAACCGTACCAACACTCCCTCGTCCGCGTCTCCGAGCATCGGCACGTTACCGCCCACATCCATCAAGCTGGCGATGAACTCGAGCATCACCTCGAGGCGCTTCCAGTAGTCATCACCGAAGTCGCGGTCATTGGCTCTGGCGATCAGTCCAGCCACCAACATCATGTCGGCAACGGCGTGGTGGTACCAGGCGGCCTGCTCCCTGTTGACTCCGTCGGCGAAGGTCTGTTCCAACGCCTGCCTGTCGAGCTCCGCACGGGCCTGACGCAGCCACTGCGCGCTTTGGCGCCACAACGGCCAGGTCAATGCACCAACGAACAGCCCGGTAGCCTCACCCAACAGATGATTGTTCGCCGATGAGTGCCGCGACCAGTGCCGCGGAATGAAATGACAGTGCTGGTAAATGGACTCCAGCCAACGAATCCGAAACGCAGCTCCCTCATCGCCCGCGAAAATGGCGGAGTGCTCGCCTCCGAGCAGGAACCAGGCGAACGACCAGTTCACCAGGCGCATCGCATGCTCCAGACTCACGCACCAGTTGACGCCGCGCGGATAGGGGCACTGGGTGAACCAGGAATCGAGCAAGGTCCGGCAACCGAGCAGATAACGTTCGTCCTGGGTCAGGTGCCACGCCTGTGCAAGCGTCACGAGCTCCAGGTGCCTGTTGGGCTCCCACAAGTACTTGACGTCACCGACGAGGACCGGGTTGCGGTAGTTCAGCTCCTTGCCGAAGATCAGGGGTGCCTCGGTTCCCGTGCGCGGATCGACGTTCCAACGCGGCGGAAAACCGAGCTTCGCCCCCCGCAACGAGAACACGTCGAACTCACCACCCAGGATCTTGTCGGCGGCACGTCGGTAGCGCTCGACGTCGAACCTGCGCGGCAACCTCGCCAACCAGGACTTTCCGCACTTCCCCGCCGGCACCGACGGCCGTGCCAGCCCGATCCCTGCGCGCTCCACCGTTCCCCGAATCTTTCTTCCGACCCGGAAGCCCATCTCCGACGGGCTCATCGCCTTCAGGCGATCGAGGGTCCACTGTATGCGCGAAACGTCCACAAGCTGCTTCCTATCCAAACGCCTGCACCGGAAGTTGCGCAGCGCTGCGCGGTGTGAGGGCCCCTCAGGCGACGCCTGAGCGGCTCGTTTTTATCTCTTTGATCTCAGCTGACCCGCGGTTACGGCCCATGGCTTCTTCGCCAGCGACGGCACCCTCTGGATAACGGATGACCTCGTCGATCTGGTAGTCCTTGATATCCCGTGCGTGCGTGAAAATGATGAGCTCACCCAGCAATCCAATCGCGAAGAGCTGCATGCCCAACACGACCAGCAAGGAGGATAGCAGCAGGGCCGGCCGGTCGGCGAGCGGATGCAGGAACACCAGCCGGTCGACCGCCAGGTACGCGACCAATAGTGCACCGATCACGAAGGTCGTCGCCCCCACCATGCCAAAAAACCGTAGCGGCTTTTTTGTGAAGCGCACCAGGAAGAACACCGTGAAAATGTCCAGCACCCGGTGGGCGTACTCGCGTACTGGGTAGCCGCCCTTGTAACGATCGAGCGGCGACTGCGCGACATCGATCTCAACGATACGGAAGCCCTGGCGGTTCGCCAGCACCGGGAGAAACCGGTGTTGGTCGCCGTAGAGGGAGATTTCCTCCAGCACGCGACGCTTCATGGCCCTGGCGCCGCACCCCAGATCGTTGAACCTCTGGCCACCGCCGGCGATCAAGCGGTGAAACAGGTCACGGCGCAGAACCTCGAAGCGGCTGCCGACGCGAGGCCAGCGGCGCCCTATCGCCAGATCTGACTTATCCAGAGCTCGAACCAGCTTTCCGAGCTCGTTCCCCTGGATCTGGTGGTACGCCGGAACGGTGACGATCACCCGTCCCGAGGTACGCTGGAACCCCGCCATGAGCGCGGTCGCTTCGCCAAAGCGTTTAGTGAGGCTGATGACGATCAGATTCTCGCCGCGAGCCAGCAGCCGCTGCAATGTCGCAGCCACATCCGGTCGCGGGCCATCCAACACCACGATGAACTCGTAAGAGGTATCGAGGGCCGCGAGCCCGGCCTTGTATTCGGCATAGAGCGCGCCTATGTCGCTCGCGTGGCGATTGCCTACCGGCATGATCACCGACAGTGGTACGGAGCGATCTTCAACATTGGCAGTCGTCATTGAAAGGCTCACTGAATAATGAGGGAGCGGACCCGGACATGCTGCGTGAGCCCCGAGAACTCGTGCTCACGCATGTCGCCGAGCTTGTAAACGAGCTCGCCGAGCGCGCCGCTGCCCATGAGAATGATGGCCGAGCTCAAGAAAATCACTCCGCACCCGGCGATGGGCAGCGACAAAGTCCCGTCCGACACAAACTGCGCGATGGTCCACGCAAAGGCAATCGCAGCCGCAAGCAACATCGGAATCGACAGCATCCCGAACCACAACATCGGCCGCGCCGTGAAGGAAGCCACGGTCTTGATCACCATCAGATCCAACAGCACCTTGTAGATGCGCGACAGCCCGTACTTCGACTGGCCGAACTGGCGCGCGTGGTGTTGAACTTTGATTTCCGCGATCTTCGGTCCCGCGATCGAGGCCATTGCGGGGATGAAGCGGTGCATCTCGGAATACAACGGAATTTTCTTGATGAGGCTCGCCCGATAAGCCTTCAGCGAGCAACCGTTGTCCTTGATGGGAACGCCAGTCACTTTGGCGATCAACGCGTTGGCGATGCGCGAGGGAATCTTGCGCGAGACCAGCTTGTCCTGCCGGTCGAACCGCCAGCCGACGACAATATCGTAACCTTCGTCGATCTTGCGTAACAGGGCGCCGATATCCGCCGGATCGTTCTGCAGGTCACCGTCCATGGTGACGATCACATCGCCGCTCGCTTGAGCGATTCCGGCCGCCATGGCCGGCGTCTGTCCATAGTTGCGCCGGAACTTGACCAGACAGACGCGCGCATCCGACCGTGCAATGGCATCCGCGATCTGCACAGTGGCATCGCGGCTGCCGTCGTCGACAAACACGATCTCGTACGATACCCCGAGCGGTATCACTGCATTCGTGATCGCCTTGTAGAGAGGCTGAAGGCTCTCCTCCTCGTTGTAGAGAGGAACGACGATGGAAAGCTCGATCGTCATGTTAATAGTACGGACTGTCGTTACGTTCCGTGGAACGGTTGAGAACGACCCCCATCAGGTTCACCTCCGACAACACTTCCTTGGCGTTCGCCAGCGTGCGGCGTGCCGTCTGCCCCTGCGAAACGACCAGCAGGAATGTATCGACACGGGGCGCGAATGCCAGGACATCGTCCGTAACCATCAGCGGCGGCATATCAAACACAATGATCCGGCGCGGAATCTGCGCCTCCAGCGCAGTAATAAACTCACCCATTCGTGGCGAGCGCAGCAGCTCCGATGAGTTCTCGACCGAGGACGCGTTGGGCACCACGGCAAGGCGTTTGACGCCGATGTCGTAGACGATCTGGTCGAGCTCCACCTGGCCCGTCAGATAGTCCGTGAGACCGTGCTCGTAACTCATGCCGAGGTAGGCCCCCAGCTGCGGGCGCTGGAGGTCCAGATCGACGAGGAAGACCGAGGTGTTGACGTCCTGCGCCAGAGCCAGCGCAAGATTCACCGCCGTCAGGCTCTTGCCCTCGCCGGCCGCGGTACCGGTGATTCCCAGAGTGAACCAGTTATTCGCCGCCAACCGGTGCAACACCCTCGTGCGCAAGATTTTATAGGCGCGCGAGATACCGACATCCGGAACACGAAGCAGCACGCGGTTCCGCTCCATCGCCTGTGGATCGACCGGCGCGGATCGATACTGGACCGGAACGTAGTTCTCCGGCAACGGCGCTGGCGCAAACGACGCCCGCGGTATACGGGCAGTGGCGTGTACGGTCCCCGGCATAGCGGCCGTGCGCTCGTGCGCCGAGCGGCGCATGACTTCCTCGATCAAGCTCATGAGAATTGATACCTCATCGCACGGTCAGCAATTAATAGAATGCGCGCGCAGTCATGACAACTGCGGTACTGGCCACCAGCACACACGCGGTAAGAGTGGCCATACGCCACCTCTGACGGCGCGCGGTGACGGCGTCCTGAATCTCGGGGATGACTCCGAGCGGCGACAGATCCAACACGCGACGCACATCCCGGCTGCCCCGTACGGTCTGGTCCACGCTCTCCGCAAGGACCACCGCCGAAAGGGAGAGAACCACCGCAAGCATCAGACCTATAGCCGCAATCGCGATGCGCTTCGGCTTGCCGGGCTTGGACGGCACCGCCGGCGCCTGGACCAGCCGCAGCTCATCACTGCGACCGCTGGCGATGGCGGCACTGGTGAGCTCGGCATCCATCATGCTCTTGTTGATCTCGTCGTACTTCTGGTGCGCCAGATCCAGATCGCGGGTCAATGTCTTATATTCCCGCTCGACCTGCGGCGAGGCCTCGATCCGATGCTGCATGTCATCGAGCTTGATCCGTAACTCGGCGGCGCGACGGTCGAGCCCGGCGAGCTGGGTGTCCATCGCGTTGATCTGCGTCTTCAACTGCACCACCGCCGGACTGCCGACCACACCCCCGGCCGTCTTCTCGCCGGATGCAATCCGCGTTTCCAGGGACTTGATCTGACGCTCGATGCGCTTCACGTCCGGATGGTCTTCGCTATAGCGCTGCCGCGCCTGCGCCAGAATCTGCTTCTGAGCCTGCAACTGCGCGGGCAGTGAAAGACTGTCGACCGAGCCGCCGCCGGCCTTGAGAGTATCGATCTGGCGGCGCAGCGAGATCATGTCGGGATGATTCTCGTCGTAGGTCGCGAGCTTCTTGTTGTACTCCTGCTGCAATTGGCCGAGCAGCCCCTCATCCTGCCCGGCGACCTTGGCCTGCTCGAGCTGTTGCTGGAGGAAGATCTTGTCCTGGCGGAGACTGCGTTGCTGCGAGCCGACATCGTCCAGATCGCGTTGGGTGCGATCCATCAGATTGAGGTTGAGGTCCGTGAGCTCGGGCAAATTACCGAAATTCTTGGCTTTGAATGCCGCGAGCTTCTGCTCGGCGCCGGCGATCTCCTTGCGGTATTGCTCGGCCTGGGCGGTGTAGAACTGGGCGGCGGCCTTGGCGCGCACCTGCAGATTGGCCCGGCTCGCGCTGAGGTAGGCGTCCGTCAGCCAGGCGGAGACCTTCTGTGCCCTCACCGGATCGCGGCTACCGTATTGCACGGTGAAGGCTGAAATGATCTCTCGCTCACGGCTGCTGTCGGGATCGAGAATCGGCATCTTGACGGTCTCGACCCGGGTGCGACGTCCCACTTCCTGTAGAGCATCCGCCACCGTTTCGTCCGGTGAGACCACCGAGGGAACTGCCTTTACGAGCCCGGCGAGGTTCTTAGGACTCATCACCGACTCGGTCAGGCTGGCGACGTACTGGTCCATGTACGATTTCTCGCGGTTCGCGCGCTGATCCTTGTCGGTCGGCAATTGACCCGACACCGTGGCGTCCGAGAAAGTAATCAGGCCAGTGGAAACGTAGATATCCGGAAGCCCGACCGCGAGCGCAATAGCTATAGCCATAATCGGCAGCGCGACTGAGGCAAGCAACACGCGGCGTCGCTTGACCGCGGCGACATAGTCCGAAAAGTCGGGAGTCGAGAGGGTGTCGCTCATTTGGTTCTATCCGGTTGCAGGCGGTTGTAGTCAGGAACAGGGTTGTAGCGGCTCAGGGGTTGCCAGATGATCGAGAAAATGAAGGCGTTCGACCTTGCGGTGGGCTCACCCTGAAAGCGTTGCCAGGTGAAGTCGTACTCACCGGAGATGCGATAGTTCCGAGTGATCTGATATTGCAACGCGCCACTGGCGGCGGTGTAGTCGCTGCCGACGATGCCGAGGATGGTGTTGCTCGCACCACGCACACGGACATAGCGTGCCGCCAGCACAGTATAGAGCCGGGGCGTAAGCGCCCTGACCGCCCTGCCTCGAAGCTCCTCGTGCTGAACCACTGCGCCGCCAGCGCTCGGTGACAGGTCGCGGATGAAGTCCGCAGTGTACTGTGAGAGTTGATAAGTCCAGCTCACACCTGCGCCACCCACCACCAAAGTCTTGTCGATGTTTCCATCCACCATTGTGTGGGCGTGGACCTGGTTGACGCCGAGGCGGCCGTAGTACTGCAACACCTGGTTGGGTCGCGCCTCGAAAGTCTCCTGGATACCGTAGCGCTCGGTATCCGTGGGCGAGCCGTCCGGCAGGAACTTCGCCCCCTCCAGCGCGCTCACCAGGTCATAACGCTGCGAGAAGTCGTATTGCAGGCCGGCCTTGCCGTAATAGTCCTTGAACCCCTGCTGCGCGATCACGAGGTTGGTTCCGCCCTGCGTCTCGGTGACGTTGCGATTGAAGGCAACATTTTCATATTGCCCTTCGGCGCGCAGGTGCAGGCGCTGCGAGAAGTCGTAGCTGAAGTTGGGTTTGAAGCGTTCCAACTCCCGGCGGTTGTGGAAGCTCACCAGTCCGGTCTCCTCGCCGGTGGTCTGGCCGAGACCCTGGTTCGGAAAGCTCGCCGACAGCAGCTCCGAGCTGAGGACGGTCTCGTTCATGTAGCTGAACATCCCACCGAAGCTGGCCCGTTCGGTGTGATAAGTGCCATTCAGATCGAGATAGCCGTCGGTGGACTGATCCTCGTGGTCGTTGGGCAGGAATGTGTTGTGAACGCGCGGCGAGATATCCAGCTCGTAGCGCGGGTCGACCAGCCGCTCAGTGAAAGACAGATCCGCGATCGTGCCGTACGCATCCGCCTTCTGGCTTGCCGTCCCCAGCCGGTAGTTGTCGCTGTACTCTGCGCCGAGCTCCACCCGCGGATTGAAGTCCCAATTGCCCGCGTGCGCCTTGCTGCCCAGCAGCGCGACCGGGGCCAAAGTGGCTCCCGCCAGCACGACCCGTGCGGAGACCGCCAGCGAGTTACGGAACGACAACAACATCACCAGCCTGCAACATGATGTTCTGTTGGAGATTGCGGCCACGGACCACATCCGTGTACTTGAATGGCAACGCCTGCTGGCCGGTATCGGTGCGTCGGAGGATCATGATATCCCCCAGTGCCGCGAACGGCGTGGTGCCGCCAGCCATACTGAGCGCCTGCATCACATCGACCCGCGGATTCACCACGAAGTCGCCCGGCTTCTGTACCTGTCCGATCACGTACACCTTATTCCCCTTGATTTCCTGGATGGAGACGGTCACCACCGGGTCGGAAATGTATTTCTTGAGCTTCGAAGTCAGCTCCTGCTGCAGCTCCGCTACGGTCTTGTTACGCGCATCCATTTGCCCGGCCAGCGGAAACGAGAACATCCCGTCCGGACGCACCAGTACAGGCCCTTGCAGGTCCGGTTCCTTCCACACGGAGACCGTGAGCGTATCGCCGGGCTTCACCGTGTAGGCAGCATCCGCAGGGGGGCCAGTGTTCGCAGCGGGCGGCGCGGCCATGGCGGCGCTCGCGAGAACCAATGTCAAAAGAAACCCGCACGACCAGTGGGGCATACGCAGCGGCATTCGAGGAACCTCCTCTTCTTGTTTCCGTATTGGGGGTGTGAAATCTCAGGCTAAGCTGTGGAGCAAGTACCGTACCCGCCCCGGGGGACACCCATTCCGGTGCTCCTCAGCAAGGATCTGGCCACCCTCTTAGCAAGGAGCGGGACCGCCTTGGTGCAGCGCGGAACGTTTCGCTCGCGCCTGCGTTTGTTGCGGTATCCGCCTATGTGGCTGCCACTGTGTCTAATATTGGCGTCTTCGAGCCTGCAAGATTTCCTGCAACTCCATGACAGTCGAGCCGCAAAGCACCCCAACCATCTGTTTCGTCGGACCAGGTAATCTTTCCGTGCTCGCGCCCGAATACGGACGCCACGGCGTGGGTGGCGCCGAATTGCAACAGACGTTGCTGGCCAAGGCGCTCGTCACGCAAGGCTATGACGTCTCGATGGTTGTCGCCGACCATGGCCAGCCCGACGGTGCTGCCTGGGAAGGGATAAAAACCTACAAAGCTTACCGCCCGCACGCCGGCCTGCCGGTGCTGCGCTTCATTCATCCCCGCTGGACTGGATTGTGGGCTGCCATGAAGCGCGCTCGTGCGGACATCTACTACGCAAGTTGCGCGGGCGCGCTCATCGGCCAGGTGGCACTGTTCGCCCGCCTGCACGGCGCGAAGGTTATTTTCCGCGTTGCCAGCAACTCCGATTGCGATCCGAACTCCCTTCTCATCCGTTACTGGCGCGACAAGCGGTTATATCGATATGGTTTGAGGCGTGCCGATCTGGTACTGGCCCAAACTCCCGAGCAGCAGCAGGCGCTGTTGAAAAATTTTCGACGCGACAGTCGTGTTGTCGCCTCCGTGACCGACACGCAGGGCAGGCGTCCCGATTTCGACGCGCGCGACATTCCGGTGCTCTGGGTGGGCAACATCCGCGCACTGAAGCGTCCCGAGTTGCTATTGGAAGCTGCGCGACAGCTGCCACAGCTGCAATTTCACATAATTGGCGGGCCAGTGGCGGGCCATGAAAGTGTGTATGAATCAGTGCGCGCCGCGGCCTCGACAGTTGCGAACGTGCGCTTTCACGGACCCGTTCCTTACCACCAGGTAGGTGAATTTTACGAACGCGCGCGAGTGTTCGTCGGCACCTCCGAGATCGAAGGTTTTCCGAACACCTATTTACAAGCGTGGGCGCGCGGCACACCGGTGGTCGCATTCCTCGACCCTGATCAGCTCATCAGCCGTCATGGCATGGGACGTGCAGTAACGAGCGTCACCCAGATGTGCGCAGAGATCTCCGCGTTGAGCGGCGATCGGCGAGCCTGGGAAATAGCGAGCCAGCGCTGCCGCGACTACATGGACAACCGATTCAACGCGGCGCGGATGACGGCTCCTTACACACAAGCCTTGTCGAATTTATATGAGTCAGCGGCAACTCTTCGCGCAAGCTGAACGCGAGCTGAACATGACCGAGCGCGACCCGCGGCCGGCCGTGGGGTGTCGCACTGTATTGATGGTTGGAACCGACCTCGACGGCATGGGCGGTGTGCGTGCCGTAGTCCGCGGTTATCTCGACGGCGGTCTGTTCGAACGCTACGACTGCATCTACGTCGCATCTCATCGGGCAGGCAACACCTGGGTCAAAATCTTCACGGCGGTGAAAGCCTGGGTCCGTGTAGCCGTGCTGCTTCGTAAGCTCGATGCCCCCCTGGTCCATGTACAAGCGGCCTCGCACGGCTCCTTCTGGCGCAAAGCCGTGGTGTGCCTGATGGCACGGCGCGCTGGCCGGCCGTATATCTTTCATCTGCATGGCGGCGGCTTTGCGAGATTCTACGAACACGAGTCGGGGCGCATCGGACGCTCCGTCATCCGCAGCACGCTCAGACACGCCGCGGTCGTCATCGCGCTGTCGGAAGAATGGCGCACGCGTCTTTTGAAGATCTGCCCAACGGCGCGCATCGAAGTTCTGCACAACGCCGTTGCGATCCCGGGGCAGCAAGCGCGCCGCGCCGCACGCCCAACCCTTTTATTCCTCGGCCACCTGCTGCCCGAGAAGGGTGTCTTCGACCTGCTCGAGGCCTTCGCCCAGGTGACCCGCCAGTTCCCCGACCTGCGCCTCGTGTTGGGAGGTATCGGCCGGATCGAGGCGTTGCGCGAGCGGGCCGCCCAACTCGGAGTAAGCGACCGGATCGAGCTTCCCGGTTGGTTGGGACCGGAGGAAAAAAGCGCGGCGCTCGCCGCCAGCACGCTCTTTCTACTGCCTTCCTACATAGAAGGCATGCCCATGGCGCTCCTCGAGGCCATGTCATGGGGACTGCCGGTCATTGCAACACCGGTAGGCGGCATCCCTCAGGTCGTGACGAACGAAGTCAACGGGCTGCTCGTGCAGCCCGGCGATGTCGCGGCCCTCGCCAGCGCCACCACCCGATTGTTGGCGGACCCCGCCCTGAGCGGTCGTCTCGGCAATGCCGCCCGCACGACAATCGAGCGCGGCTTCTCACTCGATGACGCGCTGGCGAGGCTCAGCAACATTTACAACCGGTTTGGATTGGCCGTCAGGACGGCCGAGAAGCGCGGAGAACCCGATTGAAGCAAATTGCCCAGTACCAGGACGGCCGGCTCGAGCTGCAGGATGTCCCGCTCCCCACTGCCCCGCCGGGTGGCATTCTGGTGCGACTCACCCATTCCGTCATCAGTGTCGGGACGGAAAAGATGAAAGTCGAGCAGGCGCGCATGAACCTGTTACAAAAAGCGCGCGCGCGCCCCGACCAGGTGCGCAAAGTACTCGACACGGCGCGCACGCTCGGGTGGCGCGCCGCGATGGAAAAGGTCCGCAATCGCCTGGAGATTCCCAGCCCGCTGGGCTACAGCGCCGCCGGCATCGTCCAAGCGGTGGACGCGGGCAATACGCGCTTCCGTGTCGGTGATCGCGTCGCCATAGGCGGCGCTGAATGCGCGTTCCACGCGGAATACGCTGCGGTACCCGACATGTTAGCCACCCCGGTGCCCGAAGGCGTGGCGAACTGGCAGGCCGCTTATACGACCATCACCTCCATCGCCCTGCAGGCGGTGCGGCAGTTGCAGCCCTCGCTGGGTGAGCGAGTGTTGGTCGTCGGACAGGGACTGGTGGGCCTGTTGGTCACCGCCTTTCTGCGCGCCAGCGGTGCGCGCGTGCTCGCGCTCGATGTGGCGCCCGCCCGGCGCGCCTTGGCCACGGCGATGGGCGCGGAGAGGGTTGTCATCGCAGGACAACAGAACCTGATCCAGGAGGCGCGCGCCTGGACCGACGGTTTTGGCATCGATGCCGCCGTCCTCGCCGCCTCCGCCTCGACCAATGGTCCGACCGAGCAGGCGCTGGAAGCGCTGCGCGATCGAGGCCGCCTGGTCGTCGTCGGCAAGGCGAAGGTGGACCTGCCCTGGGAATACGCTTTCGGCAAAGAGATCGAAGTCCGATTCTCGCGCAGCTACGGACCCGGCCGTTACGATCCGGCTTACGAGTGGGCCGGCGCGGACTACCCGATCGGCTATGTCCGCTGGACGGAGCAACGTAACTTCGAAGCCTGCCTGCAAGCGATGCGTCGCGGCGACCTCGACCTCGAAGCCCTCACCACGCGCCGCGCACCCTTCACACAGGCACTGCAGGTCTATCAACACCTCATGGGTGAGGGAGGCGCCGCTGAAGCGGGCGTCATTCTGGAATACGGCGACGTCGCCCGTGAGAACGAGACTGCCGCGGCAGCGCCACGCCTCGCACTGGTGCAAGCGAGCCCGCCACCGCAACGACTCGACAGACCGGTTACACGCGTTGACGTCATCGGGGCCGGAAACTTTGCCCGCACGATGCTGCTGCCTCATCTGAAGGACCGCATACCGCTGGGCACGGTCGTGAACAACACTGCGTTGAGTGCGAATCACGTGCGCACCAAGTTCGGCTTCGGCAATGCCACCACGAGCTCGGAGCAGCTGTTCACGGACGAGGCACCCGCTGCGACATTGATAGCCACCCGACACAACCTGCACGCGCCGCTGGTGCTGCGGGCTCTGCAAGCCAACCGGCACGTCTTCGTGGAAAAGCCGCTCTGCCTGACACGCGAGGAGCTGGCGCAAATCGAAACCACGCTGGTCAACAGCCGCGGCAGTGTGCAAGTCGGCTTCAATCGACGCTTCGCGGCGGCGGCTACCGAGTTGCGCAAACTCTTGCGCGCCGCGCCGGGCCCCAAGACCGCGAGCTTTCGCGTCATGGCAGGACCCCTGGAGCCCACCAGCTGGTTCGCGAACCAGGCGGAAAGCGGCGGACGGGTGCTGGGCGAGGCCTGTCACTTCTTCGATTTCTTCTGCTTCCTGTTCGAGTCGCGCCCGGTACGCGTGAGCGCGCAGACGGTGTGGCCGGCCGCCGGCCGCCTCCCCTTCCCCGATAGCGTTACCGCGCAGGTGGAATTCGCCGACGGCTCCTGCGGCCAGTTGGTCTATTCGGCCGAGGGCGACACCTCCTGGCCGAAGGAAACCTGCACGGTATTCGGCGCCGGTTTCACCGCGGAGATACAGAACTTCAAAACCTTGGTCGTGCACCGCCAGCGCAAGCGCACCGCCAAGGAGTTCAACGGCAAGGGGCATGCCGAGCAGATGGCAGCCTGGACCGCTTTCCTGCGTGGTGAAAGTCCCCATCCGGTACCGTTCGAGGAAGCACGCCGCTCCATGCTGCTCACGTTCGCGGCCATGGAAGCCATTCAACAAGGTCGAGCCGTCGACACGGGAGCCTGATGAGCGCCTCGCGTCCAGGCCTGCTGTTCATAGTCAACTCTCTGGAGGTCGGCGGCGCCGAGAAACAGGTGGTGACCTTGCTCAACCACCTGGACACGCGTCACTTCCGCCTGCACCTGGCCTACCTGAAACCCGCTGATCGCCTGTTGCCGCAGCTCGACGCCGGCAAACTGGACGCGTTGGTGTGCTGTAAAGTGGCGCACGGCCTGGAGCTGCATGCGATCCGGCAACTGGCGACCCTGATCCAGGCGTACCGCATCGATGCCGTGGTCTGTACCAACACCTACTCAATGTTGTATGGATCCCTCGCGCGCGCCCGCTCCCGGCCAAAACCGAAGCTCGCCACGGTGTTCCACACGACGCTGCTGCACACTTACAAAGAAAAGGTGCAGATGCTGTTGTATCGGCGCTTGTTCCGGCGCAGCGACCTGCTGATCTACGTGTCCGAGAATCAGCGCGACCACTGGCGCGATTGGGGCCTGCGCGCCGCTGCCGACGCGGTGGTACATAACGGCATCGACGTCGAGCACTTCGCTGCCGCCCGCACGCCGCAGCACGAGAACTTGCGTGCCAGCCTTGGCCTGGCTGCCGGGGACTATGTCATCGGCCTGTGCTCGGGGCTGAGACCCGAGAAAGCACATGGCGATCTGCTGAACGCGTTGGCGCAATTGCGCGGCCGCGGAATTGCGGCGAAAGCGCTTCTCATCGGGGATGGACCGGAGCGTGCCCGCATCGAAAGTCTGGCGCGGGAGCTCGCAATCCAGGAGCACGTCATCATCACCGGCTTGCAGAATGACGTCCGTCCCTACATTGCCTGCTGCGATGTCATGACCCTGGTGTCGCACACGGAGACGTTCTCACTCGCCGCGCTCGAATCGATGGCACTCGGCAAACCGCTCGTGATGAGCGACATCGGGGGCGCCTCCGAGCAGGTCGTACATGGTCAAACTGGCCTGTTGTTCGAGCCCCGTGACATCACCGCCCTGACCGAGCAACTCGCAACCCTGCAATCGGCACCCCTGCGCGCCCGGATGGGGGCCGCCGCCGAACGCCGCGTCCATGAGCTGTTCACACTGCGCTCCATGACAGAGGGATTCACGGCGCAAATGAGCCGCCTGCTGAGCGGCTCGCCCTTCATTTCGAGCTCACTGGCCTCTTCATCATGACTGCAACGGTACCCACGGCTTTCGAGTTGTATTTTGCCGGCCAAAAGAGACTGGACGAAAAGGAGCGCGCCGCGCGCGAGGACCGCTTCTTCCATTCCATCCGGTTGCGCAACGGCACCTACAAGTCGACCGCGCACCGCCGCCTGGATGACCTCAACAGCTTTGTCATGGAGCTGCTCCCCAGGCAGCGTCCGCTGGAGATCATGGATGTCGCCGTATCATCAGGAGTGAGCACGGGCGAATGGCTGATGATGCTCGAACAAGCCGGCATCGATTGCCACATGCTGGCCGGCGATGCGGTCGTGAACGCCTGCCTGATCTCGCTTGGCCCCTTGAGAGCACTCGCTGACAAGACAGGCCACCTGCTGCAGCTCGACTTGGGCGGGCGTGCAATCCGGTTGCCGCCACCACGCCGCCGTGACCGCATTCT
>Ga0134126_10007233_pt1 | contig 13929 bp, 17 predicted proteins | sample KB31752_FD_96881 | JGI IMG/M metagenome (GOLD analysis project Ga0134126, IMG submission 96881) | Terrestrial soil microbial communities with excess Nitrogen fertilizer from Kellogg Biological Station, Michigan, USA - KB3-175-2 | ecosystem: Environmental > Terrestrial > Soil > Unclassified ... | reverse complement strand
TGGCCAGGTCGAGCCGGCGCCGCATGCCGCCGGAGTAGGTGGACACGGGCTTGCGGCCCGCGCCGGCCAGGTCGAACTGGTCCAGCAGCGCGGCCGCGCGCCGGCGCCTGTCCGCCCGGCCCAGGTGGTGCAGGTCCGCCATCAGCAGCAGGTTCTCCTCGCCGGTCAGCAGGTTGTCGACGGCGGAGAACTGCCCGGTGACCCCGATGGCGGCCCGTACCGCCGCCGGGTCCCGTGCCACGTCATGGCCGGCGACGCGCACCTCGCCGCCGTCGGCGTGGACGACCGTGGACATGATCTGCACGGCGGTGGTCTTGCCGGCGCCGTTGGGGCCCAGCAGCGAGAACGTGGTTCCGGCGGCGACCTCCAGGTCGATCCCGTCGAGGACGGCCTTGCCGCCAAATGACTTGCGCAGCCCGGTGGCCGTGATCGCGCTGGTCATGCTTCTCCTTCATCATCACCGCGGCCTGGACGGCCACGATCACGTTGAAGATGCAGGCCGCGGGATTCACCCCGGTTTCAATGCGGTTTCATTCGGTTCCCAGGGGCCTGGCCATCTGGTTCCGGCTGGTCTGACGTGGTCATACTGGGGCGTATGAGTCAGCCCGACGGCTTAGCTGAATCGAGAAAAGCCCGAAATCGTCAGCCATGGCGCGTCATGGCGATCGCGCTGGTCTTGTGGGTCGCCGCGCTGGCACCTGGCCTGGCGCAGCAGGCGCCGGCCTCGGCCGGGCCGTACCGCCACAGCCCGGTCTCGGAGGTCAGCCGGGGCTGCAAGGGCCAGAACGCCGAGGTCGAGCAGGCCGTCAGGTACCCGCAGGTGTACGAGGCCTGGATCGGCTGCGGGGGAATCGGGTTCGCCCGCTCGTCCGACGGCGGCCGCAGCTTCGGCCGGCCGATCCAGGTTCCCGGCTCGGCCGGCTCCGGGTCCGTCATCACGGACGGCCGGTACCTGCCCAAGAGCGGCTGGGACCCGGCGATCGCGGTCGCGCCGGACGGCGCCGTCTACGTGTCTTACATGATCTTCCGGCACGGCTACGACCATCCCCGGATGGCGATTTCCTACAACCACGGCGCCAGCTTCGCCCGGGTCGCGCAGGTCATGCCTCCGGCCCAGCCGCGTGACAACTGGGGAGACCGGGACTTCCTCGCCGTCGCCCCGAACGGCACGATCTACCTGACCTGGGATTACGGCCCATCACTAAAACTGCCCGATGCGAATATCGTCCTCCAGAAGTCATCGGACGGCGGGCGGAAGTGGAGCCGGATCACCCCGGTCAGCCCCGGCTACCCGGCCCACGGGGGCGACGTGGCCGGGCCGCTGGTCGCCGGGGCGGGCGGCCGGCTCGACGTGCTGCTGTGGGTGGACCAGGACCCCGGCCTGCACGGGTTCGCGCTGCCGCCGGGCCACGACTACTTCACCTCCTCGAGCAACGGCGGGCGGACCTGGTCCAAGCCGCTGGCGGTCGGGCCGCACGCCGGCACCGACGGGAGCGAGTTCACCACCTGGATCGACGCCGACATCGCGGCCGACGCCTCGGGCACCCTGTACGCCACCTGGGACACCCAGCAGCCCGGCGGCGACATCGGCTGGCTGGCCTACTCCACCGACCGCGGCCGCACCTGGTCGCGGGCGATCCGGGTGACCCCGGATCACGACAAGGCCGAGCACATCATGGCCGTGTTCGGCGGGCGGCCCGGCACCGCCTACCTGGCCTGGCTGGCCGGCGGCCCGTTCACCGCCTCCTCACCGCGGCCGTTCTCGCAGTACCTGCGGGTGTTCTCGGTTCGCCGGGGGTGGCTGTCGCCGCCCAGGCTGGTGTCCCTGCGGACCGGGAACGGCCACGTCTGGCCGGGCGACACGATCGGCATCTCGCTGCTCCCCGGCCAGCGCGTCATGCTCAGCTGGGGCAGCGCGGTCGGCAGCGCGACGTCGCAGATCTGGGCCCGGCAGGTGCGAGGCTAGCGGCCGGGGCACGGGCGCGCGTGCCGGGACTCGCTCGCGATCCCGGCACACGCGCCTGGCTAGAGGCGCGAGGCCGTTGCCTCTGCTACCTCTGTTACCTCTGCTACCTCTGTTACCTCTGCACCCACAGGCGGCCCCCGGCGGGGATCTTGGCGGTGGCGGGGAGCGCCCCGCTGAGCACCCGGTCGAGGTAATCGTGGGTGACCGGGTCATAGCGGTCGAAGTGGATCGCGGTGGCGCGCAGGACCGCGGAAGGGGTCATGTCACAGGCGACGGCGATCTGCTGGAGGGACCGTCGGCCGAGGGTGTCCCACTCCTGCCACGTCCGCGCGGCGGGGAGCTTCCCGGTTCGCACCAGGGTCTCCAGCTCCTTGGTCAGGACGTGGGGATCGGCCGGCCCGGACCCGAGGAAGGCGTTGAAGTCGACGCGCACGCCGTTCAGGAGCGTGCTGTCGCTGTACTGCCAGATGGTCGGGGTCCAGCCGCCGTAGGGGGCCCATCCGGCGCCGCTCTGGTAGCTGGTGTAGTCGCTGGAGACCAGCGCCAGGCCCAGGTTCTTGAGCGAGGTCAGGTCGGGCTGGCCCCACACGGAGTTCCAGTACCACTGAGGCAGGTAATTGAGGTGAACGATGCCGCCGAGTCCGCGCAGGCTCTCGACGAACGCGACGTTCTGCGCCAGCGTCGGCTTGCTGCCGGTCTGGTTCTGGGTCTCGACGTCGACCATGACCCCCACGTCGGGGCCGACATTGTCGTAGCAGAACTGGGCCTGGGATTTCGGGTCCTCGCTGGTCAGGAAGTGGTAGGCGAAGTAGAAGGCTCCGGCCTTCTTCGCCTGCGCCACCTGCGCCGCGTACTGGGGGTTGAGGTAGTAGGTGCCCTCGCTGCGCTTGATGCAGACAGCGTCGACACCGCTCAGGTCCATGGCGCCCTGGCTGGCGGAGATGTCGGGGTAGAAAAGTCCCTGGGTTGAGGCCTGTGGCACGTCAGCTGACATTGAATTTCCCCGTTCTAAAGACGCTTAGCTCACGTCCGAAACTGCCTGCGCTGGCCGGACGAAATCCCCTTTCAGGAATGCGGGTCAGACGCGCGCAGAGAGACGCCGCCCGCATTGACCGGTACGCGCCCGGCAAGTGCCCCCTTAACGAGCGCGCTTAGTGGTAATACCTACGACGCATGGGCAGACGGCCCGGTTCCCGGCTATAGGCCGTTTTAACTAGATCTTTATCCGCATGCTCGTTAAGATCACCTTTACCCGCGCATCTGGTTGCATGGGCCGACGAAGTCGCCTGGCGCTCGTGTCGTCCGGATGGCCTTCTCACGCGTCTTCACGGTATGGGCTTCTTGATGATCCGCAGGCTGGGCGTTCCCGTTTCGCTGATTTCCTGGCGCCTCTGGTGCCTCTGGTGCCTGGCCGGCGCCGTCACCGTCGGTGCGGTCACCCTCGGCGCGGTCGCGGCGGCCGCGGCCGCCGCGACGAGGCCGGCTCATCCGGTGACGGCCTACGTTGCCAGCCTTGACGGCGGCATCATCGTCCCGGTCAACACGGTCACCGGCCGGGCCGGGAAAGCGATCAGGGACCCCCGCGGGCCGTCCGAAATCGCGATCACCCCAAACGGAAAGACCGCCTATGTGGTCAATACCGGTCTCGTCAACGGGCAGGGACACACGGTCAGCCCGATCCAGACCTCCACGAATAAATCCGGCCCGCCCATCAGCGTCGGGCATGCTCCCGACGCGATCGCCATCACCCCCGACGGCAAGACCGCCTACGTCGCCAATTCCGGCTCGGGCACGGTCACCCCGATCCGGACCGCCACCAACAAGGCCGGCCGGCCCATCAAGGTCGGGCCCGACCCTGCGGTTGTGGCGATCACTCCGGACGGCCGGACCGCTTACGTGCTGTGCAGCAGCGACACCTTCGCGGGCACGGTGGTTCCGGTCAGCACCGCCACCGGCCAGGCCGGTCCGGCCATCAGCCTCGGCAGCCGGAGCCTGCCCGCGGCCATCGCGATCACCCCGGACGGGAAGACGGCCTATGTCGTCGACCTGATGGCCGGCACGGTAGTCCCGATCCGGACCGCCACCAACAAGGCCGGCCGGCCGATCAAGGTCGGGCCGGACCCCGCGGCCATCGCGATCACCCCCGACGGCAAGACCGCCTACGTCGCCAACTCCGGTTCAAACACCGTCACCCCGATCCGGACCGCCACCAACCAGGCCGGCCGGCCCATCCAGGTCGGCAGCGAGCCCGCGGCGATCGCGATCACCCCGAACGGGACCACCGCCTACGTCGTGAGTTCCGGCTCCAGCACCGTCACCCCGATCCGGACCGCCACGAACAAGGCCGGCCCGGCGGTCAAGGTCGGCCGGGAGCCCGCGCGCATCGCGATCACCCCGGACGGGAAGACGGTCTACGTCGCCAGTTCCGGGACAATAACCCCGATCCGGGCCGCCACTAACCGGGCCGGCCGACCCATCAGGATCCGGGGCACCGTGCTCGCCATCGCGATAACGCCGCGATAGCGAGGAACGCAGAACGGTCGGCACGGACGGCAACTGCCGCTCGTGCCGATGTCCATCTGGCACCTTCCCGTTCGTCATCAGGGCGACCGTCAAAAGATCAGCGGGAAGGTCCGTGCCATGAACCTGAACTACGGCTACCAGCTCTCCCAGGCGCAGCGGGACATGTCGCGCCAGGAGATCATCACGCGTGATGAGCAGCGCGGGCAGCAGGCCGCGGCGGCCGCCCGGGCCTACCGCCGCCTGGCCCGCCGAGTCCGCACGTCGGGTGTCGCCCTAGTGCGGGCGGGTACGACTGTGACGTTGTCGCGCAGGTGACAGCGGACCACCGCAGATTGGCACTCCCGGCCCGGAGAGGCAGTCATCCAATGCGCCCAGACATCAGGCCCGGCGGAATCTTCCCCGATTACTCTCTCCCGGACCAGACCGGGACGACCCGTACGCTGAGCGAGCTTCAGGGGCGCGACCCCCTGATCCTGACCCTGGCGCGCGGCAACTACTGCCCCAAGGAGCACCAGCAGCACCTGGATCTGGCGGCCAACTACTCGAAGATCGCCGTGGCCTACACCCAGGTCGCCACCATCGCTACCGACGACCATCACACCCTGCAGGAGTTTCGCGCGTCAGTGGGGGCGCACTGGACGTTCCTGTCCGATTCCGGCCGGATCGTCCAGCAGGACCTGGACATTCAGGAGTACACCGACCCCGAGCACAACCCGATGATCCCTCACACGCTGGTGCTCAAGCCGGGGCTGGTCGTGCACAGCGTCTATAACGGCTACTGGTTCTGGGGCCGCCCGTCGTTCAGCGACCTGTGGCACGACCTGCGCGCCGCCACCAGCGAGATCCGGCCGGACTGGGACCTGAGCACCCCCGGCCTGCGCGAAGCCTGGGACGCCCAGGACTACTCCAAGTTCCACGGCTGGGACCGGCGGGCCCCCCAGTCGGCGCCGACCGCCCACGTGGACCCGCATTGAGACAACGGGGCGGGGCCCGTGCGCACGCCGGTCTGCGAGATGCTCGGGATCGAGCAGCCGATCGTCCAGGCGCCGATGGCCGCGATTCCGCCCATGGGGGAACCACCGGCGACATCGAGGCGCTGTCGATGTGGGCCGGGCTCGGCGGCGTAACGAGCGAGCAGGCCGGCCAGTTCTTCCGGGCGGCTGAGTGCCGCGCAGTGGCCAGCGGCGATCTCATCGGGAACGATGCCCAGGCGCTCGGCGGCCACGCGGCGCATGAACCCAGCCGGGAAGAAGCGGTCCTCGGTACACAGGACGAGCCGGGTGGGTATGGCGGGCCAGGCGCCAAGCGGCCACGGGCGGCGCCCCGGCGTATCCGACTGCGCCCGGTATCCCCTGGTCATGGCCTCGTCGGCGAGGGCGCGCGGAACGTCATGGAAGAAGCAGACAAGAGGATCATGGCTACCGGTCTTGCCGCCGTCTCGCGCGGCCTGCGCGGCGATGGCCGACCCCAGGCCGGTGTTGGCGGGCCAGTCCTCCGGCCTCTCCCCCGGCGCCGGGATCATGCCGGTGACCAGGACGATCGCGCGAGCCTGCAGCCGGTCGGCGACCAGCGGAGCGGTGAAGCCGCCGAACGACTGGCCCACCACGATCAGGTCATCGCCGGGGAGCCGGCCCGCGGCCTGGACAACCACCTCGGCGTACTCGGCCAGCCCGGCCGTGTCGTCCTCGCAGGGCAGGTCGGGCGCGACCGTCTCGTGTCCCCGCGCGCGCAGTTCCCGTTCCACCAGGTGCCAGGACCAGCCCGCGTCCGCGGCGCCATGGATCAGCGCGAACATGGCCATCTCATCACCTCCTGAACCACACTAAATGCGGCAGGCTGACGGTCATGACCGAACCCCCGCTGCTGCTCGCGCTCGATCTCGCCGGCACGTTCGTGTTCGCGGTCAACGGCGCGCTGGCCGGCCTGGAAGCCGCCCGGCTGGCCCTGCCGGTCAGCGTCACGCCACTCCCGGCGGGGCTTGCAGGCGCGTGATCTGCTGACTGAGGTAGCGCTGCTGCTGGAGGTTGGTGGCCACCCGGGCCGCGGCCTGGTACGCCTCAACCGCGCCGCTGCGGTCGCCAGTCATCTCCAGCAGGTGGCCCCGGACGGAGTGGAAGCGGCGATCGGCGTTGATCCTGGCGTCGGCCGCGAGACCCTGGACCAGTTCGAGGCCGGCCAGTGGCCCGGCCGTCATGGCGACGGCGACGGCGTGGTTGAGCGCGACGACCGGGTTGTCGTCCAGGCGGAGCAGGACGCCGTAGAGGGCGGCGATCTGGCGCCAGTCGGTCGCCTCCGGGGTCTCGGCCTCGTCGTGCACTGCCGCGATCGCCGCCTGGAGCTGGTACGGCCCGACGGGCCCGCGGGGAAGGGCCGAGGTGACCAGCGCGATCCCCTCCTCGATGGCACTCCGGTCCCAGAGGCTGCGGTCTTGCTCCTCCATCGGGATGAGCGACCCGTCGCCCGCCGTGCGAGCCCGGTGCCGGGCGTGGATGAGGAGCATCAGGGCCAGCAGGCCGGCCACCTCGCTGTCATCGGGCCGGGCCGCGTGGAGCACGCGGGCCAGGCGGATCGCCTCCTGGGCCAGGTCGGCCCGGATCAACGCCGTACCCGCCGTGCTGGCGTAGCCCTCGTTGAAGATCAGGTACAGGACCCGCAGGACGTTGGCCAGCCGGCCTTCGAGCTCGCCGGGGGCGGGCAGGGCGAAAGGAACCCCACTGTCCTTGATCGCCTGCTTGGCCCTGGTGATCCGGCGGGTCACCGTCTGCTCGGACCCGAGCAGGGCACGCGCGATCTCGCCGGTGCTCAGCCCGCCGACCGCGCGCAGCGTCAGGGCGATCTGCGAGGCGGCCGGCAGCGACGGGTGGCAGCACAGCAACAGCAGCACCAGCGTGTCGTCGGCCCCGCCCGCTGGCGGCTCGCCCGGCTGGGGCGCGCCCCGCTCGGTCAGCGCCCACCGGGCGACCGTGTCTTCCCGCTGCCGTCGTGCCTGCTCGGAGCGGAGCAGATCGGTGAGCCGGCGCGACGCCACCGTAATGAGCCAGCCTCTGGGGTTGCCGGGCAGCCCGTCTTGCGGCCATCGCGTCGAGGCGGCCAGGAGTGCCTCCTGGGTGGCGTCCTCGGCGAGGTCGAAGTGGCCGTAGCGGCGGACCACGGCGCCGAGGACCTGCGGCGCCAGGCGGCGCAGCAGGTCCTCGATCTCAGCCGTGATCACCGGCTGCTGACCCTCACGCTCAGCCCTCGAAGTCCGGCTGGTGCTCGTCGATCGGCCGGACATCGGCGTATGCGCGGGCCCTGATGCGCTCAGGGCCCGGGCAGCGGGCCAGCCGGCCGGCGACTTCGGTCGCCCGGTCGAAGCTGTCGCACTCCACGACCCAGTAGCCAGCCAGCACTTCCTCCGCCTCGGCGTAGGGGCCGTCGGTCACCACGGGGACCCCCTCCCGGAGCTGGATCCGCCGGGTGTGCACCGGGGCGCTGAGGCCCCGTGTCTCGACCAGCTCGCCCGAGTCCAGCAGTTCCTGGCTGAACGCCTGCATGAACGCTCCCAGCGCCGCCCAGTCCTCCTGGGTCCACGCCGACTCCCCGGCGGGCTGTCCGACCATTTCCTGATACTGCCGCTGGGAGGCGAAGGTCAGGATCATGTATTTCACCGTCTGTGTCCTTTCGACCAGGGGCACCCTGGTGGCGCCCTCTGCACAGACGTCGGAGCCGGTGCCTCCCGACCGGACACGATAGTCCCCTTCGCCCATCCCGGTCCGAGCACCCGACTACGGCACACTGATACCGGCAGCTGTAGTTCGTTGTGATCATGGTCTTGTCTCGGCGTAGGCGTTCGAGGAGCTGGTCATGGGTGGCTCGTTGCAGCGTGTCCTCATTCCCGGCGGGCGGCGGCCGGATCCCGGATCCCGAGGTGGTCGCAGAGCATCGTGGCGGTGGACCTGGCCCATCGTTGTCGTTCGGCTTGTGTCAAGGTCCGGCTGGCGGTGGCCTTTCCGACGGCTTCGAGCGTCGTGATGAGCAGGTCGGCGGCGAAGCTCGCGTCGTCGGGTCGGCCTGATGCGGCGGCGAACTTGCTGAACCGCCGGTGCACCTCTTCCTGGATGGGGTCATCGGGGTCGTGGCGGACGAAGGCGCCGATCTCGTCGAGTAGCGGGCCGATGCGCTGCGACTGTTCGGACTCGGCGGCGAAGAACCAGGCGGCGATGTCGGCGACCTTCTGGCGGGGCCCGCGTGCGGGGTCGTCGAAGATGGCCTGGACGTGTTCCCAGCCGCGCTCGACGGCGTTATGGTGCAGCGCGATGACCAGGGCGTGCTTGTTGGGGAAGTACTGGTACAGGGAACCGACGCTGATGCCTGCCTCGTCGGCGACAGCCGTGGTGGTGAACCCGAGGGCGCCTTCTTCGGTGAGAACGCGAACCGCAGCCTGGAGGATGCGGGCCTGCATCCGGCGAGAGCGCTCCTGTTGCGGCTGCTTACGGGGCTTGAGCTGGGGTTCTGGCATGGACGGCAACCCTGGATGAAGAGTGCGAATGGATAAATGCGAAGGATAATTCGTATTCTACGGTTATGACGATGAGACCAGTGATTGATCACGGGCGCTGCGAGGCGAAGCAGGCATGTGTCGCAGTGTGCCCCAGCGACGTTTTCGAGGTGCGCCGCCTCGACCAGCCGGACTTCGAGCAGCTCAGCGTGCTCGGCAAGCTCCGGGCCAGCGCGCACCGGCGGATGACGGCGTACCCGGTGCGGGCCGGCCAGTGCCTGGAGTGCGGCAAGTGCGTCACCGCCTGCCCTGAGGGCGCCATCACGCTGGCAGAGGTCACCTCGCAGTGAGCAGCTTCGCCGTCACCCGGGTAATCAACGCCTCGGTGCTGCTGGAACTGCCCGGCGGGGCCGTGCTGACCGACCCGTTCTTCGAGCCGCCCTGGTACCTGCGATTCGACGAGTCCGTCGGTCTTTCGGCCGGGCAGTTGCCGCCGCTCGCCGCGCTGCTCGGCGGCCACCGGGTCGCCGATCACTGGCAGCCCCGCAGCCTTCGCCCCTACCCGTACCGAGAGGAAACGGCCGTCTACGTGGCCAGCCGCGGCATGGCCCGCTCAGCCCGCCGGGCTGGATTCGGAACGGCCGAGGTCCTGCGGTGGGGAGAGCGCCGGCGGCCGGCGAGCGACCTGGAGATCCTCTGCCTGCCCGGTGAGCGCTCGGGCGGGCTGCGCACGAACAGCTATCTTGTGTGCTCCGGCGGCATCAACGTGTTCGTCGGCACCGAGGCTCGCGGCCTCGGGCCGATCCGGGCGGCCGCAGCGGCTCACCGAGTCGACGCGGCGATCCTCCCCATCAACGGCATCCGGCTTCTCGGCCAGCCGCTGGTGATGGACGCGTCCACCGCCGTCGAGGCAGCCAGGCTGCTCGGCGCGAGCGTGCTCATCCCTATTCACTACTCCCAGCGGCCTATCCCGCCCCTCCTGCATCCCCGGTCCGGTCCTCGTGACCTGCCCGACGGCGGACGCCGCCTGTCCGTCGAGGTCATCGGTACCGGGCAGCGACGAGTCATGCAGACGGCGGCACCTCACGGACCCGCCTCGCAACCCGAAGACCCCGCCAGCTACTCACGCTGATGTGCCGAGGCGGCGAAGAGCGAGCGCCTCAAGGGGCGTGGTTCCCGGCCCGGGCCGCGAAGCTGGCCTCCGCACCGGTGGTACGCGAGCGGCAGTTCCTGACTGCGGGGCTGGTGGTGCAGGCCAGGCGGATGATCGCGCAGGCGTGCAGCTGCCGCGATCATGACGGTTGTGAGACACGATCAGGATGCGGCAGGCTGGACGATCACAACTGCTGGACGATCGCGGAGGCGGCCGGGCACCGCAGGCCGCACCGGCTGCAGCATCTGATCAGGTCGCACGCCGGCGGCCCATGCTTCTGTCCGCTCGCGCCATCGCCGGAGGCGTATGAATCACCGAGGGCGGCTAGCGTCAGTTTCGTCTTGATCCTGGTGAGCGTGAAGGACAGTGTGCCATTAGGCGCAGAGCAGGAGCCATGGGTTGTTGTGCCGGCGACGGTGACGGCGTAGGAACCACGCTTGGCGTACAGATGATCGAACACGGCCGCGATCTGCCCGTCGGGGCCGCCACTGAAGTTCTTGGTTTCCTTCGCTCCGTCTCTCCAATCGGTGGTCACACTGTACGTGCAGCCAGAGGTGTCACCGTTGTTGACGATGTCAAAGGCGACGTGCGGGTCGGAGCTTGAGCAGTCAGGAGTGGTCCAGAAGCACGGTTTTGAATCACCAGAAGCCTGCGCTGCGGCCGGAGCGTGCGCGGCCGACACGATGACGGCGCCGCGACCGCTCGTTGGCCTGCGCCGCGCGTTAATTGGCGTTCTGGGTACCGAGGATGTGCTCGGCAAGCTCGCGAGCCCGGGCGGCGGGATGCGTTTCCGCACGCGTGGCTCCGGCGGCCAGGGTGCCGTCGATGAGCAGGTGGAGCTGGCTGGCGGCGTGCGCGGGCCGCGGATGGCCGAGCTTGCGGACTTCGTCCTCGAGGAGCTGCTCGATGCGAACGCGGTACTGGCGGCTGACGGCGTGCGCGGGGTGGCCGGGATCCGCGAGGGCCAGGTCGGCGGCCAGGTAGCGGCAGCCGCGGAAGTCCGGCTCGCTGATGACGGTGGCGAGATCGTCGAAGATGGCCAGGAGGCGGTCGCGCGGATCATCGCCCGCCGCTTGCATGACCTGCCGGTACCGTGCCTCGTCCTGGGTGGTGCTGCGGCGCAGCATCTCGGCGATCAGCCCGTCCTTGCCGCCAAAGTGCTCATACAGCGACCGCCGGGCCACGCTGGCGGCAGTCAGCAGGGCATCGACACCGACGTTCACGCCGTGGCTGTAAGTCAGCTTCTGCGCCGCCTCCAGCAGGCGTTCTCGTGGCCCCGCCGGGCCGCTCGTGCCCCTCGTGTCGCTCGTGCCCATGACGGCCAGCCTCCCATCAGTTGACGAGTAGATCAACCGGTCGATATGGTCAGTAGACCGATCATTCTATCTACCTAGGAGGCACCGCATGGTCGCGCACACGACGGCCGATGTCATCGAGCAGTTCAACCACGCCTTCGTCAGCCACGATCCGGCCGTGCTGACCGGCCTGATCGGCGATGACTGCGTGATGGAGGCGATCCAGCCGGCCCCGGATGGCGCGCGCTACGAGGGCCGCCAGGCCTGCCTGGCGTTCTGGCAGGCGCTCGCCGAAGACCGCACCACGCAATTCGAACCCGAGGAGGTCACCGTCGCCGGGGACCGGGCGACGATCCGCTGGCGGTACCGCTTCGGCGCTGGTCCCGAGGACTCGGTGCGCGGCGTCAACCTCATGCGCGTGCGGGATGGCCTGATCGTCGAGGCCCTCGGCTACAGCAAGACCGCGGGCGAGGTCCCCCTGGCTGCTGACCCGCCGCCGGGTGACTGAACGCCGTTCCGCCACCACGGCGACCGGGTCGGGGCTTGCCCGGGCGGGCCCCAGGCATACTGATTTAATGCGTCAGGCCTTTGTCCATGAGGCAGTTCTCGTCATGAAGCCGGATTCGGACGAGAGGGCGCCCGGTGCGGCCGTCGCGGTGGCGTTGTGCGGGCACTGGGATCACGAGCCGCCGTGTCCCTTGGCGCCGCACCGCGTGGACGCCGGCCTGAGCGGCAGCGAACTGCGCGTCAGGGTGTTGTTCGCGGCCGAGCCGGAAGCCGAGGATGAGGTGCGGCGGCGCATCGAGCGGGCCCTGTCCGGGCAGTGGCAGTTCCCAGACGGCTTCACTACCGCGTGGCAGCTACGGGAAAGCCGGCCCAGCGACGCACCACGCCCTTGGCCGCTAGCCCCGGCTAAACGGCTTTTGCTGCAAACGTTCGGGGCTGGCCGCCGTGCGAGGATTGGGCATGGCCGTCGGGGAACTGGAAGCGGCTGCCGCCGCGGCGTGGGCCGACGGCCTGGGCTGCGATCCGCGACTGCTGGGCGAGCCGGGGGCGCATCTGGTACCCGGCGGACCGGGGCTGCGTGACCTGCACGGCGTCTACATGGCCGGTGTGGGCGCCGCGGTCCTGGTGTTCTGTCCGGCCTGGCTGCGGTCCCGTGCCGCCGCAGTGCTGGAGGCCGCGTCGCCCGGTGAGATGTTCACGGCCGGGACGTGCGCCGCGATCGCGGGGATCGACGCCGCCGGAGTTCTCGGGCCGTCGTGGCACGGGTTCACCGACTCGGCGCATTTCACGCCCGCCGGCCCTGCCGCCGGGCGCCGGCTGGATCACGGCGACCCGCTGCTGGCCGAACTGCGCGAGGCGTGCGGGGAGGCGGACTGGGCCGAGGGCGGGTTCGCTCACCCCGACGGCGTGATCTACGGAATCGACCAGGACGGGCGCCTGGCGGCGGCGGGCAACCTCACCTCGTTCCGGGGCCACCCGGCCGACGTCGGCCTGCTCACCCGCCCGGCCGCAAGAGGCCGCGGCCTAGCCCGGCAGATCGCCGGGCAGATGATCGGCGACGCGCTGCCGACCGCGGGGCTCATCCGCTACCGCGCCCTGGTCACCAACTCCCCTTCGCTGGCCATCGCCCAGTCCCTCGGCTTCACGGGGTACGGCCGGAACCTGCTCGCCCGGCTGCCCGCGGGCCGGGAATGAGAGCATGTGCCGGTGGCCCAGTTCGCGGTACGGCAGGCATCGGCGGACGATGCACCAGGAATGGCGGAGTTGTTCGGGGCGGTGGCCGCCGAGCGTGACGGCATCGCGACCGAGCCGCCGGTCGACATCGGCCAGCGGACCGTCCAGTTCGCCGCCTCCGTTGCCAGCTCGGTCATAGCGGTGGCCGACGGCCAGGTCATCGGCATGATCCACGTGGAGGCATCCCGGCACGGCTTCGGCGAGATCGGCATGCTCGTGGACCGGGACTGGCGTGGGCGCGGGGTCGGCTCGGCGCTGATTCAGGCGGCGATCGGCCTGGCCCGCCAGCAGGGGCTGCACAAGCTTTCCCTGGAGGTGTTCGCGGGCAACACCGCGGCGATCGCCCTGTACCGCAAGTGCGGCTTCCTGGAGGAAGGCCTGCGCACCGGGCAGTACCGGCGAGCCAGCGGAGAGCTGTGGGACACCGCCATCATGGGCCTGGCGCTCTAGATTCCCGTAGGTCTCCGGGCCGCGGTCAGGCGGACGTGGCTTGCCTGCCGCACCGGCAGGCTTGACTGCCGCACTGGCTGTAACATGCAGCCCGGCGGCCCCTGCCGCCTCGCGCGCCCGGTGATGCGGCCTGTCGGATTCTGGGTTGCGGCCTGGCCGAAAGCTAGCCAGCGACGTGGTTGTTGCTCTCATGTCGTTGCAGCGCAATGCCAGGAATTTAAGGGGGGTTTTCTGGCTGTCTGGCGGGGTGTCTGGCCTGGTCAGTGCTGGTGTGAGTGGTCTGGCCGGGCGTGGTGATGGTGGTGGCGTAGGTGACGTGCTGTGA
>Ga0134126_10007232_pt1 | contig 13930 bp, 12 predicted proteins | sample KB31752_FD_96881 | JGI IMG/M metagenome (GOLD analysis project Ga0134126, IMG submission 96881) | Terrestrial soil microbial communities with excess Nitrogen fertilizer from Kellogg Biological Station, Michigan, USA - KB3-175-2 | ecosystem: Environmental > Terrestrial > Soil > Unclassified ... | reverse complement strand
GCGGGCGATCATCGTGCTCGGCGGGTTCGCCTGGCAGGCCTTGCTGCCGGTCGTCCACGACGCCGGTTGGCCGCTGCCCCGCCCCCGCCCGACCTTTGGGCATGGTGCCCACGTGCTGCTGCGCGACCACCTCGGTCATCGGCAGCTGCACCTGCTCGGCTGTTACCACCCCAGCCAACGCAATACCTTCACCGGCAGGTTGACCCCCGCCATGCTGCGCGACGTCCTCCGTCGTGGCGCTGATCTCGCCGGTGTGGCCGGTCACTGCCGCTAGAGCGATACCTTCATTGCGGTTATGGTCGTTACGGAGGTTACGGCGACGGAGGTTGTGGGCACTGCTCTGGTGGCAGAGCCCCGGCGCTGATCTGGTCTAGTGACACATTCGGGTCGGCATCTGCGCGACTGTGTGATCGATCATCTTGACGACCCGGCAGCGGTTTTGGTGATCGACCAGACCGGTGGGGCCACAAAGCAGCAGCACCTCGGGACACAGCGATCGGCATGTTGCGCGCCGGCCACGAGGCCTCGTCGACCGATCCCGACGCCAACCGCGCTGGGAGATCACCGGCCTGCGTCTTGCCCCGGTGCTGGCGCCTACCCGCCGGGGACCAGGTACTCGGGACCGGGTAAAAGTTCAGGCGGTGCCCCGTCCTGCGTGGCGGCTACCTTCGTCTCGGCGGCTGACATCGGTCGCCGGGTCAGCGTTCGGGCGCGCCGGCGCTGCGCGCTCGCTTGATCGCAAATATCGCTACCTAGTGTCCTGGGAGCCGGGAAGTTGGAGGTCAACAGGGCCATGACGACAAGGCATGATGCGGCCGGGGGCAGAGCCACCATTGTGGCGCGGACGCTTCGGTCGGACCGGTGGTGGCTGCAACCGGCTGTCACCTTCGTGGGCTTGTTCGCATTCGTGGGGTATGCCCTCTACATCACGTTTATCAATCGCAACTATTTCTGGGAGCCGTATCTTTCGCCGTTTTTTCTCCATGCTTGACCGAGAGCTGCCCCCGCGTCGGTGCGCTGGCAGGGCTGGGCTGTGGGGCCAGTACCGCCGGCGCTGATCGTCTTGGTCTTCCCCCTTGGTTTCCGGGCCACCTGCTACTATTACCGCAAGGTCTACTATCGGTCGTTTTGGCTTTTCCCTCCGGCCTGCGCCGTCGCCGAGCCGCACAGCAAGTACTCCGGCGAAACTCGCTTCCCGCTGATCGTACAGAACGTTCATCGGTACTTTTTCTACGTCGGGGTCATCTTCGCGGCAATTTTGACCTACGACGCGGTGATCGCGTTTCGTGACCATGCCGGCATCTGGGGTCACGCCGGGCTGGGCACCCTCGTGCTGCTCATCAATTCCGTGCTCATCTGGGGCTACACGCTGGGCTGCCACTCCTGCCGGCACATCACCGGGGGGCGGCTCAAGCATTTCTCCCGCCATCCACTGCGCTACCGGTGGTGGACATTTGTCTCCGCGCTCAACGCACGCCACATGGAATGGGCGTGGGCGTCGTTGATCTGGATCGCATTGACGGACGCCTACATTCGGCTCGTGGCGAGCGGCACTATCATGGACATTCGATTCTTCTAGCTATCGGGGAATGCCCATGACGAGCTACCGGGCCCGGATGAAAATCTGGCGAGGTGATGCCTCCGGCGGCCGGTTGCACGAGTTCACGGTCGAGGTCCACGACGGCGAGGTAGTCCTGGACGTCATCCATCGTATTCAGGCGACGCAGGCCAGCGACCTTGCGGTTCGATGGAACTGCAAGGCCGGCAAGTGTGGATCGTGCAGCGCTGAGATCAACGGCTACCCGCGGCTGATGTGTATGGCCCAGATGAGCCGATTTCGCCAGGACCAGGCACTCACGGTCACGCCGCTGCGCACCTTTCCCGTCATTCGTGACCTCGTGACCGACGTGTCCTTCAACTACGAGAAGGCCAAGGAAGTGACAGGGTTCACTCCGCCACGAGGCATCAAGCTCGGTGAGATGCGAATGCGCCAGGAGGACGTTCACCGCAGCCAGGAGTTTCGTCAGTGCATCGAATGCTGGATGTGCCAGGATATCTGCCACGTCATCCGCGATCACGAAGACAAAAAGCAGGTCTATGCGGGGCCTAGATTCTTCATCCGCTACGCCGAGCTGAGCATGCATCCCTACGATGAGATCCGCCGGGAACCGGTAGTCCACGACGACGCGGGCATCGGCCTGTGCAACATCACCAAATGCTGCACCGAAGTATGCCCCGCCGGTATTCATATCACCGACAACGGGATCATTCCGATGAAGGAACGAGTGGTGGACCGCAGATACGATCCACTCTTGCGGCTGCGGGCCAGGCTCTTTCCTCGGTTCCGTTAGGTGAGCTCGCGCCTGCCGCGGGCCGGGCCGAACGCCAAGTGGACGAGGGGTTCTGCGCCAGCGCGGCGTCCCCGACCTCGACGGCTGCTGCAACCCGCGACGCATCCAAGCCGGCCGCGGCGGTTCAGTCCCCTGCCGGGTGCGAGAAGGCCCAGCCGCCACCCCGCCCGGCAGCGGTCCCGAGCGGGACCTGGCCAGGTAATCAAGTGCCCGGCACAGCTGGCGGGCCCGTCGCAGCCCGGTCTGGCCGCGCGCGCGGCGCTGGACGCGGCGTGCCAGCTCGCCGACCTGCGCGCACACTGCGGCATCGACGCCGCCGGTCTGTCCCGGGGAAGCGCCTTCGGCCAGTACGTCGGGTCGCCTAGGTTGGGATGGGATCTACTCGGCTTGAGCCAACCGGGAGAAAGCGAGCGTGAGTCCATGGCCAGCAGCTTCGGTGCCCGCGACCGGTTGACCGTCGGTGAGCGCAGCTACGAGATCTTCCGGCTCGACCGCGTCGAGGGATCGGCGCGCCTACCGTACAGCCTCAAGGTGCTGCTGGAGAACCTGTTGCGCCACGAGGACGGCACGCTGTTCACCGCCGAGCAGGTGCACGCACTCGCCGGGTGGGATCCGGTGGGCCAACACGCCAGCGAGATCGGGTTCACCCCGGCCCGGGTGCTGCTGCAGGACTTCACCGGCGTCCCGTGCGTGGTCGATCTGGCCGCAATGCGCGACGCGATGACCGCGCTCGGCGGGGACCCACGCAAGATCACCCCGCTGATCCCGGCCGAGCTGGTCATCGACCACTCGGTCATCGCCGACGTGTTCGCCCGCCGGGACGCCTTCGCGGTCAACGCCCGGCTGGAGTTCGATCGCAACCGCGAGCGCTACCAGCTGCTGCGGTGGGCGCAGCAGGCGTTCGACGACTTTCGAGTCGTCCCACCGGACACCGGCATCTGCCACCAGGTCAACCTCGAATACCTCGCCCGGGTCGTGTGCGACGACCACGGCCTGGCCTACCCGGACACCCTGGTGGGCACCGACTCGCACACCCCGATGGTCAACGGTCTCGGGGTGCTCGGCTGGGGCGTCGGCGGTATCGAGGCCGAGGCGACGATGCTCGGCCAGCCCATGAGCATGCTTATCCCCCCGGTCGTCGGGCTCAAGCTCATCGGTGAGCTCGGCGAGGGCACCACCGCCACCGACCTCGTGCTTACCGTCACGCAGCTGTTGCGACGCACGGGGGTGGTGGGCAAGTTCGTCGAGTTCTACGGACCCGGGGTCGCGAACGTGCCGCTGGCCAACCGCGCCACGCTGGGGAACATGAGCCCGGAGTACGGCTCGACGTGCGCGATTTTTCCCATCGACGGGGTGACGCTGGACTACCTGCGGCTGACCGGCCGCCCCGAGCACCGGATCCGGCTCGTGGAGGCCTACGCCAAGGAGCAGGGACTCTGGCACGATCCGGCGCACGAGCCGCACTACAGCCAGCGCCTGGAACTCGATCTCTCCCGCGTGGAACCCTCGCTCGCCGGGCCGAAGCGCCCGCAGGATCGCATCCCACTCTCTGTCGCCCGGCACGCGGTGCGGGCACTGCTCGCCGGGCGCACCACCGTCCCGGCACCGCCCACCGGGCTGGACGAGGCATCGGGCGAGTCGTTCCCGGCCAGCGACCCGGTCGCGGTCAGCCGAACCCACCCGGGGGACCAGCCCCTCGCCGACGACGGCTGGCAACAGCCACGGACCTGGCCCAGCAAGCCGGTCCCGGTCGTGTTCGACGACGGGACCCAGGCGAGCATCGACCATGGTCACGTGGTGATCGCCGCGATCACCTCCTGCACGAACACCTCCAACCCCACGGTCATGGTGGGCGCCGGGCTGCTGGCGCGCAACGCGGTGCAGCGCGTGTTGCGACCCAAACCGTGGGTCAAGACCTCGCTAGCGCCCGGGTCCCGGGTAGTGACCGACTACTACGACCGGGCCGGGCTGACGCCCTATCTTGATCAGCTGGGCTTCGGCCTGGTCGGCTACGGCTGCACCACCTGCATCGGCAACTCCGGCCCACTCATCCCCCAGGTCAGCGCCGCAGTCACCGAGCACCACCTGACGGTGTGCTCGGTGCTCTCGGGTAACCGCAACTTCGAGGGCCGCATTCACCCCGAGTGCGCGATGAACTTCCTCGCCTCCCCACCACTGGTCATCGCCTACGCCCTCGCCGGCACCCTGCTCGCCGACCTGCTCGGCGAGCCGCTCGGCAGCGACCCGCACGGGCAGCCGGTCTACCTGCGTGACATCTGGCCGACCACCCGCGAGGTCCAGCAGGTCATCGACGAGCACCTGCACGTGGAGCTGTTCACCAGCGGTTACGCCGACGTGTTCACCGGCGACGACAGCTGGCGCAGCCTCGACGTCCCGACCGGCGAGGTGTTCGCCTGGGACCCGGCGTCGACCTACGTGCGCCGACCACCGTATTTCGAGGGCATGCCGCGTGATCCCGAGCCACTGCGCGACATCACCGGCGCCCGCGTGCTCGCGCTGCTCGGGGACTCGGTCACCACCGACCACATCTCCCCCGCCGGCACGATCAGCAGATCCTCCCCCGCGGGCCGCTACCTGGCCAAGCACGGCGTCGCCCCGCGCGAATTCAACTCCTACGGGTCCCGGCGCGGCAACCACGAGGTGATGATCCGCGGCACGTTCGCCAACATCCGGCTGCGCAACCAGCTCACCCCCGACCTCGAGGGCGGGTTCACCCGGCACCTGCCCTCCGGCAAGTCGATGAGCATCCACGACGCCGCCGCCGCCTACGCGGCCGAGCGCACCCCCCTGATCATCCTGGCGGGCGCGGAGTACGGCTCCGGTTCCTCCCGGGACTGGGCCGCCAAAGGCACCATGTTGCTCGGCGTCAAGGCCGTGATCGCCACCTCCTACGAACGCATCCACCGGTCGAACCTCATCGGGGTAGGCGTGCTCCCGCTGCAGTTCCAGCCCGGCGAGTCCACGCAAGCCCTCGGCCTGTCCGGCGAGGAGATCTACACCCTCACCGGCCTGCACGGCCGCGACAGCGTGCCCAACGAGGTGACGGTCCGCGCCGAGCGCGACGGGCAAGCCCGGCAGTTCCGCGCCGTCGTCCGCCTCGACACCCCAGCCGAGGCCACCTACTACCGCCACGGCGGCATCCTGCGCTACGTCCTGCGCCACCTCGCGGCAAGCTGAGATCTCCTCTCGACCACCCGCCACGCCACCCTGACGGCCGGTCGCGGGCAGGTCCACCGCCCTGCCCGGTGCCGAGCAGGCATGCAGTCAGCGTCCGCTCCCGGACACGGGGTCGGTGGAGAATTTAACGCCTCGCGCCGTCAGGCTGGATCCCCACCTGACGCCCGGCTGATCAAGTCACGCTACACCCCACATCACGAAATCGTGGCGTGGTAAATAATGCTCGTACTGCGGAACCGGACAGAAAATGTGAGCATTTAAGGTGCGTCGGTGTCGGGAAAGGGTAGTGACGCTATCGCCTCTTAGTCAGCGTCGACTGTTCAACCGTTGGTTCAAGTGTCGATGCATAGGGCAGCACCCACGTCACCGAGCCGATACTGTAGTGAGCCCAAGGATTGGGTGCGGGATAATCGCATCTTAAGCCTCGACACCCGTCAGCAGCTCATTGGTGGCCCGGTGGGGTGGTAATTCCCGACCTAACGTAGCGGGCCGGTCTTTATCGCCCCAAGCCGTTGCAAGTGCAACTTTCCCACGGGGTTTCTGCTCATGCCGTGGGTCAGGCTGGTGATGAGTCGGCGTGCAGGACGTGGGCGTGCACGACTCCGGGCACGGCTTGAGCGAGCACGAGGGCGACGTGGTGGTCGGCTGGGTTGTTGTACTGGTCGGTGATGGTCACCGAGCCGTGGTCGACGTGCACGGTCCACCGGTCAGGGACGCCGTAGCATTCCAGTCGCTTGCGCACGTCCGCAGCGATGAGTGCGTCATTGCGGGCGATGATGCGGACCAGGTCTCGGCGGGTGACGATGCCCACCAACTGGTCCTGTTCGTCGACCACCGGCAGGCTGCGGAGCCCACGATCAATCATCATGGCTGCGAGGTCCGCGGCGTCGGTGTGCGGATGCGTGGTCAGCGGTGGGCTGCTCATCACGTCCCCGACCGTAGCCGGTGGTGATCCGGCCTGGTTGCCCTGCCACGCTCCGGAGCGGGGGTCCGGGGGGATTCGCCCGCGCACGACGTCGGCCTCGGTGAGTACCCCGACCAGCCGATCGTCTTCCTCCACGACGGGGAGCAAGGTGAACCCCTGCCCGGCTAACACGGTCGCGGCGTCGCTGATGGTTGTCTGCGGGGTAGTGCTCACCACCGAATGAGTCATCACATCACCCACGCGCATGGTCAAGTTCCTCCGTCTTCCTTATCGCCGGTTCAGCGGCGCCACCGGGGACCGGCGTGGTCGCACTGCAGTTCCACCAAGCAGCATCAATTCCGCCCAGCATGTGGCGGATCGTCCACCCCGTGCCACTGGTTGGCCAGGCTGTCGCGGGTGTTCCACAGTGTTGGGCACGAGCGTCAAGGTCGACGGCGAGCAGCGCGGCGGAGGAGCGAGCCGCGTGCAACCCGGCGTCGTCCGTGCCCGGGATGGGGGTCAGCATCGCAGGGCGGCTAGGAAAATGCGGGAAGCCTGCGTCGCGAGCAACAGGGCGACCCTGCCCCCACCGTCTGGGAGCGGGGTGTCCAGCATGGATTCAACGCGGGTCTCTGGGTTCATAGCACGATCCGGATTGGTTGCTGTAGCAGCGTGGTCAGGTCGGTGAGGAACCGTGCGCCGGTGGCGCCATCGATGACGCGGTGATCGATCGACAGGGTCAGGGTCATGGTGGTGCCCACGCTCAGCTGGCCGTCGCGGACGATGGGGTTGGGGGTGGCGGCGCCGACGGCGAGGATAGCGGCCTCGGGAGGATTGATAACGGCGGTGAACTGGTCGATGCCGTACATGCCAAGGTTGCTGATGGTGAACGTGCCGCCGGTGATGTCCTCCACAGACAGCCGGCCGGCGCGAGCCCGGGTAACGAGGTCGTGGGCCTCGCGGCTGATCTCGGAGAGAGTTTTGCGGTGGGCATCGTGGATCACCGGCGCGACGAGGCCGTCGTCCAGGGCGACGGCCACCGCGATGTGGACCCGGTGGTAACGCAGTACCCGGGTGTCTGCCCAGGAGGAGTTCACCTCGGGATGCGCGGTCAGAGCCTGCGCGCAGGCCTTGACCAGCAGGTCGGTCACGCTGACCCGGATTCCGGTGCTCTCCAAATCAGCGTTGACCTGTTTGCGGAAGGCCAGGAGCGGGTCTGCATCCACGACCCGGGTGAGGTAGAAGTGCGGAGCTTGCTGAGCGCTTTGGGTCAACCGTTGCGCGGTGAGCCGACGCATCCGGGTCAGGGCGAGTTCCTCCACGTCGGGTCCGGCGACAGGCAGCGGTACGGCCGCTGGGCTGCTCGGTGGCTCGGGCGGGCGCGACGTTGGTGTCGGCGGTGGTGCGGTGCCCGGCTGGGCATTGGCCGCAATGGCGGCCTCGATATCCCCGCGCACGATGCGTCCGCCTGGTCCGCTGCCGGATATCGTGGCCAGGTCCACACCGTGTTCACGGGCGATCCTGCGGGCCAGGGGGGATGCGCGAGACGCTGACACGTCGGATGACGGCGGTGTTGGGGTAGCCACGGTGGGCGGGGTCGCGGGTTGCTGCGCGGCGGCCGGTGGGGATGGGGCCGGGGCCGCGGAGGCGGCTGGCGTGTCGATGACGGCGATAGGAGTACCGATGGGGATGGTGGCGCCTTCCTCGACCAGGAGGCGACTCAGGGTGCCCTCGTCGTAGGCCTCCAGCTCCATGGTGGCCTTGTCGGTCTCGATCTCGGCGAGCACGTCGCCCTGGTGAACCGGGTCCCCTTCGTGCTTGCGCCACTGGCTGAGCACGCCTTCTTGCATCGTGTCGGACAAGCGGGGCATGAGTACCTCGGGCATGGCGCCTCCTAGCCGGTCAAGCGGGTGGCGTCGAGGGTTTCCCGGATGACCCTGATCAGCGCGGCCGCATCGGGCAGGGCGGCCAGTTCGAGGGGTTTGGCGTAGGGCAGGGGAACTTCGGCGGCAGCGACGCGACGCACTGGGGCGTCCAGGTAATCGAAGGCGCCCTCTTGAATGGTGGCGGCGATCTCGGCGCCAATACCGTAGGACAGCCAGTCATCCTCCAACACGACGGCGCGGGTGGTCTTGCGCACCGAGGCGCACACCGTATGCCGGTCCAGCGGGCGCAGGCTGCGCAGGTCGATGACCTCCACCGAGATGCCCTCGTCCTCCAGCCGGCGGGCCACGTCCAGGGCCACCACCGCGGCGCGGGAGTAGGCGATGACGGAAAGGTCCCGGCCGGGTTTCATCACCGCGGCGGTTCCGATCTCGACGCTGTGATCACCCTCGGGTACCTCTCCCTTGGTGTTGTACAGCGCGAGGTTTTCCAACAGGATCACGGGATCATCGTCGCGGATCGCGGTGGTGAGCAAGCCCTTGGCGTCGGCTGGGGTGGCCGGAGCGAGCACTTTGAGGCCGGGTACGTGCGCGTACCAGACCTCCAGGTTCTGCGAGTGGGTGGCGGCCAGTTGCTGTCCGCCACCACCTGGAGTGCGGATCACCAGCGGCACGCGGACCTGACCGCCGAACGTCGCGTGCATCTTCGCCGCATGGTTGACGATCTGATCGATAGCCAGCAGGCTGAAGTTGATGGTCATGATCTCCACGACCGGGCGCAGCCCGAGCATGGCCGCGCCGATCGCGGTACCCACGAACCCTTCCTCACAGATGGGGGTGTCGCGGACGCGGCGGGGACCGAACTCGGCGAGCAATCCTGCGGTGATCTTGTAGGAGCCTTCGAAAACGCCGATCTCCTCACCGATGAGCAGCACGTCCTCATCGCGCAGCAACTCTGCCCGTAGCGTGTCGTGCAGCGCCTGCCGGTAGCTGATCATCGCCACAGCGCCCTCCTTATCGCTGGTTGCCGGGCATGGGCGGGGGCACCACGGGATCGCCCGGTCGACCGCGGTAAGTGTTGGCCACCGGACTGGCGTACAGGTGCTCGAACAGGGCGTCCGGGGTTGGCGCTGGGCTGCGGTCGGCGATGTCGATGGCCTCGGCGATGGCCTGCTCGGCATCGGCGTCGATCCGGGCGGCAGCGTGGGCATCGAGCACCCCGGCTTCGATGAGCCAGGTGCGAAACGCCGGGAGCGGATCGAGGGTGCGGAGTCGCTGGTTCTCCTCGTCGCTGCGGTACCGGGCCGGATCCACGACCGAGTGTCCCCGCAACCGGTAGCTGACCGTCTCTAACAGCAGAGGCTGATGCTCACCGCGGACGCGGTCCAACGCGCCACGGGCGGCATCCCGCACGGCGAGCACGTCATTGCCGTCCACCCGCTGTCCCGGAATGCGATAGGAGCACCCGCGCCGGTACAGCTCTGGTTCACCGGCCGCAGCCTCAACTGAGGTCCCCATGCCGAGCTGGTTATTGATGATCACGTACAGGATCGGCAACCGCCATACGGCGGCCAGGTTCAGCGATTCATGGAATGCCCCAATATTCGTGGCCCCGTCGCCGAGCAGGCACATCACCGCGTCACCGTCGGGGCGTGGGCCCTGGCGGTAGGCCAGAGCCAACGCCGCGCCGGTGGCCAGCGGGATCTGGCCGCCGACGATGCCGTACCCGCCCAACAACCGCCGCTGCGCGTCGAACAGGTGCATCGACCCCCCTCGACCACCCGACAACCCGCTGCTCCGACCGAACAGTTCGGCCATGACACGCTCCGGTTCGGCCCCCCGGGCCAGCGCATAACCATGTTCCCGGTAGGTAGCGAACAGATAGTCGCTCGGGCGCAGCGCGGCCATCAAACCCACGACGGTGGCTTCCTCCCCCAGGTTAAGATGGCAATAGCCGCCGATCTTCGCTCGGGTGTACATCTCCGCGGCGCGCTGCTCAAAAACCCGGATCAGCATCATCTGCCGGTAATAACCCCGCAATACCTCCGGGTCTTCGTCCGGACCGTTCTCGGTAACTGCTGCCACCGAGCCGCCCGATCCAGTCCCCGACGGCTGGCCCATGCGCTATCTCCTCAGTGCACCCTCGACTGGCTAGCTGCCCGGATAAGCGTCCTGCAGCACGAACTGCTCCGCCCCGGCCTGGCACTTCGGGCACGACCGCGGTGCGTCCGGACCGCGTAGCGCCTCACCACAGACCTGGCATACCCACTCGGTCGCCAACAGTGCCGCGACATCCGCGCGGCTGACCACCCCCACCAGCCGACCTCCGGCCAGCACCGGCACCCGATGGATACGGCGCTCCACCAGCAGATGGCGCACCTCATCCACGTCAGTGTCCTCGCTGACACTGATCACCGAAGTCGTCATCACGTCCCCGGCCGCCTCCCCGGAACGGGCCAGCAAGTCATATTCACTGACCAAACCAACTACCGCACCCGAGTGGTCCACCACGGGCACACCGCTGATTCGGTGGTCCCGCAACACCGCAGCCACCGTGGACAACGGCGCGTCGTCCAGCACGGTCAGCACCGGGCTGGTCATGATCTCCTTCACCTTCACCGTGGCGCCTCCGCAACATCAGGTCGCGGCATCAATGGGACCTTCGAGCTTATCGGCCAGATGCCGACCCCACGATCGGCGACCGCCGTGGGCAGGCCACCGATCAGCGAGGTATCGGTGGCGGGTCGAGTAGGATTGCCCCGGCGCCGCGGGAGGTGAAGTAGTTCCAGGCCCAGTCGATAAGGACCTGGAGGCGGTTGCGGAAGCTGATTAAGTAGGTGATGTGCACGCCGAGCCAGAGTAGCCAGGCCACCCGCCCGCCAAACCTAAGCCGATAGCGGTCGGGGGCGCCGGGAAACAGGGGCAGCTCCGCGACCGCATCGCCGCGACCCAATACGGCCATCAGTCCCTTGTCCCGGTAGCGAAAGGCCGTCAGCGGTGCGCCTTCGACGAGCCGGGCGACCTGCTGGCCGGCGTGGTGTCCGGTTTGGATGGCCACCGGGGCCAGCATCGGCAGCGGTCGCCCACCTTCGGGTGGGGTGATGGCGGCTAGGTCGCCGGCGGCAAAGACGTGCGGGTGATGCGGCACCTGCAGGTGCTGGTCGACGATGATCTGACCGCGGTGGTTGAGCTCCACCCCCAGCGCCCGGCTCAGGTCATTGGCCTGCACTCCGGCGGCCCAGATCACGGTGTCGGTCACGATCCGCCCGCCGCCACTAAGCGTCACTGCCTGCGCGTCAGCGGCGGTGACGCTCTGGCGAAAGCGAACGTCGACGCCGCGGTGGCACAGGTCAATTAGCGCCCGCTGGGATGAGCGCGGGCTTAGCCCGCTCAGCAGCCGCGGTCCGGCCTCCACGAGCGTCACTGCGAGGTCGGCTACCGGCCCGACGATCTCATGAGCCATCGAGGTCAGGGCGCCGGCAGTTTCCACACCGGTGGGCCCGCCACCGACCACAACGATCCGCACCCGGCCCCCGCCGGGGCCAGCGTGCTGTGCCACCCGTTCCAGGGTGCTTAACAGGTGCCTACGCAGATGCAGGGCGTCGCTGAGCGTGTACAGCGGCCAGCTATGGTCACGGATGCCGGCGATATCGAAGAAGTTGGTTTCGGCTCCGGCTGCCAGAATCAAATAGTCAAAACCCAGGCTGGAGCCATCCCGACACTGCAAAACCCGCTCCGCCCAGTTCACCCCGACCAGTTCGGCGACTCGTACAGTCAGATTTCGTTGCCGACGAAACACCGTGCGCAGCGCGACACCGACCTCTTCCGGTGGTAGATAGCCGGTGCTGACTTGATAGAGCAACGGCTGAAACGTGTGATAGTTGTTCTTGTCTAGCAGCGTGACGTCCGCGTCGACTCCCCGCAGGGCGTGTGCTGCGTTGAGCCCAGCAAAACCTGCGCCCAGGATGACGATCTGTGGGCGCACTGGAGGCGATCCATCAGGCGGGGCGGGTTGGTTCATGGTGTTGGCTCCTTGGCCTGCGCCGGTCGTCCTGCTTGTGGATCAGCGGACAGTTGGATGATCTTGGCGGAGATGGCGAGCAACGCGGCCAGTCGGCCTCGAACGCTCGAGCCCCGTGGCGTTGCAACGACTCGCCTAACGCGTCCACGTCGAGGCCGTGAGAGGCGATTTGGGCAATGCATTTTTGCGCCGCGGCGTAGTCGGGCCTGCATCAGCTCCACTGGCCCACCATGGTCGGCAAAGGCCAGCAGCGTCTTTTCCGGCATGGTGTCGATGGTGTCCGGGGCGGCGAGTATGCCCAGGTAGTAGGTGTCGGGGAAGGCGGGGTCCTTGGTGGAGGTGGAAGCCCACAGCACCCGCTGCGGCCGGGCTCCAGCCCGGGCCAGCACCGTCCAGCGCTGGTCCTGTAATAGTAACCGGTAGGAGGCGTATACCTTTTGGATGATGGCAAGGCGAGTGTGCCGTGCAGCGGCGCAGGAAGCAGCGGGTCGGCGGCCTTGTCCCAGCGCGACACGAACACCGCCGCCACCGAGGGCACGTCCAGCGACAGCCCACCGGCCGCCCGCTGCTCCAGCGCCCGCAGGTAGGCATCCGCGGTCTGCAGGTAGTGGGTATCGGAAAACAGCTGGCGATCTCTTCGGTGAACGACCGCACCGTCGGTCCGTCTAGGCTGACCCGGTTGTCGTCATATAGCAGGGTGAGCTTGCCCAAACCCAGATGACCGGCCAGCAAGCAGGCCTCGGAGGCCACGCCCTCCATCAGGTCCCTATCGCCGCACTCCACGACGGTCCGGTGATCAATCAGCGGGAAGTCCTCGGTGTTAAACCGGGCGGCCAGCAACCGCTCGGCCATGGCCATCCCCACCGCGTTGGCCACTCCCTGGCCCAGCGGACCGGTGGTGACCTCCACCCCGGGCAGCAACCCCGCTCGGGATGGCCAGCACAGCGCGATCCCAGCTGCCGAAACGAGCGGATGATCCGCCAGAGTGACGTCGTAGCCGGCCAAATGCAGCGCCCCGTAGAGCACCATGGACGCATGCCCACCGGAGAGCACGAACCGATCTCGATCCGGCCAGGCCGGATCGAGATCGGCCGGGTCGTGACGAAGATGGCGGGTGTATAGGCGGTAGATCACCGGGGCGATGTCCAACGGCGTGCCGGGGTGCCCCGAGTTGGCCGTCGATGGCATCGACGGCCAAAAACCGCAGCGCGTTCACGGCAGGGTCATACACGTCGGGAGGGATCACCGCCCCCTGGTCCTGACCGATCTGTGTGGGCTGGGGCGCTGAGTTCACCGTGACTCCCTTCTGAGCTGCCCCCGACCTGCTCACCTAAACCTGCATCCGCCACACGAGCTGTCTGGTGGTGGTCATTGCCCCACGATGGCCACCCGATAGGCACTGACCCCGACGACCTGATCATGCCCACCCCGTCCCCGCGCCGGGTCCGGCTGACCGTTCGCACAGGCCGCTGACTGCCGCAGCACGGTCGCGGCGGTCTCGCGGGTGCAGAAGGGCCAGCACCAGAGTGGCGACCGCGCGAGTCGCAGTAGGTATCGGCGACCGAGTCCGCGG
>Ga0134126_10007231_pt1 | contig 13931 bp, 8 predicted proteins | sample KB31752_FD_96881 | JGI IMG/M metagenome (GOLD analysis project Ga0134126, IMG submission 96881) | Terrestrial soil microbial communities with excess Nitrogen fertilizer from Kellogg Biological Station, Michigan, USA - KB3-175-2 | ecosystem: Environmental > Terrestrial > Soil > Unclassified ... | reverse complement strand
CCTATCTGAATGGCAGCGGCGCGGCGCGCCCCTTTGTCGAGCAACACTTCTCGGTGCCCGCGGGTGCCGATCACCTCGACGCCTCGATCGCATTTCATAACGACGCAAATAATTCGAACATCGTTTATCTGCATCTGTTCGATCCGAGCGGCAAACTGGCGGTGTACTCGATTCCGCAGGGCTTAGGCGGTGGCTTTGGCCACGTGGATGTGATTCGGCCGGCTCCGGGGACATGGACCGCCCTCGTCGCGACCCGCACCTACTCAGGTCCCGTGCAGCTCACCTGGGCGGTCGAGCATTACACCTCTTTCGGAGCCGTGTTTCCTTCACAACTGAATCTGCAGCCCGGAGCGAGCGCACTGTTGACCGCGGCATTCACGATGCCGGCCAATCCGGGTGACCAGGCCGCGGCGATCCGCTTCAGCGCGGGCGCGAATCAAAGCGGCGTCGGACCCGAGGAGATACCGGTCTCGCTGCGGACCCTGATTCCGCTCGGAGAGGGCGGCGGCAGCTTCACCGGCACGCTCACCGGCGGCAATGCACGCGCGGGCGCCGGTCCCACGCAGACATTCGCCTTCGATGTGCCTGCGAACGCCGGGAACATGAGCCTCGCTCTGAACATTGCCGACAGCGGCTATGCGCTCGAAGGCCTGCTCGTCGATCCGCACGGCATGCAGCTCAGCATCCAGCCCAACATCGATGCCGTAAGCGGCGCGTCGACCTTTACGCTCCAGCAATTCCGCTACAACCCGCAACCCGGCCGCTGGCGCTTCGTGCTGCTGCAGAACTTCACCACGCCAGGCAATGAAACATCGTTGCCGTTCACGGCCCACATCTCATTCTACGGAACGTCGCAGGTCGCCTCGGGCGCCATCCCGAACAGTCCGAGTGTGCGTATTTCGGCAAGCGGCGGACCGGTAACCATCCCGCTCCGTATTACCAACAATGGCGCCGTCCCGCAGCTCTACTTCGCCGATACGCGAGTCGCGCAGCCCGCGGTCGTCGACCTGGGCGCGGCTCCGCTTTGCGGCAGCCTCTTGCTGGGCGCCTGCGAGCTGACGTGGGTTCCACCAGAGGTCTCGGCGCTCAGGTTCATCGCGCAATCCACCTCTCCCATCACGATGGATGCCTTCAACGACGCCGGAAGCGGCGTCGGCGTCACGGGCAGCCCCGATCTGTGGGCCAAGGCTGCAGGGCCCGACACGGTGGCGGCATCCATCGTCGAGCCCGAGATACCGTGGGGACCGTGGCTGATGGTCCCGTCGCTGATCGGACCGTACCCGCCGAACGGCGCGCCGAACAATGTTCCGGTACTGACCGACGCCGTTGCGCTCATGCAGCCCTTCGATACGCGGGTGACGACGGACAGCGGCAACATCTGGGCGGATCTCGTCGAAGGCACCAACACCTTCAATCCGCTGGTGCTCGGACCGGGACAGTCCGGGACGATCAACGTGACCATCACGCCTGACCCGTCGCTGGTGGGCAAGCCCGTGAGCGGCTTCCTGTACGTCGAGACGTTCAACGGCGCCGTGCTGAGCGGCGACGAAGTCGTGCGCATCCCGTACAGCTTCAAGGTCGTCCACTAGAGCGCTGCGCCGTCATAGTCAATCAGGCCGGCCGGGGCTCGAGCCGAAAGGACTCGAGTCCCTGGTAGCTGATGAGCATGGGCGAACTAAATACGACGTGAGCATCCGCCTCGAACCAGCGGAGCAGTGACAATGATCAATGCTCGGGTTTTCGCGATCAAGTTTGCAAAAGTCTATCCGCTGTACGTTCAAAAAGCAGAGCGTAAGAATCGATCGAAAGAGGAAGTCGACCGAGTCATCTGCTGGCTCACTGGATACACCCAGGCCGGGCTACAACGGCAAATTCAACGAGAGAGCGACTTCAAGACTTTCTTCGCCGAAGCACCGGCCATGCACCCGAATCGTTCCCTTATCAAAGGCGTGGTGTGCGGTGTTCGCGTGGAAGAAATCGAAGATCCGCTGATGCAGAAGATACGCTATCTGGATAAGCTGATTGACGAGCTCGCAAAGGGAAAAGCGATGGAAAAGATCTTGCGGCAGTGAGCCACTTCACGCCCGCGAGCCGATTTGATGGTTAGACGACCGGGCGTGATGCTGCCCCCACCTGCCCGTATACCGCGAGCTCGAAGCCGATCAATGTCTCGATGACCTGCATATCGAAGAACGGGAGCAATTGGGTCATCAGCACCGCGCCGATACTCTTCGAGCGGTCGATCCAATAGTAAGAATTGAAGATACCTGCCCAGTCACCGGTGCCGTTGCTGCGCATGCCTGGCAGGTCCGCAAGCACGATGTGAAAGCCCAGGCCCCAGCTCTGCGGCACCTGCAAGGCGGGCACGTCGTTCGACAGCTCGGGTACCTTGGATTTGATCAACGCCGGGAGCTGGATTTGGCCGAGATGATTCTCGAGTGCCATCCGCACCGTTGCGGGCTTCAGAATGCCGGACCCGTCGTTGAGCCACGCCTGCACGAAACGGCCATAGTCCTGCGCGGTGCCATAAGAGCCATGACCTGCAGCGTCCCATTCCGGCGCGGGCGGAAGATCAATCTTCGAAGGCGCGAGCGTGCCGTCGGCCTGACGCTGCATGACGCGCAGCAGCCGGCCGCGCTGTTCGGCGCTCGGCGCGAACGTCGAGTCCTTCATTCCCAAGGGGCCGAACACCCGTTTCTTGAGGTAACTACTCAAGGTCTGGCCAGAGAGCTTCTCTACAATGAGGCCCAGCCAGTCAGTGTTGACGCCGTATTCCCATGCCGTGCCCGGATCGTTAACGAGTGGCATCGATAAGCTGCGCTTCAGGCCCGAAAGAGGGTGGGGTTCGCCGGTCACCTCGTGGTAGCGCATCAATTTCTCGTTCAGGAAGAAGTACCCGAGTCCAGCCGAGTGAGTCATCAGCTGACGCACGGTGGCTTTGCTGGCCGGAGGGCGCAACCGCGGCTTGTCGCCGTCGAAGCCGTCCAGCACCGGTAGTTCGCCGAATTCCGGCAATATCGACTCGACAGTCGTATCGAGGCTGAGCAGTCCCTGCTCGATGTGTTGCAGCGCCGCCGTGGTGGCGAATGCTTTCGTCATGGACGCGTTGCGAAACATCGACTGCTCGTTGGCCTCGCCAGCCGCGTGGTAGAACAGCGGCCCTTCGCGGTCAACCACGGTTGCGGCAATGCCGTGCACCGTACCTCTTGAAACAGCGCTGTCCAATAACGCCCTTATGACCGAACCGTCGAAGGTCATGGTTCTCTCCTGTGCGTGTGGCTCAGGGGCTCATAAGTCCTGAGGTCGCCATTATGCGCCCAGGGTGCGGGAGATCGTCCCTGCCGCAGGGTGGCGGTGGCGCCTCTCCGCTGGTATCGGTATCTTCGACGGGAGCAATGTTATCGCAGGTTTTCTCATGAGCACGGAGTCCAGCTCGTCGCGGCAGCTTCCGCTTCTTTGCGCCATCCTTTGCGACCTTCCCGTGCCGATCATCGTCTCGGACCTCGATGGCATGGTCCTGTTTCTCAATGATTCGGCGGAAAAGCTTTTTCAATGCACCAAGGATGCGGTGGGTCGGCCGATCTCCTCGGTTTTGACGCTCGTCAATTCCCAGTCTGGACTGTCGATCGATGGAGTCATCGGACATGTGCTCAGCGGAGAGTCTGGGACCGCTTCGACGTGGAAAGCAGATATCGTGACGAGTGCCGCGGGACAGATTCCCGTGGAACTCGTCGCCTCGGCGTTGAGGCTCGGTGGGAGCGAGATCGCTGGCGTGACCCTGACATTTCGCGATCGCACGGAAGAGCAGCACTTCGAACGCCAAGTGCAGCGGCTTCTCGAGACGGCCGAGTCGGAGCGGGAGTGGTTCTCGCTCGTATTGAACAGCATCGCAGACGAGGTCTACTTCACGGACACCGAAAAGCGATACACGTACGCGAACCCCGCGGCGATGCGGGAATTTGGCCACGAGTCGGTGCAGGGTATCGAGGTCGCGAAGGTTATCGAAAACCTGGTGGTGCTGCGCGCTGACGGCAGCCCTCGGCCGATCGCCGAGGCGCCGCCGCTGCGGGCACTCGGCGGAGAGATCGTCCGAGACGAGGAACAGCTCGTTCATACCACCCGCACGGGAGAGCTTCGACGCCGGCGGGTCAGCGCTGCACCGGTGCGCGACCGTCGTGGCCGAATCATTGGTTCGGTCTCGGTCGTGCGCGATATCACCGAGCGCACCCACCCCAGCCCAACTTCAGAATAGGTCCGCGCGAACGCACTTGGCTCGTGCGGCACCGGATCAGCCAGTCAAGGTCGCTTCTCAGGTTTTGGACGATAGCGGGCGCTCGGTCGAGCGGCTAGATTGGCCGCCCTCGTGAATTGGGCAAATGCACAGCTAATGCCTGAGTCGACGGCGACCGATCGGAAGCCGCGTCTCCTCTTCGTCGAAGACGATGCGGTATTGCGCGGTCACCTGGCCGCGGTTCTTTCCGCGGATTATTTGGTCGAGACGGCTGGCGATGGCACGGAGGCCTTGCTCGCGGTCATGCGGGTGAAGCCTGAGCTTGTCATCACCGACATCGTGATGCCCCGGATGGACGGCGTAGAGCTCTTGAGGACTCTACGCAGCGAACCGAATACGCAAGGGATTCCGGTGTTGCTGATCTCCGGTCGCGCTCGCGATGAGCAACGCATCGAGGGCTTCAAGGAGGGTGCCGACGCTTACCTTGGTAAGCCTTACACCGAGCTCGAGCTGCGCGCGATCATTGCCTCGATGCTGCGTTCCGTGCGCGTGCGAAAAGAAGTCGCACAGCACGAGGCACGCGAGCAGGCCCTTACCGAGCGCGCAGCCCTTCTCGAAAGCATCACCGATGCGTTCTTCGCACTCGATCGCGACCTTCGGTTCACGTATGCGAACCGACGCGCCCTGGAGCACTTCCGCAAGCGGTGGGACGAGCTGGTGCGCAGGCAGTTGGTCGATATCTTCCCGAAAATGCAATACGGCGGAATCGCCGGCTACTTCGAGCGTGTCCTCGAGGAGCAGCAGCCCTGCGCGTTCGAGACGCTGTCGCCGATCACCGGCCGATGGGTCGACGTACGAGCCTACCCTAGCGGCGAAGGGCTCAGCGTCTACCTCCGCGATATCGACGAGCGCAAGCGCACGGAGCGAGACCTCAAGAACGCGCATGCCGAGCTCGCGGCCGAAGTGGAGACGATGAGCAAGCTGTACGAGCTCGTCACTCGTCTGCTCGGTCATACCACTCTCGCCGGCGCTTTGGAGGACGTGCTCGACGCGACGCTCGCGCTCGTAGGTGCGGACATGGGCAACGTGCAATTACTCAATCCTCGCGTGCCCGAACTCGAGATCGTCGCGCATCGAGGATTTGCCGAGAATTTTCTGGACTTCTTTCGCACTGTCGGTGCCGAAGACGGCTCGGCCTGTGGTCGGACACTGAAGAGCAGCGAGCGAGTGATCATCGAGGATGTGGACACGGACCCTGATTTCAGGCCGTACCGGCGGATCGCCGCAGAGGCCGGATTTCGCGCGGTCCAGACGACGCCGCTGCGGAGCCGAACCGGGGATCTGTTGGGGATGATCTCGACCCATTTTCGAGAACCACACCGGCCTTCCGACAGAGGCCTGCGCGTGCTCGATCTCTACGCTCGGCAGGCCGCCGATTTCATCGAGCGGATGCGCTACGAGGAGGCACTCGAGCAGGAGGATCGACGCAAGAACGAATTCCTCGCCGTCCTCGCCCATGAGCTTCGCAATCCGCTCGTTCCCATTCGCAATGGGATCCATCTCCTGCATCTTCGCGGCTCCTCGGATGAGGTGCTTCAGGAGATGGTCAACATGATGCACCGACAGGTGGATCATCTGGTGCATCTTGTGGATGATCTGATCGACATGAGCCGCATCACCCACGGGAAGCTGAGCCTCAGACGCGGCAAGGTCCGGCTGCGTGAGGCGCTGACGGACGCCATCGAGGCATCGCGCAGTCTCATCGAGGCCCGCGGCCATGAGCTCACAACCGATCTGCGAGCTCATGAAATCGAAGTGGATGGGGATCGGGATCGGCTGATGCAGGTCTTCTCCAATCTACTCTCGAACAGCGCAAAGTACACCGGCCACGGAGGTCGGATTGCCGTCACGCTAGATCGGCTGGATGACGAAGCGGTCGTTGAGGTTCGCGATAACGGGATCGGAATTGCGCCGCAGCAGCTGGAGGCGATCTTCGAAATGTTCTCCCAATTCCGCGGAGACGATTTCGAAAGCGGTGGCCTCGGGATCGGGTTGACCCTCGTTCGCAATCTCGTGCAGATGCACGGCGGCAGAGTGAGCGCTGCAAGCAATGGGCGCGGTACCGGCAGCACATTCACCGTCCGGTTGCCCGTGGCTCGGTCGGAAGCTGGATCGGGCGCGGTTCTCGAGGCATCTCTCGCGAACGCCGAGCGTTGAGCTCCGATCCTGAACGGCCACCGGCGCGGATGCGCTTGGCCCGATTTAGATCTATCGAGCACCGTGAGATATCGGTCTACCGATATCCTCTCGCCTGCAGCGTGAAGAGGTGCGCGTAACGCCCGCCGAGCTGCATCAGCTCCTCATGGCTGCCGCGCTCCACGATGCGTCCGCGGTCGAGCACCGCGATCTGATCGGCCATGCGCACCGTCGAGAAACGGTGCGAGATCAGGATCGTGATGCGTCCCGCGGCGAGCTGACGGAAGTGCTCGAAGACCTCCGCTTCCGCCTGCGCATCCATTGCCGCCGTCGGCTCGTCGAGCACCAGAATGTCCGCTCGCGTGCGCATGAACGCCCGCGAGAGGGCGATCTTCTGCCACTGTCCGCCCGAGAGCTCGCGGCCATCCCGGAACCACTTCCCGAGCTGCGCCCGATAGCCTCCCGGAAGGAGATCGATGAATTCGGCCGCCATGCCTTTGCCGGCGGCCTCGCGCCACCGCGCTTCTTCCTCGAAATAGCGCTCGTCTCCCGCACCGATGTTCTCCCCGACCAGCATCTGATAGCGCGTGAAGTCCTGGAAGATGACGCCGATTCGTTCCCGCAGCGCCGTCTCGTTCCACTCTTCGAGATCGCGCCCGTCCAGGAGGATGCGCCCGCTCGTCGGCCGATACAGCCGGGTCAGCAGCTTGATGAGAGTCGTCTTCCCTGAGCCGTTCTCTCCGACGAGCGCGAGGCTCCCGCCGGGTACGAGGTGGAGTGTCACGTGCTCGAGCGCGGGCTCGCGCGCTTCCGGATACGTGAAGCTCACGTCCTCGAAGCGGACGCCGTCCTCGGGATGCGGGCCCCGCACCGCCTCGCCGACCGGGTCCGGCACCGCGGTCTCGAGGTACTCGTAGAGGGTCGAGAGATAGAGATTGTCTTCGTACATGCCACCGACCGCGGAAAGTATCGCCGAGACCGCGGACTGCCCCTGCCGGAAGAGCATCAGATACATCGTCATCTGCCCGAGTGTGATCAGCCGGCGAACGGTGCTCACGGCGACCCACGCATATGCGGCGTACAGCGCGAGCGTCCCGAGTAGACCGAGGCCGAACCCCCAGAGATCGCGGCGGATGGTGAGCGCGCGGTCCTCCCGATAGAGATTGCGGAATATCTCGCGGTAACGTTCGAGGAGCCGCGCGCCGAGTCCGAAGAGCTTCACCTCTTTCGCGTGATCCTCCCGCGCGAGCACGGTCTCGAGGTACAGCTGCATGCGCGTCTCGGGAGAACGCCAGCGGAAGAGCCGGAATGCCTCGCCGGAGAACCTCGCCTCGGCGACGAATGCGGGGAGCCCCGCGAAGAGCAGCACTGCGACGGCCCAGGGAGAGAAGCGCACGAGCAGCACGCCGTAGCTCACGAGCGAGATCGCGTTCTGCACGAGTCCGAACGTGCGGGTCACGAGCGAGAGCGGCCGACTCGAGGCCTCGCGGCGTGCGCGCGTCAACTTGTCGTAGAACTCGGAGTCCTCGAAATGCGCGAGCGTGAGAGTCAGCGCCTTCTCGAGGATCATCTCGTTCACGCGCTGGCCGAGCTGCGCGCGAAGCAGCGATTGGCTGAGGGAGAGCGCGCGCTGCGCCCCCGCGATCGCGGCGACCAGCGCCCCCTCGAGCACGACGAGTTCGACGACGCGCGTCGCATCGCCCCGGCCCGCCCGGATGGCCGCGACGGCGGCATCGATGATCAGCGACTGGATGTATGCGACCCCCGCCGGCAATACGCCGGCGATCACCGTGAACACTGCGAGCGAGGCCGTGAGCCTGCGGCTGGTGCTCCAGACAAGCTCGAGCGCGCGACGGCTGTAGCGGAAGACCGCGAAAAACCCGCGCAGCGTGAACTCCTGCGCTCCCTCCGGCGGGGTGCTTCCGGCACGGTGCGCGAGTGAGCGAGGGGCAGTGGAACGGACGGCCATGCCAGGCAGTGTGCCGCCCCGTCGGCCGGCACGGCAACGCCCCGAATGGGCGGCGCAGGCGCGCGCCCGCTTCGGAGCGTCGGAGCGGCGGAGGACGCAAGAGCGCCCGAAAAGGTCAGTTAGCGGGTCCGCGGACCTTCTGGTGCTCGCCGAGCGCCTTGGTATCGCCGGTTGCGATCGCCTTGGCGAAGCCGTACAGCCGCTCGACGTTGCTCTCCGGGGCGTTCCAGTACTCGGCTTGCGCGATGCGGACGCAAAGCAGCGCGAGATCCGGATCGTCGATGCCCTTCGGGAAATACGGCTCGACCCACGGCGACCAGAGCTCGCGCATCTTCTGCCGATCGCGGACGATCTCGGCGGCGCCCGAGACGGAGACGTAGTCCTGCTTGTCCGGGTCCGAATAGCTCAAGTTGACCTCGGGGTGCTGCGCAATCTCCGAGATCTTCGGGGAGGTGACAGAGATGAAGAACCAGAGACGGCTCTCCGAGTCCAGCTGCAGCGTTACGAGCGGCCGGCTGCGCAGCAGCCCGTTCGGCTCCGCCGTTGTGAGCATTGCGATCTGAGACTCACCGATCAGGTCGGCGAGCCTCTGCATCTCGTTCGTGTTCTGCGGTTGTACGTCCATGGCTGGACCCTCTTGTTGGCTCGGAGAGGTGCTCACTGCCCGACCAGCAATCAGGATGCCGATGGAGGTTCGTCTGTCGCCGGGCGGAAACGCTCGCGGTACTCAGGACCCGCCGCCGCGCAGCACTGCGAGCCGCGCGGTGTCGATGCCGCGGCGACGTGCTCCGAGCTTCTCGAGCAGCACGCGCGCCGCGGGGGCAGGAAGAGGCCGGCTGAAGTAAAACCCCTGCGCCGTCTGGCAGCCGAGCTTACGCAGGCACTCGAGCTGTTGCTGCGTCTCGACGCCCTCCGCGACCGTGTGCAGCCCGAGGCTGCGAGCGATTCCGATGATCGCGCTCACAATCGCGGCGTCGTTGGAGTCGGTCGCCATGTCCCGCACGAAAGCGCGGTCGATCTTGAGGGTGTCGATCGGCAGATGCTTCAGATAACTCAACGAAGAGTACCCGGTACCGAAGTCGTCGATGAGGATGCGCGAGCCGAGCTGCCGTAGCGCCTGCAGCGCACCGAGGTGCTGCTCCGAGTTCTGCATGGCGGCGCTCTCGGTGATCTCGAAATGCAGCAGATTCGCGTCGATGTCGAACTCGCGCGTGAGCCCCGCCACCATGTCAACGAGGCGTCCGTGCTCGAACTGTCTCGGCGTCACGTTGATCGAGACAGGCAACAGCGGCAGTCCGTCGCGGTGCCAGTCGGCGAGCTGCCGGCACACCTGCCTCAGCACCCACACTCCGAGCTCGAGGATGAGGCTGCCCTGCTCGGCTATCGGAATGAAGCGCCCCGGGGGTACGAGACCGAGATGCGGATGATTCCACCGCACCAGCGCCTCGAATCCCGATGCGGCGCCGGTTTCGAGATCGAACGAGGGCTGATACTCGAGGAACAGCTGATCGCAGTCGATCGCGCGTCGCAATGCGTGCTCGAGCTCGAGCCGGTCGGAGAGCTCGGCCTGCATGTCTCCGGTGAAGAACTGGTGGTTGCCGCGCCCGCGGCTCTTGGCCCGATAGAGCGCGATGTCCGCGTGCTTGAGCAGCTGCTCGAGGTTCGTGCCATCCGTCGGACAGACGCTGATGCCGATGCTGGAGACGATCGAGAGGCGCACACCTTCGATCTCGATGGGCGTGGACAGCGCCTCCTGGATGCGGCGCGCAATGTAGTCGACGGCGCTCGCGGCCGGAAGCCCGAGCGCGATGACGATGAACTCGTCACCGCTCATGCGCACGACCATGTCCTCCTCGGAGATGCACCCGCGGAGACGTTTCGCGATGGCAACGAGCAGCCGGTCGCCGCAGCTGTGCCCGAGCGAGTCGTTCACGTCCTTGAAGTGGTCGAGGTCGATATACAGCAGCGCGAGCTTCGAGCCGTCGCGCTGCGCCTCGGCGACGAGCTTTGGCAGGCGCGATTTGAGGTACAGCCGATTCGGCAGTCCGGTGAGCGAATCGCGATGAGCGAGGCGGATCAGATGCCGGCGGTGCGCGCGTCTCTGCCGCTCGAGCCGGCGCCGCGCAGTGATGTCGCGCGCGACGACACACACGAGCTCCTCGGCGTCGAGCCGGATCCAGCTGAACGTCACCTCCGCCGGGAAGCTGCGCCCCTCACGACCCGTGAACGTGAGCACGCGGCTGTGTCCAGCGAGGCGCTCATGCAGCCTCACGAGACGGGCGTGCGCGAGACCGCGCGAGAGGCTCTCGAGAGGTACTCCGGTGAGCTCGTCGACTTCGAAGCCGAGCGCGCGCGCGGCGGCTGGATTTGCCTCCACGATCCGCCCACTCGCCGCATCGGCTAGGAGAATGCACTCCTCGAGCTGTCGCCCGACGCTGCGGTAGCGCCTCTCCGTAAGCGCCCGCGCCCTCGAGAAGCGGCCGAGTAGCAACAGCAGCCCCAGCACGATGAACCCGAAGCCACCGGTGACCCCGACGATGATCGCGGTCCCGGTGCGGTCGAGCCGCAAGGCGTCGCGATGCACCCCCGTCGACAGCACGACGAGCGGTTGGCCGGTTACATCACGCAGCAGCGTGTAGCCGTTCAACATCTCTCCATCGGCGAGGCGCAGGAGCGGCGCGGCGGCCTGCGGCGCCGACGCGAGCCAGCGGCGGACGTCCTCCGGCAAGCGCAGCATCGCGGCCCCGGAGGCGAGCGTGAGGGCGATGGGCAGCTGGCTCGATTTTGCGGCGCGCGCGGCGGTCCGTGGCCCGAGGTAGCGGCCGACCAGCAGCGTGCCGGCAGCGGGCCCGCTGCGATCGGTCCTCAAGATCGGCGCGATGGCAAATGCAAGCGCACCCGTCGGCAGCTCTATCAGCCTCGCAAGCGGCGACTCGCCGGCGGCGGCATCGATGCGCGACGACGCGCGGACGAGTTGAGCGAGATCGTCCGGCGCGAGCTCCGCGAGTTGTCCCGGCCGAGCGGCGTCGAGCCTCGCCGCGTAGACGGTGCGCCCTTCGTCGTCCCGGACCCAGAGAACATCGACATCGATGCTCTCCGGCAGCTGCGAGGAGAATCTCGCGGCGATGCGCTCGGGATCGGGGCGCGGGGACACCGCGTCGTACATCTTGTCCCGCTCCGCCCCGCGGACGGCAGAGGTGTCGAGCGACGCAAGATCCGTCTCGAGCGCGTGGCGCGCCCGCTCGATGCCCTGGCGTGTCGCATCGGCCTCCATTTCCGCAAGGCTGCGCTTCAGCGCGAGGCGTGAGACCTCGAAGCTGCCCGCCGTCAGGACAACCGCGAACAGACAGCAGAGAATGAGGGGTCGCGCGCGCATTCGGTATCGGCGAACCGCGGGCTTCGGGAGGCCGTCCGCTGAACTCTGTTTCGGCTCCTCCGGGCGTTGAATTGAGGTAATCACGTGTGACGCACGTCACGCTTTGCCGGACAGGCAAGCGGATTCGTGCCCCCCTCGAGACTCGCGAATGCGAGCAGACAGCCGGCCGCGCTCCAGGACTGACCCGCCATGCCTCGCGTCGCGAGGGTGCGCCCGTGCAGCCACTCGGTGAAGCGCCAATTGCCGAGCGCACAGGCGTGGGCGAGCTTCACGAGCTCGCGATGCGCGGCGCTGAGCCTTCCGCACGCGACGAGCGCCATCACCCAGAAGCCCCCGACCATCGGCCAGATGCCGCCGTTGTGGTACTGCCAGGCCAGGTTCTGACGGTGCCGCGCCATGTACGCACGCCACAGGGCATCGGACGCGCGGATCGGTCGCACGACGGCGCGGACGGGGAACTCCCGGTGCACGCGCGCCGCGGCGAGCGCACGCATCGTGCGGTTCCGGGCGCTTGCATCGGCGAGCCCGAGCAGCACCGCGAGCAGATTGCCGAGCACATCCCCCTCGTCGCCGAACAGGGCGAGATTGACGAAGCTCAAGTACAGGCCTCGGTCGCGCGCCCGGCGCCGTGGATAATCCGCGAGCAGATGCGCACGTCGCGATGGGATCGCACGTGTCGAGAAGGGGTGGAACAGAGCATTGAAGCTCGCGCGAGTCGCCTGTGCGCCGGGTACCCGGTAGAGACGTTTGACGTGATGCCACAGCGCATTCGTGTACAGCACGAAACCCGACCGCGGCATGATATCCGCCCAGTCGCTCGCCTCGTTCTGCTGAAGCAGCTTCAGGCTGGGGTGCTCGTGGGCGGCGAGCCAATCGAGGGCGCGGGCCGTCCGCCCGGCGTGGGCGCGTGCGAGGCCCCGCGGCGCGCCGAGCGCCTCGAGGTGCGCGATGGCGATCAGATACCAGAGCGTCGCGTCGATGCAGCCCACGTACCAGAAATCCGCCTCGCGACGGTCCACGTTCACGAACTTCGGAATCTGCCCATTTGGGGCCTGATGTTCCGCGAGCGTGGCGAGGCCACCGGCCGCCTGCCGGCGTAGGTCTCTATCGCCCGAGAGCGCCATCGCCAGCGAGCAGATCGCCTGATCGCGCGCAAAAATCGCGGTATAGCCGAAACGGCGAGCGCGCGGGCCGGGAGTCGCCGCAAGTACGCCCGCCGGAGTGAGATTACGGTGCAGCAGCTCGATCGAGCGGCGGCGGCACTCGGCGAGCAGGTCTCGCGGCTCATCGGCCCCTCCCCGGTCTTCAACGGAGCCGGGGTTCGCGACCTCCATTCGAAGCATCCGGGCAGTATGGCACCCCTTGAGCTCAAGACCGGCGACGCCGCTCACATTGCGCGCCGATCTTCTGTTAACCTGCGCGCCCCTTTCGAGCCGCCGGTATGCGCGCTAGCGCCCGTATGGACCGCCCGATCCGCAACATCGCGATCATCGCCCACGTCGACCACGGCAAGACGACGCTGGTCGATTGCCTGCTCAAGCAGTCGGGCACTTTTGCCGCTCACGAGAAGGTCGGCGAGCGGATCATGGATTCGAACGAGATCGAGCGTGAACGCGGCATCACGATCCTCGCGAAGAACTGCGCGATTGAGTATGGCGGGACCCGCATCAACATCGTCGACACCCCGGGCCATGCGGATTTCGGCGGGGAAGTGGAGCGGGTGCTCTCGATGGTCGACGGTGTGCTGCTGCTGGTCGATGCGGTCGAGGGTCCGATGCCGCAGACCCGCTTCGTCACCCGCAAGGCGCTCGACCTCGGTCTGAGAGCGATCGTCGTCGTCAACAAGATAGACCGTCCCGGCGCGCGCCCCGGGTGGGTGGTGGATGAGACGTTCGAGCTGTTCGATCGGCTCGGCGCGAGCGACGAGCAACTCGACTTCCCGGTGATCTACGCCTCGGCACTGCAAGGTTGGGCCAGCACGGAGCCGACGGAGCGCCGCCGCGACATGACCGCGCTGTTCGAGGCGATACTGCAGCACGTTCCCGCGCCACCAAGCGATGCCGCGGCCCCCCTGCAGCTGCAGATCTCGACTCTCGACTACAACTCCTACGTCGGCCGCATCGGTATCGGCCGCATACGCCGCGGCACGCTGCGCGCGG
>Ga0134126_10007230_pt1 | contig 13933 bp, 12 predicted proteins | sample KB31752_FD_96881 | JGI IMG/M metagenome (GOLD analysis project Ga0134126, IMG submission 96881) | Terrestrial soil microbial communities with excess Nitrogen fertilizer from Kellogg Biological Station, Michigan, USA - KB3-175-2 | ecosystem: Environmental > Terrestrial > Soil > Unclassified ... | reverse complement strand
TGCTCCGAGGAGCCGTGGGTCCACGACTCGGGGTTGATCCGGCCGGTGGCGGACTTCTGGATGCGGTCATCGCCCACGGACGACGCGGCCGAAAGCGCGTCGGCAATGTCCTTGTCGCTCAGTGGTTCCAGGAAAGGAACACCGGTGCTTTCCTGCTTGGTGGTGGAGGCGTAGTGGGCCCACACTCCGGCGTAGCAGTCGGCCTGCAGCTCCGTGCGCACACCGTTGCCGCTGGCGCCCTGGGCGCCCTGCTGCGCGCGGCCGAGCGAACCCTGCAGATTCTGCACGTGGTGCCCGAACTCGTGGGCGACCACGTATTCCTGCGCCAATGGTCCACCGCTTGAACCGAATTGGGTCCGCAACACGTCGAAGAAGCCGGTATCGAAGTAGGCGGTCTGATCCACCGGGCAGTAGAACGGGCCCACCTCGGTGGTGGCCGCGCCGCAGCCGGTGTTGACCTGCCCGGTGAACAACCGGATCCGCGGACGGGTGTAGCCGCGCATCAGCTGCTTCCACACCGCGTCGACGGAGTTGCCGGTGGCGATCACCCGGCACTGCACGTATTGGTTGGCGTCGGCTCCGGTTTTGCATTTGCTGAGGTCGAACCCGGGCGCTACGTCCTGGCTGGCGCTCGGTGCCGGTAGTTGGGTGGCCACTTTGCCGGGGTCGACCCCGAGCAGCAGCGCGACCACGAGGAACAACAACCCGCCGAGTCCGCCGCCGATGGCGATTCCTCGCCCTCCACCGCCTCCGGATGACGCCGTCGTACTGGTGTCGATCTGCATACCCTCGTTGAAGGTCATCGCATTCTCCATCGCGGTTTATTGCGTATTGCCGGCCCGGCGCCATCAGCTTCGCACACTACGATTCGGGCGTGCCCGCGGTTACCGAAGTTCCCGCCGTCGCACATACGCCGCTCGGCGATCTTCGAGGGGTTGTCGAAGGCGGCGTCGCGGTGTGGCGTGGGGTGCCCTACGCACAACAACCCGTCGGCGGCCGCCGATTTGCGGCGCCGGCTCCGCTGCTGCCCTGGACCGGTGTGCGCGACGCGCTCGAGCACGGACCGCTGCCGCCGCAAAGTCGATCGATGGTTGCGGGAGGCCGCAACGACCCGAAGATTCGCGATGAGGCCTGCCTGACGGTGACGGTATGGTCGCCCGACGTCGCCGCCTCGCTACCGGTGATGGTCTGGATCCCTGGCGGTGCATTCCTCAACGGCGCGGGACAACTACAGCTCTACGACGGGTCACGCCTGGCCGCCAACGGTGATGTCGTTGTCGTCAATGTCACCTATCGGGTGGGGGTTTTCGGCGGTTTCGAGCTCGGCGATCTCGGCGAGGGGTTCGACGACAATCTCGGCTTGCGCGATCAGATCGCCGCGTTGGCCTGGGTGCGCGAGAACATCGCCGCGTTCGGTGGCGATCCCGGCCGGGTTACCGTTTTCGGCGAATCCGCTGGTGCCACTTCGGTATTGGCGTTACTGGCCAGCCCGGCAGCCGACGGCCTGTTTCATCAGGCGATCGCGCAGAGCCCTGCTCTGCCGCTGATCGCCGACCGTGAGACTCGCGCAGCGCAGGCGCAGCGTTTCCTTGGACAGCTAGGGGTGACGGCGGGGGAGTTGAAGGGCCTGCCTCAGCGTGAATTACGCCGTGCTGCAGGGCAATTGCAACTCGAGAGCGTGGCGTCGTCGCCGACGCTCGCGCACGGGCTGACTCATGGGGTGGACCTACTGCCGCGGCATCCGATTGAAGCGGCGCGCGCAGGCGCGATCGCGCGTATCCCGTTGATCATCGGCACCAATCGGCGGGAAGCGTCGCTGTTCGCCCGTGACAAGCCGCCGATGCTGCCCACCACGCGGGAGACCGTCGATCACTTTTTCAGTCGGCTTGCGCCCGATGCCCGGGCTCGGGTCATGGCGGCTTACCCGGGCTATCCGCGCCGCCGCACGCTGGAGACCATTGGCGCTGACGCGATGTTCGTCGCGCCGACATGGGCGTTCGCCGACGCGTACAGCGCACATGCGCCCACCTACGTATACCGGTTCGACCACGTACCCACGACGCTGCGGCTGACGGGCTTGGGTGCCGCGCACGGAAGCGAGATCGTCCATATCTTCCATACCTACGGTTCGCATCTGGGTCGTCGGTTGCATCCGCTGGGTAAGTGGTGGACCCCCGCGGTCGGGCGCCGGCTGCAACGGGCGTGGTTGGATTTTGCCTCGGCCGCAGGTGACGGCGCTCGGCTCTGGGTGACCGACTGGCCCCGCTATGAATCCTCGCGGCGGGCGACGCGCATCATCCGGTCCGGTATCTACGAGATTGCCGATGATCCGGACGGTCAACGCCGATTTCCGTGGTGCCAGGTTTCGGATGGACATACTTAACCGCAGCTGAGAAAGCGACACGATCGCAATCCACTTGAAATCGGCGCCCAAAATGCGCTCTAGGTAGTAGTTTTGGCCCTTAAACGAGGCTGGGAGAAGGAGGCCTCCGGGAAAATGGGGGCCTCTATGTCTCAAAAAAGCCAAGTTAGTTCTCAGCTTCCGTGTATGTACCTGTCGCGGCCGGCTGTCATTGTCCCCGAGACCGCCGTTGACAACGAGATGGTGCTGGCGCGGGTTCGGGAATCGTTCCGCGGCTCGGAATCCGAATGGGAACCGATCGGTCAGGGCGTCCGGTATGTGTTGGGCCGATGTAACACTCAGGTCCGCTACATCGACCCGGACCAGACGCTCTCGCCCGGCGAGTTCGCGTCCCGCGCGGCGACCGCTTGTCTCTTCGAGAACGGCGTCGAGGCGTCCGAGGTCGATCTTCTGGTTTATGGGGGAATTGCCCGCGAGAACTTCGAGCCGGCGACCGCGGCCGAGGTTGCGGGACGCCTGGGTGCGAAGCCACTGCACGCGTTCGACGTGACCTGTGCGTGCGCCGGCCTGGTCGAGGCGATCCACGTGGTCGCCGGCTATTTCGCCCTCCACCCCGAGATCAAGACCGCATTGGTCTGTGCCGGCGAATTGTGGCGCGACCACGTCACATACGACCTTCAGACGGTCGATGACGTCGCGAATTACGCCGCCGGCCTCACCCTGGGAAACGCCGCCGCGGCATTCCTGGTGACGCGCGAGGCGCTGGCAGCGGGTGGCGCGCGACTGCTGGGATTCAGGCACAAGACATTGGCCGAGCACTACGACCTGTGTTCGGCGCCGGTCGACGGACCGTTCTTCTCACGATCGAAAGAACTTTTCGCCCTCGCGGTCCACGTCCCCGGCGAGGTCCAGCGACTCCTCACCGACGCCGGCTGGGCGGCCGAAGACGTTGACCACTACGTCTTCCACCAACCCAGCCAGGCGATCCTGGAGCGCGTTTTCGACGGAATCGGCGCGCGGCCCGAAGCATGCGTACACACCCACTCGCTGTATGGCAACAGCGCGAGCACCTCGTGGGCCGTCGCACTCAACCACCGACTCAAGCACGGCACCGTCAACAATGGCGACAAGCTCGTGATCGCCAGTGCCGCATCGGGGTTCACGATCGTGTGCGCTTCGGCGGTGTGGGAGAGCTAGGTGAGGCGTTATCTGCGCGTCTACAGGGTGATCGGCCAGACGTTCGGGTTGTGGTTCCGGCCGTTCGGGGCTTTCGCGCTTCTGCAACTGCGCCAGGCGATTTCAGCGGTCACGCTCGGCCTGGACCACGTGTTCTACCCGCGTCACCGCAAGCAGGCCATCGACCGGCCGATCTTCATCATCGGCAACCCGCGCAGCGGCACCACGTTCTTGCACCGGCTCCTGCTCGGGGCGGGCGACATGGCCGCGCTCGAGTTGTGGGAGATGCTGTTTCCCGCGATCACGGCGCGCAAACTGCTCGGCGGCGTCGTGCCGCGGCTGGACAAGCTGTCACCGGCGCGCTATCACCCGTCCGACGTGCATGACACCAGCCTGCGAGGCATCGAGACCGACGACGTGGCCTGGTTCTTCCGAACCATGGACGGCCCGTTCGCGTGGGCGTATTTCCTTGCCTGGCAAGATACTTGGGGAAGTGAGTTGTCGCGTCGCGAGTTCGCGATCGACGGCGCGACACCGCGCGAGGAACAGCGTTTCTTCGACTATTACGACGCCTGCTGGCGACGGAACCTGACGCTCAAGGGCGCCAACCGGGTGCTGGCCAAGACCAGCATGCTGACGATGCGTCTCGATGCGGTGTTGCGGCGTTACCCGGACTGCAAGCTCGTGTACGTCGTCCGCGATCCGGTCGAGGTCATCCCGTCGGGAATGTCGTTGCTGGCCAGCGTGCTTGAGAACGGCTATGACGTGTGGAACCGCACCACGGAAGAAGACCAGCATAGGTGGGTGGAGAACCTGTACCAGGCTTCCTGTGACATGCTGCGTCACTTCTACGACGCGTATGCAGCCGGAAAGATCCCCGAGCGCAACCTGTGCGTGGTGCGCTACGAGGACCTGATCAACGACCTTGAGCCGACGATGGAACGGATCCTCAACTTCGTCGAGATCAAGCCGTCGCAGGAGTTCGTCGACGAGGTGCGCGAGCAAGCGGAGCGGCAGCGCAATTACACCAGCAGGCATGGACATTCGCCCTCGCAGTTCGGCCTGAGCCCGGAGCGGATCCGGGCAGACCTCGGGTTCGTCTACGAAGCATTCGGGCTCTCGTCAACCAAGAACGACCACTGAAGGATCAGCGACATGGGCAAGCATTCGATCGAGAAGCGTGGAAAGGCCTCGAGTCCTTCGCTTTTAGACCCACGCCTGCGCGTGGCCGCGAAGCAGGTGACCTCGATGACGAGTCGGCTTCGCAGAATCGGCGTGGCGGCCGGTGGCTTGGTCGGGATGGCGTTCCTGCCCTTTGCCGTCGCACACGCCGACGACTGGACGATCACACCGGATCCCGATTCAACTGAAACCATTACCGGGATCTACGGACACGGCTTCGAGGGCGGCGACACCGCGCCGCCCGCGGTCGAGGGCAGCATCCAGGGTAACCAGATCTTCGACTGGACCAACGTCACGGCCAACAACTCCGGGACGTTCTACGGCTACGAGAGTTACTCGAACGACACCCTCGGCGGCATCAACACCGAGGTGTATGTCGCGAGCGACGTGACTGGGAGTAATGGTCCGACAGTGGGGTCGGTGTTCGACACCTACTCCTTCGGGTATGGCACGTACATCAACACCTACTCGGCGATCCCCAACGGTGATGGTGGGTCCACGATCACCGACACGCTGCAGACGCCGACGGGAACGATCGTTGTTCCTACCACGTTCGACGCGGCCAACGGATTGATCGCCGACGCCGGGGGAGTGGGTACCGGCAATGGCGGCACCTTGATTCCTGTTGGCACCCAGGATGTTACGTCGATCAGCGGCATTCCGCCGCTGACCGTGGCGCTGCAGGGAACGCAGGACTTCAACTTCCTCAACTCGGCTGACCACCTGATCGGCACGGTCGGGACCGTCGACACCATGACAACGGACACCGCCAGCACTTACACCGAGGCCGTACTCGTGACCAGCGACCTTCACGGCACGGTCGGCACTACCGACGCGGACGTCCCCGCGGTCGGCTCGATCTTCAACACGATCCAGTTCGGCGATCTGACCAACGTCTATTCCGACTACGTCTCAGCTGGCGGAAACCACTACCTGGACACCTTGTACACGCCGCTGGGAAACTACGTCATCCCGATTGCGTTCGACGCCGCCAGCGTTGAGCACCTAAGCAATTCGTCGATCACGCTGCCGAGTGGCATGGTCTTCGATCCCACCACCGAGCTGAACTTCACTGGTATCAACGGGCTTCCGCCGGTGGATGTCGGTGTGCAGGGAGGCCAGGACTTTAGCTTCGCAGACGGTGCGACAACCGGGACATTTACCGCCGACGTGACGAACACGTTGGACGAGTTCAACGACACCACCGAGACGATCCTGGTGACGAGCTCCTCGGATGCAACCAGCTTGCCGGTCGGTTCGGAGTTCGAAATCGTCAATCTCGGTTACGGATTCGAGAGCATCTACTCCGACATCGTGGGGTCGACGGCCACCGAGACGCTGGTGACGCCCTTCGGCGACATCAGCGTGCCTCCGTCGTTTGACATGGCGGCGCAGCTTGTCGGCGATATGTTCAGCGTCGTGGCGGGCGGGGCCGTCTTGGGCGGTATGTAACTCGCGTGACTAAGTTCTGCCGCCGAGTTGTATCAACCTGAAAGAATGATAAGTTGTCGCTGGCAAACTCTCAGTACCGATCTTGAAGCGCAGATTAGGAGCCCCGATGTTCGGCGCACCGCGACGCGGAACCCTGATGGCGGCGATGTTGGGTGCTCTGGTAACCGCCGTCCTCACGGCTACCGCCGCCGCTCCTGCTGCACGCGCGGATGACCCCTTCACCGACATCTTCAGCGCGGTGCAGGGCGACTTTGCTCTCGGCCAGCAGGCCTTCGAGCTCGCCAACACGGATCTGGCCAACGGTGACGTGGCTGCCGGCCTGGCGTCGTTCTACAACGGTGTCGACGAGTACCTGCTCTCGGTACCGAACAACATTCTGCAGGGTTCGCTGGCTGCGCTGACGGGTGAGCCGATCGACGGCTCGTACACCTGGGACATTCCGGTGACCGCGGACCTCAACGACGCGATCATCGTTGCCCCCACCCTGGCCGTGATCGCAGAGGCCGACATCCACTCGGCAATGACCGAGCTGGCCGCGGGCGACATCGCCGGCGCCCTCGACTCGTACTTGACCGGCTACGAATATCTCAACGTCGTCGTTCCCGAGCTGTTCATCGTCGGCGCCGCGGCCGGTTTCGGTCTCTGACAGCCCAAACCCCCACGGCAAGAGACGATTTCGTCAGCCGGGGCCGTCGCTTGCCGCGGCCAGTAGCGGCACCAGGATGTCGCTGATCGGTGTGGCGATGCCGTGGGCGCGGGCCTTGCGGATGATCACGCCGTTGCGGATGTCCCACTCCTGCGGGCGGCCCGCTTCGCGGTCGGCCAGCATCGAGGTGCCCATGTCGGCGGGGGCTTGCCGGAACATCTCCACCGTGCCGGCGGCTGCGTCGTCGGCCAGCCGTGCGCCCTCGGCACGGGCGACGTCGATGCACTCCGCGGCGTAGCGCTGCGCAAGGTCCGCGAGGTCGTCGCGACCGAACATGCCGGACCGTCGACCGGTCAGCACCATCAGGCCGGCGACCGCGTTGACCAGAAGCTTGCGCCACGCGGCGGTGATGAAGTCCGGGTCGCAGTCGGCCGTGCCCCCGGCTGCCCGCCACAGGTCGGCGAAGGTGGTCGCGGCAGGCCCGGCCGGCAGCGTGAGCCGGGCATCGGTGCGCAGTCGGACCCAGCCATCCGGCTGAGTCTCCGCCGCAAACCAAACGATGCCGGGGATTACGGCCGACGACGGACAGAGGGGCTGAACCTGCTCGACCTGTTCGACGCCGTTCTGCAGAACGACAACGATGGTGCGCTGGTCGGCCAGTCGGGCCAGCCAACCGGCAGCTTCGGCGTTCTGGGTGGCTTTGACGGCGAGCAGAACCACGTCGACCGGGGCCGTGATCTCGGCGGGATCGGTGCACACCGGGCCGGGCACGACGACCGGATTGGCGCCGTCGGGCCGCAGTTCGATCTGCGATCGCGGCGTCCGGCCGCAGACCAGAACGTGGTGACCGGCGGCGGAGAGGTAGGCGGCGACCGTCGTGCCGACAGCTCCTGGACCAACAAGTGCTACATCCATGCGATCCATCGTTCCCCCCGAAATTACCGCCTCTAGACTGGGCTGTCGTTTCCACCGCTGACAAGGAGTATTCGTGCTGCGCAGTCATGCCGCCGGTTCATTGCGGGCCACCGACGCCGGGCAACAGGTGACGCTGGCCGGGTGGGTCGCGCGTCGGCGCGACCACGGCGGGGTGATCTTCATCGATCTGCGCGACGCCACCGGCGTATCCCAGGTGGTGTTCCGCGCCGACGACGTGCTGGCCCAAGCGCACCGGCTTCGTGCCGAGTTCTGCGTCGCCGTCGAAGGCGTCGTCGAGATCCGGCCCGAGGGTAACGCCAACGCCGAGATCGCCACCGGCGAGATCGAAGTCAACGCGATATCGCTGACGGTGCTGGGGGAGTGCGCGCCGCTACCGTTCCAGCTCGACGAGCCCGCCGGTGAGGAAGTGCGGCTGCGCTACCGTTACCTCGATCTCCGCCGCGAAGCGTCGGGTAACGCAATTCGGTTGCGCTCCAAGGTGAATGCTGCCGCGCGCGGCGTGCTGGCCGCACAGGACTTCGTCGAAATCGAGACGCCGACCCTGACTCGCTCGACGCCCGAGGGCGCACGTGACTTCTTGGTGCCGGCGCGGCTGCAACCCGGCGCCTTCTATGCGCTGCCGCAGAGTCCGCAGCTGTTCAAGCAGTTGCTGATGGTGGCCGGCGTGGAGCGGTACTACCAGATCGCGCGCTGCTACCGCGACGAGGATTTCCGCGCCGATCGTCAGCCGGAATTCACCCAGCTGGACATGGAGATGAGTTTCGTCGAGGCCGACGACGTCATCGCCACCGCCGAACAGGTGCTCAAGGCCGTGTGGGCGCTGATCGGCTACGACCTACCCCTGCCGATCCCTCGAATCAGCTACGCCGAGGCGATGACCCGATTCGGCACCGACCGGCCGGACCTGCGGTTCGGGGTTGAGCTGGTCGAGTGCACAAAGTTCTTCTCCGACACCACTTTTCGGGTGTTCCAGGCGCCCTATGTCGGCGCGGTGGTGATGTCGGGCGGCGCCTCGCAGCCGCGCCGGACGCTGGACGGCTGGCAGGAGTTCGCGAAGCAGCGTGGCCACAAGGGTCTGGCGTACGTGCTGGTCGGCGATGACGGCACGCTGGGCGGACCGGTCGCCAAAAACCTGTCCGAGGTCGAACGCGACGGTCTGGCAGCGCATGTCGGCGCGCAACCCGGTGACTGCATATTCTTCTCGGCCGGGCCGCCCAAGGCGTCACGGGCGCTGCTGGGCGCGGCCCGCGTAGAGATCGCGCATCGGCTCAACCTGATCGACCCGGACGCCTGGGCGTTCACCTGGGTGGTCGATTTCCCGTTGTTCGAGCCGGCCGACGAGGCCACCGCGGCCGGCGATGTCGCGCTGGGCAGCGGCGCATGGACCGCGGTGCACCACGCGTTCACCTCGCCCAAGCCGGACTCGGAAGCCACCTTCGACAGCGACCCGGGCAACGCGCTCGCGGACGCCTACGACATCGTCTGCAATGGCAACGAAATCGGTGGCGGCTCCATTCGTATCCACCGCCGCGACGTTCAGGAACGCGTGTTCGCGATGATGGGCATCGGTGCTGTCGAGGCGCAGGAGAAGTTCGGATTCCTGTTGGACGCGTTCACTTTTGGCGCGCCGCCGCACGGCGGCATCGCGTTCGGCTGGGACCGGATCGTCCAACTGCTCTGCGGGTCGGATTCCATCCGCGAGGTGATTGCGTTTCCGAAGTCCGGTGGCGGTGTCGACCCGTTGACCGACGCTCCGGCGCCGATTACCGCCCAGCAGCGCAAGGAATCGGGCATCGACGCCAAGCCCGAGGAGAGCCGAGATCGACGCTAGCGCCGGATCCGCCCCTGTTCTGCGCACTGGCGTCGATCTCGATACGGAATAGTCGACCGCCGCGGTGAGGTTGTCGAAGCATGTCTCCGCGTCGCGACGATGCAGAGCGTAGCGATGAGGAGGAGCGGCGCCATGTCCCAAGGATTTCCCGACAACGAGTCGATCAAAGCGTTCAACCAGAGCATCACCGACGAGTTCCGCGCGAATGACGGCAGGGTTGGCGGTCAGTTCGAGGGTGCCAACCTGCTGCTGCTGACCACGACGGGCGCCAAATCCGGTCAACCGCGGGTTTCGCCCCTGGCCTACTTCCGCATCGACGGCAAGCTGGTCATCATCGGGTCGTTCGCCGGCGCCGACGTGAACCCCGCGTGGGTGCACAACCTGCGGGCCCACCCGTCGGCGCACATCGAGGTCGGCAACGAGTCCTCGGACGTCGTCGCCCGCGAATTACCGCCGGCCGAGCGCGACGAGTTGTTCCCCAAGATCACCGCCGTCGCGTCCGGTTTCGCCGAGTATCAGGCGAAGACCTCACGGGTGATCCCGGTCTTCGAACTGCAGCCGGCCAGTTAGCCCCGCCGGATAGTTAGCCCGTCAACCGACCCCTCGATACACGCGGTTACGGGGCTATCACGGCACTGATCACGAGGTGGTCACGTCGCCTCCGAAGGTTCTAGTGGGGGACCAGCGACCACAGTGTCTGAATCGTGCCGTAAACCGGGTGCATGAAGATGTTCACGATCTGGATCGGGAACAGCTGGCCATTACCGCCGCACTTGGGCCAGGCGCCGGGTCCCTGGGTGGCAAGCACCCGATTCGCGACCGCGATCTGCTGCTCGCGCGATGCCGTCGACGGGTCGCCCACGCCGCCGTTGGCGGCCCACGTAGAGGGCTTGAACTGCAGCCCGCCGTAAAAGCCGTTGCCGGTGTTGGCGTGCCAGTTGCCACCCGATTCGCACTGCGCCACGGCGTCCCAGTTCATCCCGTCCGCGTAGGCCACGCCGGTGGTCGGATTGACCAGCAGCGTCATGCCCAGGACGACAAACGTGGCTATCACCAGGTGCTTGCACATCGTGCTCAATAGCCCGCCTAAATGACTCATTTAACAGGTCTAACAAGCAGGTGTTAAAGGAGTCAATGAGTGGGGCTTTAGTAATCAATGAGATTAAAGTTTAATAACGCATTTTGTGTTGCTGATGCTTATTAGAGTTAATTTGTGAGGTTATTGATGCAGTCTATAACTAGTGAGTTATATGAGCATCAAGTTATCTTGTCGTGATAGAGTGACTAGAGTGTCGCGTGATACTTCTGTTACTCGAGTGACAGAAGGTGCGATGCCGAGGGTTACCCGGACTTGTCAAGAAACTCCTGGACCAGGCGTTTTGGCGCCTGCTTGAGCCATGCGTCGACGATTAGCTCCCGCAGTCCCTGCTCGTCGATCGCCGCCAACCGGATGAGCACGGCCGGATAGCCGTCGAAGTGCGGAGTCGTGAAATACACGGCTGGTTCGGCAGCGATCAGCGCGAATTTGACGCCCTCGTCGGCCACTCGGACACCGAGAATGTCGCCCTGGGGTGGCTCGATCCCCTGCGCGGTCAGCGCCTGATGGTCTGATGCGCGCAGCGGACGTTCCCAGGCGATCAGCTTCTTGCCGACCCGCCATTCGTTCGGTGCACGCTCCTCGGTGAGCGGCAGCTCGCCAACGACGCTGGCGACGTCGTCCCAGGTGGCCATGACCCATTGTGCGCCCGACGGGTGGGCCAGCAGGCGGATAGTGTTGCAGGGTGACGTCGCCGAGCCAGGCCAGCGATTCAGGGGAGTCACCGGATCAGCACCCCCCGGGCCCGGGAGCCCGTTACCGGATCAGCCACCGCACCGAATATCGCTACTCGGACGTGGTGACCAGTTCCTACGGTCGCGGTTTTCTCACCCCGCGCGACCTGCCGCGGCAACGCTGCCTGTTCCACTCGTTGCAGATCTCGCCCTCGCCCTCGGACAGCTCGACGAGCGTCGACACCTACGGCAACATCAGCTCGTATTTCCATGTCACCGAGCCCCACCAGACGCTGACGGTCACCAGTGAATCCATCGTCGAGGTCTATCCCGCACCACCGGAGCGCTGGGGCGGCGGGCCGGCGCTGGCGCCGTGGGAGCTCGCCCGCCCGGTGGGCCTGCGCGGCGCCTTGGCTACCGAGTTCGCGCTCGACCTGAACCCGCCCGAGATCACCGACGAGGTCCGCGAATACGCGGCGCGGAGCTTCGCGCCGCAGCGACCCCTGGGTGAGGTGTTGAGCGACCTCACCTCGCGGATCTACACCGACTTCACCTACCGCTCGGGCTCGACCACGGTGTCCACCGGCGTCAATGAGGTTCTGCGTGCGCGGGAAGGGGTATGTCAGGATTTCGCGCGGCTGGCGATCGCCTGCTTGCGTGCCAACGGTTTAGCGGCCAGTTATGTGTCCGGATATCTGGCTACCAACCCGCCGCCCGGGAAGGACCGCATGATCGGGATCGACGCCACACACGCCTGGGCGGCCGTATGGACGCCGCAGCCGCCCGGCCAATTCGAGTGGCTGGGACTGGATCCCACCAACGATAAGATGGTCGACGAGCGCTACATCATCGTCGGGCGCGGGCGTGACTATGCCGACGTGCCGCCGTTGCGGGGCATCATCTACACCAATTCCAAGAGCAGCGTGATCGATGTCGCGGTCGACGTTGCGCCCTATGAAGGTGACGAGCTATATGCGTGATTTCCACTGTCCCAACTGCGGTCAGCGGCTGACGTTCGAGAACTCGGCATGCCTGGCCTGCGGTAGCGCTTTGGGTTTTTCGCTCGACGAGATGGCGCTGCTGGTGATCACCACCGGCGATGACGCAGATCGCGCCGGCTTCGTCAGCGCCAGCGAGTACGAGCTGTGCGCCAATCGCCATCTCGCCGAATGCAATTGGCTTGTTCCCATTCGTACCCCGCCTTGGTTGTGCAGTTCCTGCGTGCTCACCATCGAACGGCCCAACGACGCGGACCCCGCGGGGCTGGCGGAGTTCGCGCGAGCGGAGGCAGCCAAACGCAGGCTGGTCGCCGAGCTGCGCGAGCTGAAGCTGCCGATCGTCGGGCGTGATCAAGATCCCGACTACGGCTTGGCTTTTCGGCTGCTGTCCAGCGCGCACGAAAAGGTGCTGACCGGGCATGAAAACGGGGTCATCACGCTGGATTTGGCCGAGGGCGACGACGTGCATCGCGAGCAACTGCGAGTGGAGATGGACGAGCCCTACCGCACGCTGCTGGGCCACTTTCGCCACGAGATCGGCCACTACTACTACTACCGGCTGATCACGCCGTCGGCGGAATTCGTCGCCCGGTTCAACGAGCTGTTCGGTGACGCGAACGCCGACTACCAGGCAGCGCTGGACCGCCATTACAGCGAAGGCGCGCCCGAGGGCTGGGAAGAGACGTTCGTGTCGTCCTACGCCACCATGCATCCGGCCGAAGACTGGGCCGAGACCTTCGCGCACTACCTGCACATCCGCGACACCCTCGACACCGCGGCGTGGTCGGGTTTCGCGCCGGCGACGGCCACCTTCGATCGGCCCGTCCTGGGGCCCAGCGCTTTTATGACCATCATCGACATGTGGCTGCCGGTCTCGTGGTCGCTGAACATGGTGAACCGGTCGATGGGCCATGACGACCTGTATCCGTTCGTGCTGCCGGTCGCGGTGCTGCAGAAGATGAAGTTCATCCATAACGTCATCGACGAGGTGACCGCGGTATCGGGGAAACAGGACCCGATCAGCGCGTGAGCGCGGCGGCAGTCACGGCATGGTGCGCCGCTCGTCGCCACCCCACAGCGGCTGGGTACCGCCCGGCAGTGCCAGTTGCGTCGCGGTGATCACCTCCGCCAAATCGCGCAAGGCGGAATGCGCCGTGGTGAGCAGGTCGGTCAGTCGCTCGCGGCGCCCGTCCCTCGACACCGAATCGAGTTCGGCGGGATGAGAGCGCCGCAACAGGGTGCTGATTTCGGCGACCATCCGCTGCGGGCGCGACGGCCCCGACGGGCCGGGTAAGTCGCCGAGATCGGTTCGCAGCCGCTCGAGCTGGTACACCAGCGACCGCGGGTTGGTCGAATCGAACAGCATCAGCTCCGCCAACGCGACCACGCTGACCTGGCCGGCCGTGCGACGCCGGTAGATGACCGCGGATTCCGTTGCGATCAGCGTGGATTCGATTACGGTCCGCTCGGCGGCCGGGGCAAGGACGGTGGTCAGCGTGGCGTTCAGCAGGGCGGTGAGACCCAGCCCGCGCTCGATGCGCTTGCCGATGTCCATCATGGTCCAGCCGACATCCTGCACC
>Ga0134126_10007229_pt1 | contig 13933 bp, 9 predicted proteins | sample KB31752_FD_96881 | JGI IMG/M metagenome (GOLD analysis project Ga0134126, IMG submission 96881) | Terrestrial soil microbial communities with excess Nitrogen fertilizer from Kellogg Biological Station, Michigan, USA - KB3-175-2 | ecosystem: Environmental > Terrestrial > Soil > Unclassified ... | reverse complement strand
TCTTCCACATCGATGAGGGCTATCAGTTCGCCCGCGGCGAGTACATCAGCGCCAACGCGACGCTCTTTCCCGAGGGCATGAGCCCACTCGAATACCAGGTCCGCGGCCTCGGCCTCACTCCGGGCATCTGGACCGCGCCATTCGAAGTCTCGGAGCGCTCCTCGATCTATCGACAGCACCCGGACTGGCTCATCAAAAACGCACGCGGCCAGCCCATCCACGCCGGTAACGTGGTGGACGGCAAGGACCGGCTCTACATGCTGGATACCACCAATCCCGGCGCCCAGGCTTACCTGCGCACGACGTACCGCACGCTCGTGCGGGAGTGGGGAATTCACTACATCAAGCTCGATTTCATGGACGATAGCGCGATCGAAGGCTATTACTACAAGCCGCACACGACGGCCATGGAGGCACAGCGCATCGGCTTGAGTGTAATCCGCGACGCCGTGGGAGATGGGGTATACCTCGACAAGGACGGGAGCCCGATGCTGAATCCCGTCGGTTATGTCGACTACGGCCGAATCTCGCAGGACACCGGCCACGCCTTCGAGGCGAGTCGCGATGCCGCCACCGGGATCGCCGCCCGCTACTACATGGACCGGAATTACTTCGTTTCCGACCCGGATGCCTTCACGGTGTCCGAGCAGAGGATCACCGACCAGACCTGGCACGAAGGGAAGCAGCCGCTGACGCTGAGCGAAGCGCAGGTGTCCATGGCGCTCGCGGCGGTTTCCGGCGGCATGCTCGAGATCGGGGACAACCTGACCTCGCTCGAGGGCTCGCCGCAGCGGATCGCGCTCATCGAAAACCGCGACCTCATCGACATGGTTCGCCTCGGCAAGGCTTCGATTCCGCAAGACCTGATGAGCTACTCGGCCGCCGACCTGCAGCCGAGCGTGTTCTTCCTGCCGGAATCCGCGCGCCAGAGCATCCTGACCGTCTTCAACTGGACCGAGCGGCCGGCGCAGCACGTCATCAAGCTCACTGATCTCGGACTGCGCACGGAACACACTTACAAACTGACGGATGTCCTCGAGTCGCAGGCCTCGGTGCCGGCAACCGCGGGCACGGTGCGGCTGGCGCTGCCGCCACACTCCGTTCGTGTGCTCAAGATAATCGACGATAGTGTCCCCGCGTCCTCGCCGGCTTTCGAAATCCGGTGTCCCGCGAGCGGCCGGACCGGATCAGCGCTGGTTTGCTCGGCCAGAACGCAGGGCACGGAGCCGGTACTCACCTACGACTGGACGTTTGGCGATGGAGTATCGGCACAGGGTTCGCGTATCGCGCATACGTGGACAGAACCTGGCGAATACCACGTTCGGGTAGTGGCGACCGGCCTCGACGGCAAGACCTCCCAGAAGGAAGTTGACGTACGGACGACCGGCTATATGTCCTCTGTGTTCGTGCCATCGAGCTTCCGGCGGCTCAGCGCGCCGCACTGAGCAATCAGCGCGATCAGGCGAGAAGGACTTCCACTCCCCGGCGGCGAAGCTCATCGACTACCGCGGGTGGCGCCGCGGAGTCGGTGATGAGCATGTCGAGCTGCTCGACGTGCGCAATGACCGAGATGTTGCGGCGCATGAGTTTCGACGAATCCGCCACCGCGACCACCTGACGTGCGATCGCGATCATCTTGAGGTTGAGTTGCGCTTCCGGCAGGTGCGGCGTCATCACCCCGAGCATGGGGTCAATGGCATCGGCGCCGAGAAACAGCCGGTCGGCCCTGAGCTCCCCGAGGGCGGCCTCGCCGATGTGTCCGGACAGGGAGTTGGACTCACGCCGCAGGATCCCGCCCGGCATGATCAGCCGCACCGTCGGGGCGCTCGCGAGCAGCATGGCCACATTGAGCGCGTTGGTGATGACATTGATCGATTGCAGCGGCGCCTCGCGGATCTGCTTCGCGATCTCCGCGGTGGTCGTTCCCGAGTCGAGAATGATGGTCTCGCCGTCGCGGATGAGGGAGACCGCGAGCCGCGCGATGCGTACCTTCTCGGTGTGATGGAGTGTCTCTTTCACCGTGAGCGGCTGATCGAGCCCGTCGCGCGGCAAGAGAGCTCCGCCATGGCTGCGGACGACGGCGCCCGCCCGTTCCAGCGCCGCCAGATCGGCGCGAATCGTCACCGCGGAAGTGGCGAATCGCTGCGCGAGCGCCACGACCGTGACGCGGCCGCTTTCCTGCAGCAGATCGCAAATCCGACGGCGCCGCTCTTCGACCAGCAGTCGCGGCTCCATCGCTCTCTCGGCCGTGCGTGGCGCGGCGTCCGCTTCATCGCGGGGATGAGGGTCGTGCATAGATGTCTTTCGATCCCGGTCGATCCACAAGGTTACACAAGGTCGGTCGTGCCATCAGTTGTGGGCTGGATTTCTTTCGCAATCTTTCGATTTAAGCAATATACGCTTTCGTATCGAGAAGTTCACCTGGCGAGTATTGACCAATACGTAAGTACTCGAAATAATCAGCAGGGTTCTGATTCGGTCTTAGCTTTCTTTTGATTCCGGGTGAGGGGGACCTTGAACCGACCGTTGGCGCAGGTTCTGCCGGTGAGCCGCCGCGCAGGACTCCTTTACGCGCTCGTCACGACGCTCTTTTGGGGCGTATGGGGCGCGTTTGCAGGAATGCCGGCGGAGCACGGTTTCCCCGAGACGCTCATCTACGTGGTGTGGGCGCTCACCATGATCCCGCCCGCGCTCTTTGCTCTCGGTCGCAGCGGATGGAAGCTGCCGACCGACCGGCGATCGGTGTTGCTCGGCGCCCTGATCGGACTCACGGGTGCGGGCGGACAGATGCTCCTCTTCCACGCGGTCCATACCGGTCCCACGTATCTCATCTTCCCGCTGATCGCGCTCTCGCCGGTCGTGACGATCGCGATGTCGCTCCTCTGGCTGCAGGAGCGCACCACCCTCATTGGTGCGGTCGGGATCGTCCTCGCCCTGGCCGCTCTGCCACTTTTCGACTACCAACCGGGCCAAGGACTGACCGGCCACGGCGTCGCCTGGTTCCTCTACTCGCTCATCATCCTCGCGGCCTGGGGCGTGCAGGCCTTCTTCATCAAGCTCGCCAATCGCAGCATGAGCGCTGAAGGAATTTTCTTCTACATGACGCTCATGGGGCTCGCCCTGGTGCCGGTCGCGCTGTGGATGACCGATTTCTCGCAGCCGATCAACTACGGCCTCGAGGGGCCCTACCTCGCCGCCGCCACCCAGATACTCAACTCGGTGGGCGCACTCACGCTGGTCTACGCCTTGCGCTACGGCAAGGCGATCGTCGTCTCACCGCTCACCAATGCCGGGGCACCTCTCATCACCGCGCTGCTCGCTCTCGCGCTGTTAGGTTTGGTCCCCGAGCCGCTCAAGATCATCGGCATCGTGCTGGCCTTCGCCGCGGCGGCCCTGCTTGCCATCGAGCCCGAGGAGGCGACGTGAAGGCCCTCCTCGACCTGGTCCGACGCCACCGGCACGGCGAGGCCGCCGGGATCTACTCCGTCTGCTCGGCGCATCCGCTGGCACTGCGGGCCGCGCTCGAGCACGCGCGCGCGGTGGACGGATACGCGCTGATCGAAGCCACCTCGAATCAGGTGAATCAGGAGGGCGGCTACACGGGACTGCGGCCGGCGCAATTCCGCGATCTCGTGTTGGGTCTGGCGGATGAGAGCGGGCTGGCGCGCGAGCGCGTCCTTCTCGGCGGCGACCATTTGGGCCCCAACGCCTGGCAGTCCTTGCCGGCTCACGAGGCGCTCGCGCGCGCGGGCGTCATGGTGGGTGAGTACGTCCAAGCGGGCTATCGCAAGATTCACCTCGATTGCTCGATGTCGTGCGCGGGTGACCCGCCGGTGCTCTGCGATGAGATCGTGGCTGAGCGCACGGCCACGCTCTGCAGCCATGCCGAGGCAGCGTGGCGCGGATCCGGCGGCGAGCCACCGGTCTACGTGGTCGGCACCGAGGTCCCCGTACCCGGTGGCGCCCAGGAGGATCTGCACGAGCTCGCCGTCACCGAGCCGCGCGCGGCGCTCGCAACGGTCGCCGCGCATCGCTCGGCATTCGTGAGCCAAGACCTGCAGAGCGCCTGGGATCGCGTCATGGGTCTCGTGGTGCAGCCCGGCGTCGAGTTCGATCACGACCGGGTCATCGACTATCGGCCGGAAAGAGCGCAGCGCCTCAGCGGCTGTCTCGGCGACCTGCCCAACATCGTGTTCGAGGCACACTCCACCGATTACCAGACGGAAGCGGCCCTCAGGGCCCTGGTGCGCGATCACTTCGCGATCCTCAAGGTAGGTCCCGCGGTCACTTTCGCCCTGCGCGAGGCAGTGTGGGCGCTGGACAGCATCGAGCACGAATGGCGCGGCGAAGCGCGCACCGCCAACGTGCGCACCACGATCCTGAAGGCCATGCATGCCGACCCGCGGCACTGGCGCAAGTATTACCACGGCAGCGGCGCAGCGCTCGATCTGCAGCTGCAGTACAGCCTGAGCGACCGCATCCGTTACTACTGGCCGGATCCGACGGTGGTCGCGGCCCTCGGGCGTCTGCGCACCACCTTCGAGAGCGGCGCCCCGCCCCTCACGCTCCTCTCCCAGTATCTCCCCGCGGCTCACGCCGCCGTGCGAGCCGGGAAGATACGCATGCGGATGACCGATCTCGTCATTCACCACATCCGACACGTTCTCTCTCGTTACTCGCGGGCCTGCGATCCGCAAACACCAGAAGAAGGCACCGTAACATGAAGATGTACCCCGACTCTGCGGCCGCAGTCGGCGCCTGCAGCCTCCTCCTCGCTCTGCAGCTGGCCGGGCCGGCGGCCGGGCAAGCGGCCGATGCTGCTACGGCGGATCCCGCTCCTGCTACGAATGTCCAGGCGGCCGACGTGTCCGGCAGCCCGTCGGAGCAGCTCCATGAGGTGATCGTCACCGGCATCCGGGCGGATCTCGAGAAGGCGCTCGATACCAAGGAATTCGCCCCGGTCATGCTCGATTCGATCGACTCGACCGAGCTCGGCCGCTTCCCGGATGCCGATGTCGCGGACTCCCTCGAGCACCTGCCCGGCATCACGGTCTCACGCACGACGGGCGGCGAGGGTCAGAAGATCACCGTCCAGGGCCTGAGCTCCGAATACAACATCGTGACGCTGGACAACCGCATTCTCGCGAGCGACGACAGCGGCCGCGACATCGCCTTCGACGTGCTGCCGGCGGAGCTCATCACCGGTGCCGACGTCCTGAAGTCGCCGGAGGCTTCCGCGGTGGAGGGCAGCATCGGCGGCACGGTGAATCTGCATACCGCCAGTGCCTTCGAGCATCCGGGATTTCACGCGGATGCCCACGCCGAAGGCGACTGGAACGATATGTCGCACCTGACCAGCAAGAAGTTCTCGGCCTTCATCAGCGACACCAACGCGGACCGGACGCTCGGATTCGTGCTCGGTGCCGTGGACACGAACCTGAAGTCCCGTACCGACTCGCTGAACGCCTACAACCAGAACATCTACGGGCCCATCAGCTATCCATACCCGCCCGATGGAGTCACGCCGCCCCCCGGATCCACGCCGCTCATCGCCACGCCCTGCTGCATCACCTTCGGCTCGATCTTCGATGACAAGAAGCGGTATGGCCTCATCGGCAATGTGGAATGGCGCCCGAACGACAGCTTCCGCCTCAAGGCCGACGCGCTCTGGACGCACCTCAACGACCCGCAGTTCGGCTACAACGAGTCCTACTACTTCGCCGCCAATCCGGACGGCACGCCGTTCGAGAACAACCCGGGAATACAGGATGGCGTCATCACCTCGATGGTCGTGGACAACTTCCAGCCTGAGATGGTCAACAACACGATCAACCGCAAGGTCGACACCTTCCTCTACGGCCTCAACGCGCAGTGGAAGCCGACCGACAGCCTGACGTTCGGTGCGGATCTCTACCGCTCCACCGCGAGCCGTCCCGAAGCCGGCGAGGACACCTTCGTGACCGCCGGCCTGGTGAACGATCAGCCCACGGCCGAAGACATCCTCAACTTCGCCGACGAGCCCAACAGCCTGCCGAACATCAACGTAGTCGTGCCACCGGACCAGCTCGGGCTCTCGGCCTGCCCTGCCGGGACCGACAGTACGACCAACGCGGGCTACTGCTCGTACACCGCGCTGATGAATTCCCGCTATCTCAACAGCAACAATTACTGGTCGACGCACTACGTGGGCCTCAACGGCTTCTCGGTGCACGACAAGATCACCGGGCTCACGCTGACCGGCGCCTGGCGGGCGAACATGGGGATCCTCGAGCAGGTGCTCTTCGGCGTGAGCGGCAGTCACCGCGACAAGGAGCAGGTCGACTCCGACAATGACTGGACCAATGGCTCTGGCCAGTACGGCACGCTTTACCAGACCGGGGGCTGTCCGGTGCAGTGCAATCCCTATTCGTTCGGCTCGCAGGGATTCAATGTCGTCTCACTCATGAGTCTGCCCAACTTCATGGAGGGCGCGGGTGGCTCGTATCCGATGGTACTGCCGCAGCTCAACGCCGGGCAGCTCCTCGCCTTCCTCAAGAGCCTGGACGGCAAGCCCAACCCGTTCTACTGCACCGCGACGCCATGCACGGGTCCCTACACGCCCTTCGACTTCTCGCTCACTGAGCCGCAAGTCAATCCTTACAACTCCTACGCGGTGACGGAGAAGACCATCTCGGGTTATCTGGAGGCGGACTTCGGCGGATCACGCTGGTCGGGTAACGTGGGCCTGCGCATGGTGCACACCACGACTACCGCAAACACCGCCTCCGCCGTACCGGTATCGCTGTGGACACCCTCGAATACGGCGAGCAGCACCCAGACCTGGAACGTCCAGTACGGCACCTCGCAGGCGCTCGGCGCCAGCGGCAGCTATACGTTGGCGCTGCCCTCGCTGAACCTCGCCTACTGGGTGGTGCGCAATCAGCTCCAGGCCCGCCTGGCGCTGGCCCAAACCATGGCACGGCCCAACCTGAGCCAGCTTGCGCCGACCTCGAACAACAATGCCGAGAACGGCACGCCGCAGCTCGATTACAACGGGACGGCGGGATTGAAGCCGATCCGGGCGAACCAGGTCGACCTCTCGCTCGAATGGTACTATTCGCCGCACTCTGCATTCACGGCGGATGTATTCGCGAAGAGGGTCAAGGATGATATCTACGATGCAGTCTCGACCAACGTCGACCTGGGAACTCTGCAGTACGTCGGTGGGCCACCAGGTACGGTGCCCGGCACACCCTTCTTATGGACGATCACAGCACCGGCGAACGGCGCGGAGAGCACGTACTCGGGCGTGGAGCTCACCTGGCAGGAGATTCTGGCCGGGGGCTTTGGTACCCGCATGCAGTTCACCGCCACGCGTACGCGCAGCTATGACCAGTACGGCAACTTCGTCGGTGCGATCAATGCCGCGCCGCCTACCACGTTCACGATCGGATTCTTCTACGACAAGGGCCCGATCAGCGCGGACGTCAATTGGGATCACCAGTCGGGCTTCACCGCTGCATGCTCGGAATGCACGGAGGTTCCCGGCTGGCCGGCAATTACCCAGCCATTCAACTGGGTCACCGCGAGCCTGCACTACCACATCACCCACGGACTCGAGGTCTACTGGGAAGGCAAGAATCTCAGCAACTCGATCGCCCGCACTTACCTCAACGGCAATCCACTCCTGCCCTGGGCTCCCGGCCAGAACACCGGTGGGAGCGAGAGCGGCGTAGGCTATGGGTACAGCGCCTTCGGCCGCACGTATGTGCTCGGAGTCGCCTGGCGCTACTGAGAACGGAAGACACGGTGAACGATTCCACACAAGCTCTGGGCCTCAGCGCCACGCAGGCCCGCTCCGCCGGCGCGCAGTGGACGGCCCGCGAGATCGCTCAACAGCCCAAGCTGTGGCCGCTGATTGCACGGCAGATCGGCACGGACGCCGGCTTGCGGGGCTGGTTGGCGCCTCTCCTCGCCAATCCGGGATTGCGCATTGTCCTTACGGGCGCCGGCACTTCGGCCTACATCGGGAAGTGTCTCGCTCCGGCGCTGTCCAAGGCCGGACGGCAGGCCGAGGCGATTCCTACGACCGACATCGTTGCGAGTCCGCGGGGTACGCTGGGTGCAAAGACGCCGACCCTGATGGTGCATTTCGCCCGCTCCGGCGACAGCCCGGAGAGCGTCGCCGCCCTCGAGCTGGCGGAGCGGCAGATCGATGAGTGCCATCATCTGATCGTTACTTGCAATGCGCAAGGCGAGCTCAGTCGCCGCGCGCGCGGCCTGCGGCACGCCTACTCGATCGTGCTGCCCGAGGCCTGCAACGACCAGAGCTTCGCGATGACTTCGAGCTTCACCGGAATGCTGCTGGCGGCGGCGTTGGCGCTCGGAGCGCTGCCGACGCATGCCGGGCGTATCGAAGCCATCGCAACCCTGGGCACCGAAGTACTGACTGCCCACGCGCCTCTCGCCGACACCCTCGTAAGGGCACAGTTCGATCGAGTCGTTTTCGTCGGCAGCAACGAGCTGAAGGGGCTGGCGCTCGAGTCGGCTTTGAAGATGCTCGAGCTGACCGATGGGCGCGTGGTCAGTATCGGCGAATCGCCGCTCGGCTTCCGCCACGGCCCGAAGACCATAGTCAACGGCAGCACCCTGGTGGTGACGTTCCTCAGCAACGACGCCTACACCCGCCAATACGATCTCGATCTGCTGCAGGAGCTGAGGAGCGACGCGGTGGCGGGACGGGTCGTCGCGCTCACCGCTCGCGCGGCCGAGCGCGAGAGTCCCGACACCATAGCCGTCGAGGCAGGCGCAATCACCGGTGGACCATTGACGGACCTCGAGCTCTGTCTACCCTATGTGGCCTTCGCGCAGACGCTCGCGTTGCTGCGATCCATGTCGCTCGGGCTGTCGCCTGACATTCCGAATGCCGCCGGCACGGTGAATCGCGTGGTGCAGGGCGTATCCATACATCCTTTTCCGCCTTCATCGTGAAGACCTTTCTCGGTGTCGATGGTGGTGGCACCCAAACCCGCTTTGTACTGATCGACGAGGCGGGTTGCATGCTGGCCTCTCACCGGGAAGGTCCCGCGTACTACCTGGAGATCGGGCTCGACGGGCTGCGTGACATGCTCGCGCGCGGCATAGCGCATACCCTGCGTCAGGGCCAGATGCGCGCGGAAGATCTCAATTACGCATTCCTGGGCTTGCCGGCATACGGAGAAGACAGCGAGCTGCTGCCTGCTCTGGATGCGGCGCCCCAGGAAGCTCTGCCCCACCGGCGCTACCGCTGCGCCAATGACATGGTGTGCGGCTGGGCAGGCGCCCTCGCGGGCCGCGATGGCATCAACATCGTGTCCGGCACCGGCTCGATCGCATATGGGGAATACGCCGGCCGCACGGCCCGCGCGGGCGGCTGGGGCGAGCTGTTCGGCGACGAAGGGTCTTCTTACTGGCTCGCCCGCGAGGGACTGAGGCTGTTCTCGCGCATGAGCGACGGCCGCCAGTCACGCGGGCCTCTGTACGAGCACGTGCGAAGGCATTTCGGACTGGACAGCGACCTCGATCTCTGCGCCGCGATCTACGGTAAGGACATCGCCGAGCGCAGTCAGTTCGCACAGCTCTCGAAGGTCGTTGCCGCAGCAGCGGTGGACGGGGATCGGGCCGCGCTCGGACTGTTCGAGAGTGCGGCGCGGGAGCTCGCGGACATCGTCGATGCAGTGCGCGGGCACCTGCAGATTCCCACTGCAGTCAGCATCTCGGTGTCCACCTCCGGGGGTCTCTTCCAGCCCGGTAACGGTCTACGCGATCTGCTCGAGTCGCAGCTGCGGCAGCGGTCCACTCAGTACCAGCTCGTCGCGGCCCTCTTGCCTCCCGATGTTGGCGCAGCCATCCAGGCCGCGAGGCTCAACGGCACCCCGCTCAGCGCCACGAGCCTGGAGGTACTGGCGCGCGCGCCAAGGTAGTCGAGACACCGATGATTCGCCGGACGTTCCTGAAGACGCTCCTCGCCGGCGCCAGCGCTTCCATGATCGATTCGGGCGCCATGGCGGCAGCTGCCGCCTCGAGAGTCACACCTGCCGGTCGCTCGCGATCCCGGAAAGTCGTGATCGGCGGCGCCGGCATCACGGGCCTCTGTTGCGGCTACGAGCTGATGAAGGCCGGGTTCGACGTCACCCTTCTCGAAGCTGCGGGAAGGTATGGCGGCCATGTGTTCACCGGCAGCGACGGCCTCTCGGATGGGCTCTACGCCGATTTCGGTGCTGACCACATCACCAAGCCGGGTTACGAGCGCCTGCTCGAGTATGCCGAAGAGTTCGGCATTCCGCTGATTCCCTATCCGAATGCCGAAGGCTCCTGGCTCCCCTACAACGATCATGATCTTCGGATGATCGGCGGCAGCTTCTATACGAACAGGATGTTGGCCGATCCCGCGACGCTCGCCCGGCTCGGCTTCAACGGCCGTGAGGTGAGGTTTCTATCGAAACATCCGTGGTACGAGCTCGAGAGCACCTATCTGCAGCCCTATGTGGACAGGATCAAGGATCCGTATCACCCGTTCGGCGTGGGCCTCGACGATCTCGACAAAGTAGCCATCAGCGATTTTTTGAGAAGAGAAGGCGCTTCCCCGGCGGCCGTCGATTCTCTTGGGGAAGAGCAAAGCAGCGCCCTTTATCGCATCTGGAGACTGGCCGCCATGAGGCATCGGCGCATCCCGTCTTCCGAAGGCGAGATGTTTCGACTCAAAGGCGGGAACGAGCAGCTCCCCATTGCCTTCGCTCGGCGGCTCGGCCAACGGGTGAGACTGGCACACCGGATCACTGCCATCCGGCAAAGCCATGATGGCGTCACGGTGAGCTACCGTGAGTATGGAGGTGAGGAAAGCAAGACCCTGGACGCGGATTTCTTCGTCAACTGCATCAGTCTCACGGTCTTCAGAAGCATTCCCATTGCGCCCGCCCTCTCGCCGGCAAAGCAGCACGTCGTGGATAACCTGACATACACATCACATCCCTTCTACGTGTTCGAGGCCGGCTCGAAATTCTGGCTCGAGGATGGGCTCAAAAGCATCAACATGGAGTTCGACCACCCTCTCATCTCCTCCATCTGGGAAATGCCGAGCGAAGTGAAGACGCCGCGCGTCCTGTTGAAGGCCTATGGCCCGGGAGGGCTGTCGCCGCAGCGGGTGTTGGCCGCGTTTCGGCAGGTTTACCCGGGAAAACACGACACCATCGTGGCGGCGCTGACCAAGGACTGGACTCAGGACGAGTTTGCCCCGAGCTGCGAGATGCTGCCGTTCCCGCTCGGAGAGATGCACAAATTCTGGCCGCAAATCCTGCAGCCGGAGGGCCGAATTTACTTTGCAGGAACGTATGCGGACCTGCTGAGCCGCGGAATGGAATCATGTATTCGCTCGGCGCAGCGAGTGGTCCGGGAAATCAGCAAGGCCTGAACAAATGTCCACGCTCAAAAATTCGCATCTGCTCGCGCTGGTTACGCTGTGGCTGCTGGTCCTCAATCCGGCAGACGCGCGTTCGCAGGAGCGCTTCTACTCCACCTCCGATTTCGGACGCACGGAGAAGGTGGATGCTCACATGCACGTCTACGGACGGGCGAGCCTGCTGATGGCCGAGGCGGCTCGCGACCGATTCCACATTCTGACGATAGATGTCGATTCTCCCGAGCATGGGCGTGTCCCCTGGCAAATCGAGGACAGTGCATCTCTACGACGCCGATACCCGGGACGGGTCGCATTCGCCGGAACGTTCTCGGCTGCCGGCTTCACGAAGCCGGGTTGGTCTCGTGAGGCGGTGCGCCAGATCGAGGACGCACTGGCACAGGGCGCGGCAGGAATAAAGATCTGGAAGAACTTCGGAATGGTCGTGCGCGACACCAACGGGCGGTATGTGATGCCGGACGACCCGAGACTCGAGCCGATCTACTCCACGCTGGAGCACGAGCACGTCGTGTTGCTCGGCCACATGGCGGAGCCGCTCAACTGCTGGCTCCCCTACTCGAAAATGACCGTCAAGGGAGATGCCGACTACTATAGGCAGCATCCGCAGTACTACATGTACCTGCATCCAGACATGCCGAAGCACGATGAGATCCTGGCGGCCCGCGACCGGATGCTCGCCGCCCATCCGCGACTGCGCTTCGATGCGGTGCACCTCGCGTCCCTCGAATGGGACGTCGATCGCATTGCCGCTTTCCTCGACCGGTTTCCCGAGGCGAATGTCGACATGGCGGCGCGCATCAGCCATCTCGAGCACCAGGCCGAGACTCATCCTGACGAGGTCAGAGCGTTCTTCATCCGCTACCAGGACCGGATCCTCTACGGCACGGATGACGAATATGGACCGAAGGACAACGATCCGCAGGCGGTCGCGCAGATCGCGGCCGATTGGCGCCGGGACTGGCGCTTCCTCGTCACCGAGAATGAGATGCACTCGCCGGACCTCGACCGCTCATTCCGCGGGATGCATCTGCCGCGCAGCGTCGTGGACAAGATCTATCGTGAGAATGCCGTCGAGCTCTTCCCGCGCGCCTGGCCGGGGCTGCGGTGAGGTGCGGTCAGGCTTTCACTCTTTTGAGGACCGCGACCCGTCCCGCAATTGGACTTACCCACTCAATCGGACTACCGTGTGAGCGTTTCCATACAACAGCGACATGAACCCGCATACCCACGGAGAAGATCCTTATCGATGGACGATCCTCGCCATCATGGGACTTCTTTTTTTCATGATCAATTTCGCCGAGTTCCAGCTGGCGGGCGTGATCGGGAGCCTTTCGTCGGCTCTTCACCTCACCCCCGTGGAATTTGCGATGTGCGTGTTCGCACCGTTTCTCATGAACTTCGTGTTCGGCATTCCCGTCGGGATCCTCGCGGATCGATTCGGAACGAGAACGGTGGGCAGCGTGCTGCTCCTCGTGAGCTGCGCCGGAATCATCGGCCGGGCCTATGCCTCGTCGGGCTTCATGAGCCTCTTCGGGTGGATGTTCGTATTCGGCTTCGCGATGGCATTCGTCAACGCACTCGGCCCCAAGATTCTCGGCACCTGGTTCAAGCCCGAAGACATGCCGCTCGCTATGGGCGTGTTCATCGCAAGCGCGGGTCTCGGTATCGGCATCGGGGAAGCGACCGCCCCTCTTTTGGCATCGCTGACCGGGGTGTTCACCCTCGGTTGGGTCCTATTCGCCGTCTCCACCGTCTGGTTTCTCCTCGGATTCAGGGCGAAGCCCTCGGGGCAGCCCGATCCGCCACCCCAGCGGGTTCTCCAGTTCCTCGGCACGGCGGCGCGCAACCGGCACGTTTGGGTCGCGGGCGTCGCCGCATTGTTCCTTTTCGCCGGTGTCGTCGGCACCTCGGGTGACCTGCCCAGCGCTTTGATTCAGTTGAAGCACGTAAGCCCCCTCCAAGCCGGGCTCCTGGGCATTCCCCTCGGCTTAGGTGCCGCGCTGGGCTGCTCCCTCATGCCGATGATCCTCAGGCAATTGCCCGGGATCAGGATCTGGCTCGCCTCGATGGTCGTCATGGGAGCCGCGCTGCTGCTCGCGGCGCTCGCCGTCCCGTTCGGGCCGGTGACCTGGATCTGCGTGATGCTCGGCGTCTTTCTCACGAACGGCATGCTGACACTGACCCTCCCGGTCCCCATCATGTTGCGCGAGATCGGCACGACCTATGGAGGCAGTGCGGGCGGCATCGTGAGCCTGCTGCAGACCGGCGGCGGGTTCTTCATTCCGACTTTCGGGATCGCGCTCATCGCCGGCACGAACCCCAGGGCGACGTTCGCCGTAATTTTTGCGCTCTACCTGATCTCGGCGGTTCTCGTGCTCGTCCTTCCCGAGCGGGGCTTTCGTCATACCGAACCGGATGAGCCGGCGCAATTGTCGTCCCTGGATCTCAACCCCCGCTAGCTGGAGCTGCCCCTCGGTATCCCGCGTACCGCGCCCTGCT
>Ga0134126_10007228_pt1 | contig 13934 bp, 13 predicted proteins | sample KB31752_FD_96881 | JGI IMG/M metagenome (GOLD analysis project Ga0134126, IMG submission 96881) | Terrestrial soil microbial communities with excess Nitrogen fertilizer from Kellogg Biological Station, Michigan, USA - KB3-175-2 | ecosystem: Environmental > Terrestrial > Soil > Unclassified ... | reverse complement strand
CTCGTTCATCATCGGACTGGGAGTGATCTTTGTTTATCTGGTATGCGGATTAAAGGAATTTCGGCTGGGCGCGATCGAAGGCAGAAAATGGACTCCGACGGAGCGCATCCGGCTGGAACTCGTGTTTCTTCTGAGCCTAGCGGTGCTTCCGATTACGCCATACGGAACGAAGCTCGCGTTTTTTCCCTTTGACGTGGCCTTTTCGCAACCGGTAGGAGTTGGACACGTGCTCGAATGGCGATCGATGCCGTTCCACCTGTTGGGAGGGAAAATATTCCTGGCGTTGATACTAGGGTTGTTTGTGGTGCAAATGGCCTACAGTCTCAAGTGGCACGTCGAGGAACTGATTCTTTTTCTTGGCGGCGTGACGATGGCGTGCCTGCACGTGCGGTTCATTCTGCTTTTCGTGCCGTTTTGTATGCCGCTTTTGGCAGTGACGCTTGCCCGCTGGGTGCCAGGCTACGAGAGGAAAAAAGACAAGTACATTCTCAACGCCGCCTTGATGGTTGGTGTAATCGTCGCCATGATTCACTACTTTCCCACGCGGGCTTTTCTCGATCAGAAGGTGGCGGAGAATTTTCCTTCGAAGGCCGTGGAGTATCTGCGCCAGCACCCGGTGGCGGGCCCGATGTTCAATGACTACGGGTTCGGCGGCTACTTGATTTGGTCAGGCGAGAGGGTTTTCATCGACGGGCGCAGCGAGATCTACGAGCGGGTGGGAGTGTTTTCCGATTACATTCACATTATGACGCTTCAGCCGGGTGCGCTCGCGGTGCTTCGAAATTATGGCGTCAAGTCGTGTCTTATAGAGCGTGACGCGCCGCTGGCAACACTGTTGTCCGCGCTCCCCGATTGGCAGAAAGTTTACTCCGATAACACCAGCGTGCTGTTTGTCCGGCGGCAGGTGCCTGCGGCGAAGGTCGCGGCAGGAGGGGAGTGAATATGAACGAAGAATTCTCGAGCAGACCGCGAATGACTTCGTCGCCGACGATGGTTGGCTCGACTGAGGGCCGGCTGGTTTTGTCCGTGGTGGTGCCGTGCTTCAACGAAGAAGAAATCATTGGCGATGCCAACCGCCGGCTTCGGGTGGTGCTGGAGCAAGCGCCGCTAGATTTTGAAATCATCTACGTGGACGACGGGAGCTCGGATTCCACGCCGGAGATACTGCGGCGGCTGCAGGAAAGCGACGATCGCGTTCGCGTGGTCCGTTTCTCGCGCAATTTCGGACATCAGATGGCGATCACCGCGGGGCTTGAGCATGCCTCGGGAGATGCGGTGGTGGTGATTGACGCCGACTTGCAGGACCCGCCGGAAGTGATCCTTGAATTCGTTCAGAGATGGATGGACGGCTACGATGTAGTTTACGGCGTGCGCGCGGAAAGGGAAGGCGAGACGGCGTTCAAGCTATGGACAGCGAAGGCATTTTATCGCTGCATTGCGCGTCTTTCGGACACACGAATACCGCTGGATACCGGAGATTTCCGGTTGATGGACCGACGCGTAGTGAATGCTCTACTGGGAATGCCAGAAAGGGACCGGTTTGTGCGGGGGATGGTCAGTTGGCTGGGATTTTCGCAAGTGGGAGTCTCCTATCGCCGCGAGGCGCGGAGCGCTGGAACGACCAAATTTTCGTTTTTCAAGATGCTGCGATTTGCGATGGACGGGATTTTTTCCTTTTCGGTGCTTCCTTTGAGGATTGCCACCTGGACGGGGTTTGCGGCGTCCGGAGTTGCGATCCTGGGCATTGTCATCGCGGTGGTTGAGAGGCTTTTGGGTATGCACGGCTTGGTCAAAGGCTGGACCAGCATGCTAACTGCGGTCTTATTCATCGGCGGCGTGCAGCTTATTTGTATCGGGATTATCGGCGAGTACGTTGGCCGGATCTATGGAGAGTCCAAGCAGCGCCCCTTGTATGTGATGAGAGAGCGGCTGGGATTCGAGGCGAAACGAAACGCCGCGGAGCTGATGAGGATTGCGCGCAGGCGTTGAGAACGTGAATTTTCTTCGGCAATACTTGAAACAGGAAGCACCTCCCGCGTGCGAGCCCCTCGTCCGAGGACCGGGATCAACTGGTTACGTCGCGTGCCAGCAAGCGCTCCGCTTTCACCGAACTTTCAGGAGTTGAATGTGTCGCAGCTTAATGCAGGCGTGTCCGGCGAGCCGCTCTGGAAGAGATGGGGCGTTTGGTTGGGACTCGCGGCCGTGCTGGCGCTGTACATAACCGCGGTCGTGCGGCTCCATCCGACGAATTTTTTCGGGCTTTCCAACGACGATATGCTTTATTTCAGTTCCGCGAAAGCGATCGCCGAAGGCAATGGTTACGTCCTTCCGAGCGTTCCGGGAGCGCCGCTGGCCACGAAGCAGCCGATTCTGCTGCCGTGGTTGTTGTCGTGGGTGTGGAGGTGGGACCCTTCATTCCCCGGAAATCTCAGTTATGCCATCGCGGTGATCATGGCCTTTGGCTGCGGTTTCATTTGCACAGCATTTCTGTTTTTGCGACGGCTCCCCGGAATGAGCGACGCGGAGGCGCTGCTTTTGACGGCATTTTGCGCGCTTCATCCGGGATTTCTCTTTTATAGCGGCAGCATACTTTCCGACGTTCCCTTTGCGGCGCTGGCACTGGCGGCGATGTTGATCGCGAGCCGGTCGGTCACTCGCGGGAGTGCCGGAGGAGCAGCCGCGGCTGGAATCGTTGCGGGACTTTCTATTTTGGTTCGTGCTGCCGGTGTGCCTATCGCCGCCGGGATCGCACTCGCCTACGTTTTCCGGAAGGCGTGGAAACCGCTCGCGGTCTTCGCAATGTGCGCGGCGCCGTTTTTCGTCGGTATGATGTGGCGCAGCATTTTCTTGGTGCCAGCAATTCCAGCGCCACTGCATGCGGCGGCCTTGCCCGGCTGGCAACAGACCTGGTTGTATTACACCAACTACGCGGCGTTCCGTAAGCTGGTTTTCATGAACATGCATGCATTCTGGCCGATGACTTTGGGTCAATTCCTCTATTTGTGTTTGGATGTGCCCGGGTATTTTACTTCACCGCTCATGCTAAAGGAGGGAGGGTCGGCCCTGATTTCCACGGTGGTGGGGTTATGGATCATCGTCGGTGGCTTTGCCCGCAGCGTGAGGAAATCGAGTTGGCAAGCGATCCATCTCAGCCTCATCCTGTACATAGCGCTATTCCTGACCTGGGACTATCCCGATTGGGAGCGCTTCTTGCTTCCTTTCCTGCCTCTCCTAGCCGGGTATTTCTGGCTGGAGGGGAAACGGATTACAAAAAGATGCTTGTCCCAATTGAATACGGGCTGCGGGAGAGCAGATACCCTGTTGGCCGGCGGTGTCTTGGTGTTAGTGCTGGCGCTAGGGCTTGGCGTTTGCTGGAATTTTGCCGGTGGTGGCGAGCGCAAATGGCTGACTAGCACTAGCGGGGAGCGCGGGGCCCTCCTGCCTGAGAAGCGGGAGGCCTATGAGTGGCTCAAGTGGCATTCTGCAAAGAATTCACGGGCGATCGCGATGGAGGACGCTGCGCTTTACCTCTATAGCGGTCGCCAAGCAATGCAAGCTATCAGCTTTCTTCCGTCCGGGCCATACGATCCGGGCCAAATAGACCGGGATCTAGACCACATAACTGACGTTGCGCGAGCCATTGGAGCGGAGTATTGGTTTACCGCTTCCGATGACGACGCCCAATATTTGAAATCTGTGAGGGTGGTTGCAGACGCCCGCCTGGGACAAGTCGAATCGGTCCTTCCCGAAGTGTTTCGGAGCAAAGAGGGGCATGTACGAATCTATGGGCTGGATTGCGTGAGACGTCCAGAAACTGCAGGTTGCGAATCGGCCGATCGGCTGCTATTTCCTGAAGCGCAAGACGAGCGGGCTCCTGAGGCCGGCAGTCCGCGATCGGTGGGACTAACTGGGTCGCCACAGACGACTGTCCGATGATGCGAATTGTTGAAAGGCTCAGAGGAGTTAGGCATGTCGGAATTTGACGCCGTTGCTTCGAATTACCGGGAGCTAGTGGATGAAAGCATCCAGATGACGGGGGAGAATTCGGAGTATTTCGCGGCGTACAAGGCAAGCTATATAGCCCGGAACGTCGTGAAGCCTGGCGTTGGCAAGATTCTCGATTATGGCTGCGGCGTCGGACAGTTAGCAATGCAGCTCAAGCGCCGCCTGCCCGAGAAACAAATCGACGGGTTCGACGTCTCAGAGAAGAGCTTGGAGCGGATCGAGCCGGCACTGCGATCACAGGGAGTATTTACTTCGAGAGCCCAAGGGCTTGAAGGCGACTACGAAATTGTTTTGTTGGCAAACGTGCTGCACCACGTAAAGACCGGAGAGCGGCGCGAGGTGATATCGGAAGCGGCATCGCATGTGGGCCCCGGCGGGAGAATGGTCATTTTTGAACACAATCCCCTGAATCCACTGACGAGGCGGGCAGTATCACGGTGCCCGTTCGATGAGGGCGTAGTACTCCTGCCGTCGGGCGAGGTGCGCGCCCTTTGCGCCTCCGTTCTGCGGGCGCCGCGCATGGATTACATTGTGTTTTTCCCGCGCTGGCTCGCATGGCTTCGACCGCTTGAGCGGTTTCTAGGGTGGTGCCCTGCCGGCGCCCAGCATGTGACGATATGCGGCAGAGAGGCTAGTCCGGATGCCCAAACCTGCTGATTTGCGGTCCTATGCTGGTAACGTGAGCGCTCGCACCGAAAAAGGTTGCGTATCTTCTTGTAACCGTAGGGTTTCTGTTTTTTTTGACGCCGTTGTACCTTGCGCTAAGTGCCATTGGCGAGAAAGGCTGGCTCTTCCCCACTGAATCGTTGGCGGCGTGGCTTGTCAATCGGTGTGGATCCGTTGGCGGGTCGGCGCCGGTGGTGAGCCGATCGAGGGCTCCGGAGATGGTAATTGCTGACCCCGAAGGGGATTGGGCCATTGGGCGGTAAACAGGCAGCGATTTGGTCCCGGTCCGATGTGCCCCGGGGGCGCTCGTAGGGACGCAGAAAGGTGGTGCGATGCTGTTCTACGGATTGGCCGGGTTCATCTTGATTATAGCGGCGTCCTTCATCCGCAGGACAAAGGACAAGTATGAGGATTTCTGCGTAGGCGCTGCGATCCCGATTTTTCTGTTTATGCTGCTACCTTTGGCCCTCGCTACGAGTTGGCTGCGTCCCTTGACGATTGATGGCTCGCTGCGGGCAATCGATCTCGCGCTCGGCCTAGATGGCTTTGCCTTGAGACGCTGGCTTATCTCGCGGCACTATGATTTCTTCCTGGTTCTCTACTTCGTTTACCCAACCCTGCCACTGCTGATGGCATTGGCCTGGGTGCTGGAGCGACCGCGAACTTTACTGCGTGCCGCAGTGATCGGGGCGGTGCTAGCTTTCCCGCTCTACCTGCTTTTCCCGGCCGTAGGCCCAGAATATGCCTTCTCCAATTTCCCGTCGGCCTCAGCGCACTTGGTGCCCGTAGCCTGGTTTCATCCGCGCAACTGTGTTCCTTCGATGCACTTCACCTGGGCGCTGCTGCTAGTCGTGAACATATCGAGTTGGCGCTGGCGCTGGATCTTCATCGTCTACGCACTGCTGATGGCTTTTGCGACAGTCGTCGGCGGCGAGCACTACTTCATTGACGTGCTAGCCGCGATCCCATTTACGATCGCGGTGCAGAAGGTAGCGGAGCTACATGCGCTGAGAAGCCAGCGTCTGTCGTCGGTGCCGCAGAGTGTCCGTGTCACCAGTTGATATGGGCAGGGAACCTCAATGTCCTCAGAAGGTAACGGTTTGGAGGTCACTAGGCGCGCGGATCCAACGGGGTTTTTTAGGTGGTATACATGTCATTTATAATCAAGTACTTGGATGGATATAGGCGGGCGAGAGGCTTGGCGCTAAGAATGCTCTAAGGCAATTGCAGTAGAGGGCTTCGGCTCACTTACACACCACACCACTTGAGAGGAAACCATGAAGAATCTTATGATTAGGCTTTGGAAGGAAGAGGAAGGGCAGGACCTGACGGAATATGCCCTTCTATTGGTTCTGGTCGCGTTGGCTGCCATCGGCTCGCTGGGCACTCTCGCCACTGCAATCAACGGCGTTTTCAGCAAAGCAGCGTCGAATCTCGCTGGCTAAGTTGCTGTTTCAGACAGCAAGGGCCGAAGCTCCGGAGGCCGCTGGTTTACTGCAAGGTTTGCCAGCGGCCCCGCTTGTTTTCGGTCTGGGGCAGTTTTCTCTTTTTTTGCCTGGCGCCAACGAGTCCTATGACTTATAAAACCACACCAATCGGATGAACGCGGCACATACAATCTGGTATTGCACCTTCGGTCTCACGCTAATCGCCGCGTGGACGGACCTGCGCCACCGCAGGATTCCGAATTGGCTCACCATCCCAGGTATTTTTGCAGGGGTCGCCTTGAATTCCTACTTGAGGGGATGGCACGGAACGAAAGCGTCACTTGAGGGCGCGGGCCTAGCCTTGCTGGTGCTGTTACCGCTGGTCCTGCTGCGTGCGCTCGGGGCGGGCGATTGGAAACTGATGGGCGCGGTAGGCGCGTTCCTAGGTCCCATTCTTCTTCCGTTTGTTTTAGTAGGCAGTATTTTCGTGGCCGGAGCAATGGCGGTTGTGCAAATGATTCGCACGCGCAAAGTAATCGAAACGTTTTGCAACCTCGCCATTCTCGTCCAAGGGTTCTTTTCTTTTGGCTTACGGGTTAATCCGGATATTTCGCTAGATAACCCGGTACTGATGAAGCTGCCCTTCGGGGTGGCGGTGGCAGGCGGCACGTTGATATGTATCTGCGCGGCCCGGTGGGGCCTGTGATATCCGCAGCTAGGAGATTGGAAATATGAATCGCACACGGCTGATTATCGGATTGGCGGCCGCCATCGTCATCGCATTGTTCTTGAGCTTTTACGTATATCGCGAGCTAAAAAATGCGCAGGTTGCTCGTCCAGCTGCCACGCAGCACATCGTGGTGGCCGCACAGGCTCTTCAGATTGGAACCCGAGTGGATTCATCGAACCTCAAGCTGATTTCGTGGCCCGGAGGCGAGCCAGTGGCGGGGATGTTTACGCGCATCGAGGATTGCACCAACCGAGCCTTGATAACTCCGGTTGTGGCGAATGAGCCTATCCTCGACGCCAAGTTAGCTCCGGTTGCGGCCGGCGCAGGGCTGCCGGCATCGATCCCGGAAGGAATGCGCGCACTCTCGGTTGCGGTGAACGACGTGGTCGGGGTCGCGGGATTCGTGATCCCGGGGACCATGGTAGATGTGCTTGTGACGGGACAAATAGGTGGGGGCGGCGGCTCCAGCTCTCAGAATATCACCCGTACCATCCTGGAAAATGTTCGCGTGCTCGCTGCAGGGCAAAAGATTGAGCAGGACCGAGAGGGAAAACCGCAGACGGTGCCGGTGGTCACCCTCCTAGTCTCTCCCGAAGACGCCGCCAAGCTCACCATGGCCAGCACGGAAGGGAAAATTCAACTGGCCCTCCGGAACACGGTGGATACGAAGGACGCCAATCCGCCCGCAGTTTTGCAGGCGGTACTATTTTCCGGCGGAGCTCCTCCGCAAACCGGGCACAAACTTGTTGTGAAAAAAGCTCCACCTGCACCTCCGCCATATGCCGTCGAAGTGATCACGGGTGACAAACGCGCAATGAAGACCTTTGAAAATCAATGAGGAAGACACAGAGGAATCGAATGCTCGAACAACACAATAACGCAGGTGGCAGATCGTTTCGCGCGCTGGCCGTCATGGCGGTCTTCCTGCTGATATCGTCTGTCGCCTTTTCCGAGCCGCAACAGGCAGATATGAAAGCAGTGACGCCGACAGCCCAGGCTAGTCAGACAAGTTCTGCGGAATCAGCGCAGACGCTGCATGTCCTGGTGGGGCGATCACTCGTGATCACCTCAGCAACTCGGATCAAACGGGTTTCTTTGGCCGATCCTGCAATTGCCGAGGCAATTGTCGTAAGCCCGACGCAGGTTCTCCTCAATGGCAAGGCCCCGGGTGGCGTCTCTCTGATCATTTGGGACGAATCAGGCCAAAGCCAAGCGTTTGAAGTCTCTGTGGATATTGACGTCATGGGTCTGAGCCAAAAAATTCATGAAGTGTTCCCCTCCGAGCCGGTGCAGGTGACCACATCCGGGCCGGTGGTCATGTTGTCAGGGAGAGTCTCTTCGACAGAAGTAGCGGATAAAATTCTGGACGTCGTCAAGAACGTTGCCCCGAAGGTAACAAGCTTCCTCGAGGTCCCCGCCACTCCCAACGATGAAATCTCGCTGCAGGTGAGATTCGCCGAGGTTAACCGGCAGGCTATTAGCCAATATGGAGTAAATCTGTTTCGAACCTTTGGCTCGAATATGCCTATGGCGACCTCGACGCAGGAATTCTCACCACCGTCGCTCGGCAGTTTGACTACGACCTCAACGAGCGGTTCTACTACCACTACTTCTACTTCGGGGCAAAATACTTTCCAACTCAGCGACCTGCTGAACATCTTCATTTTTCGCCCGGACATCAATCTGGGCGCAACAATCCAGGCTTTGCAGGAACATAACCTTCTCCAAATCCTAGCAGAACCGAACCTGATCACCCAGTCCGGCAAAGAGGCCAGTTTCCTTGCTGGCGGACAGTTTCCGTACCCGGTTCTGCAGAGCGTAAGTAGTGGTACTTCAGGCGCCATCACCATTCAATTCAAGGAGTTCGGCGTTCGCCTCACCTTCACGCCGACAGTCACATCAGACGGACTGATCCACTTGAAGGTACAGCCGGAGGTTAGCTCGCTTGATTTCACAAATGCCGTGACCCTCCAGGGATTCTTGATTCCTGCGCTGGCCACGGACCGTGTACAATCGGAAATGGAATTGAGGGACGGACAGAGCTTCGCAATCGCAGGGTTGCTGGACAAACGAGTAACCCAGCAGCTCGAAAAGATACCAGGTATTGGGGACATCCCGATCTTGGGGAAGCTTTTTCAAAGCCGTAGCACCAACAAGTCCGACAACGAACTGATCATCGTCGTGACTCCGCACATCGTTCAGCCTCTTTCAGCGGACCAGGTGCCCAAGGGGCCGACGTTCCCCCAGACATTTCTATCCCCGACACCTACGGCCGGGCAGAACCCAACAGGATCCAAATGAATGGTAGGATGGGTGCCACCCCCTAGGGAATCAGGACAATGCTCACAGTAGCGATAGCCAGCGGCGACCTGACGAGTTCAGCCCAACTCGTGGCGAATTTGGAGCAGACCGGGCTCGTAAAATCGATCCTGCAGTGGTCCGTCCCTGCGGACCGGGTTCCGGATTCCTCGGACGCCATGCCGGATGTTGTTTTCCTGGACCTGGCGCGCGATGCGGATCCCTACTTCGCGTTTGCCGCACTCCTTCGGCGCGCTCACCCTGCGACGAAGCTGATCGCGTGTTCCGCCATTTCACCGCCCGGTCACCAACTTCTGCTGGACGCCATGCGCAGTGGCGTTCAGGATTTCATGCCGAAGCCCGTCAGCGTCGAGGCACTCGCGGATATGCTTTCTCGGGTCTCGGGCGATCTCGGCACGGCGGAGATACCATCTCTGAACAAGCTCATCGTCGTAATGGGTTCGAAGGGCGGCGTGGGCACAACGACGGTAACCGTCAATCTGGGCGTGCAACTGGCTACTTATGCCCGCAAGAAGGTGGTGATTCTCGATTTCGCGAGGCCGCTCGGGAACGTTCATTTGTTCTTGGATCTGCATCCGCGCTTCGGCGTGCGCGACGCAATCGACAATTTAAACCGTCTCGACAGTCATTTCTTCAGCGGCCTTCTGACGCAACACAAGACGAAATTGGAGATCCTCGGCGGAACGGCGCAACCGGAAGAATGGCAGTCGATCCACATTCCCTCGCTTGAACGCGTCGTCAACGTGGCGCAAAACAATTTCGACGTGGTCCTCCTGGATATGGGCTCGCAATTTTCGTCAGAATGGAGCCCGATATTGCGTATGTCCCGAATGGTCATGATTGTGGCCGAGGCGAACGTGCCCGCCCTTTGGACGCTTGATCGCCGTCTAGTTGCGCTGAGTGGTTTTGGGGTGGAGCCGGAGCGCGCACGAATTATTATCAATCGCTGGCACAAGGGAGACGAGGAAGTTCTGAAAAGTATTGAAAAGAGCGTTAACCGTCCTATCTTCGCCTGCATTCCGAATGATTTCCGTAAGGCCAGCGAGGCAGTGAACCTCGGCACGCCGCTACTGCAGAATCACAACAATTTGCTCAGCAATCGCTACCGGCAGATCGCTGCCCAACTATCCGGAATGGAAACCGGCGTAGCAGCGAAAAAGGGATCCCTAGGCGGATTCTTTTCATTTCCGACAAAGAGGTAACGAATCATGGCCCCACTACCCACAACTTCGGCGCGAACGGATTTCGGCGCAGTAAAGGCTGCCATTCACCGCAAATTGATTCAAAAATTGAATCTCGATCGCTTAAACGAAGTCAGTCGCGACGATGTCCGGCGCGAAGTGGGGCAGATTCTCGAGGCGCTTGTGGTCGGCGAATCCACGCCCATGAATCTGCAGGAACGCGAGCGGCTGGCGCAGGAGGTGCTCGATGAAGTATTCGGTCTTGGACCTCTCGAACCTCTACTGGCCGATCCGACCATTTCCGATATCCTCGTGAATACCCATAAGCGAGTCTACATTGAGAGGAAGGGAGTACTCGAACAAACCGGCGTACAATTCCGCAACGATGCCCATTTGATGGGCATCATTGACCGAATTGTTTCTGCGATCGGCCGCCGCGTGGATGAGTCTTCTCCCATGGTAGATGCGCGCCTCTCCGATGGCTCGCGCGTCAACGCGATTATTCCTCCGCTCGCTGTTGACGGACCTTGTCTTTCCATCCGGCGTTTTGGGCGGGACCCCTTGACTTCGGACGATTTAATCGCGAACCGTTCGCTCACCCCTCGGATGCTGGAACTCTTGCAGGGATGCGTCAAAGCGCGCCTGAATATCCTGATCTCTGGAGGAACGGGCGCCGGTAAGACGACCTTCCTAAACGTCCTTTCGTCCTTCATTTCGAATCGCGAGCGCATTGTCACGATTGAGGACGCCGCGGAATTGCAGCTTCACCAGGAACATGTCGTGCGTCTGGAAACACGCCCGCCAAATATCGAAGGCCGGGGAGCAATTCAGCAACGTCAACTGGTGATCAACTCGTTGCGCATGCGGCCCGACCGCATCATCGTAGGCGAGGTTCGAGGCGAAGAGGCCCTCGATATGCTTCAGGCCATGAACACGGGCCACGACGGCTCGCTGACTACCATTCACGCCAACACGCCCCGCGATGCACTGAGTCGCTTGGAAACCATGGTCGCGATGGCCAATCTCAATATCCCTGAAAGCGCCATTCGGCGTCAGATTTCGGCGGCCATTGATGTGGTCGTCCAGGTAAGTCGCCTGAGCGATGGGACGCGCAAGCTCATCAGTATCGCCGAAATTACGGGGATGGAGGGTGAAGTGGTCACGATGCAGGATATTTTCGTGTTTCGCAAGCGCGGGATCCGCGATTCAGGAGAAGTAATCGGCGAATTCATGCCCACTGGTATACGCCCGAAGTTCTCCGAGCGCTTAATCGTCACGGGCATTCAATTGCCCATGTCCATGTTCGAAAAAGAAGAGTCAGCCTGAATTCGCTTATGGCCTTACGTTGCATAGCGGCAAAACGACACAGTCCTCCAGCGGAGAGATTCGCATTGGATTTATCCCAATTTGCGCTGAGCGCGGGGCGGAGTTTCTAACATGGCGTTGCTGATTTCCATTTTGACATTCTTGGTTGTCGCGGCGGTTTTCCTTTTTATCTGGCTCTTTGCCGGGACGTCCCAGGGCCAAGAAGTAGTCCGGCGGCGAATGGAAGCGGTGCGCAAAGCCGAGCGCCGAGGCGGCGAGGCCGGTCTTAGGGTTGGGCTCCTGCGCGATGAGATGCTCAGCACCGTTCCCCTCATCCACCGCTTGATGCTGCACTGGTCCTGGTCAACGCGGCTTCGCGATTTCCTTAGCCAGGCGGGCCTGCAAATGAAGCCTGCCAAGCTTCTAACGCTGAGCGGCATCGTCATATTAGCGACTGATTTGATTGCCGGGCAATTTTTTACGCGTTTTCCAGTTGCCCTTTTGATGGGACTGGCCGCGGGTGCGATTCCAATTGGCGTCGTGTCGTGGATGCGCCAAAGACGCTTCCGGCAGTTTGAAGAACACTTTCCCGAGGCGCTCGATTTGCTGGGTCGTGCTGTCCGTGCGGGTCACGCCTTTACCACTGGCCTCGAAATGATTTCTAAAGAAATGGCGGACCCAATCGCCGGTGAATTTCGGAGCACATTTGACGAACAGAATTTCGGTCTACCGCTTCGGGACGCCTTGTTAAACATGGCGGATCGAGTTCCACTGATCGACGTCCGCTTTTTCGTGACGGCTTTGCTGATTCAAAAGGAGACGGGCGGCAACCTGGCCGAGATTCTGGACGGCCTGTCGCGAGTAATCCGCGATCGCTTTCGGATATACCGTGAGGTCAGGGTGAAGACCGCCCAGGGGAGGCTGACAGCCGCAATCCTCATCGCCCTCCCTCCTCTTATGATGCTGATGCTGGGAGTGGTGAACCCACGTTACATCGGAGTGCTGTTCACCGATCCGAAAGGACCCCTGGTACTGACAATTGCAGGGAGCCTTCAAATAGTCGGCTCGATAATTCTCTGGAAGATTATTCATATCGAGGTCTGAAGCGGAGAAAGATATGGTTTGGGCGGTTACAACAATTACCTTTCTGGCGACAGTCGGTTTGGTTGGAGCGCTGCTCTACGCCTTTATTCCCGGAGGAACAGGAGCTTCCGCGCGGCTTTCGCGGCTCATGGGAACGGCTATTGCTGCGGCGCCCGAAGGCGGTTTCGCGAAGAGGCAGAAGGAGAAGGTGCGCGATACTCTCGCTTCTGTCGGAAACCTGCTGCCGGCAACTTCATCGAAGCCGTCGTATGGTCAACTTCTGATGCTCCGAGCCGGCTATCGGAGCTCGAATGCGGTCATGGCAATGCGTGGAGTAAAAATCCTGCTCCCTGTTTCTCTGGTTGCTCTGACTTTCGTCACGGGGGCTTACCGGCTGAGCCTTATCATTCCATTGCTGGGAGCCGTGATTGGATATCTGCTTCCCGAGCTCTGGCTCGTCTGGCGCGTTCACGTGCGCCAGCATCGGCTCCGCTTGGCGCTTCCGGATGGCTTGGATTTGCTTGTGATCTGCGTTGAAGCAGGTCTTGGACTAGATCAGTCTCTTATGCGTGTGGCCGAAGAGTTGCATATCACTCATCCTGAACTGAGCCATGAACTCCACCTGGTAAATCTTGAGATGAGAATTGGCAAGACCCGACTCGACGCTTTACGCGAGTTGGGTCGAAGGACCGGACTCGATGACATCAAGGCCCTTGTGGCCATGCTGGTTCAGACCGAGCGGTTTGGAACTAGTGTTGCCCAGTCACTCCGGGTTCACTCGGATGATCTGCGAACTAGGCGACGACAGCGTGCGGAGGAATTGAGCGCCAAGACGACGGTAAAAATGGTACCGCCGCTCGTGTTTTTTATCTTCCCTGCGTTGCTGGTTGTGATTCTCGGTCCAGCGGTCATCAACATGATCCGGCAGCTTATGCCGGTATTGAAGTGATGGAAGTAGCGGGGACTTTTGCCGAGGCTTGTAGCGGCGTCGGCACGAGTTTGAATTGACTTGATAGGGAAGGAGATCGACTGATGGATAACGTTACGTTGATTCGAGTGGTGGCCGGGGTGTTGGCGGTAGTTGTTCTGTTTATTATCATTTGGCGTCGTAAGCGGAAGATTGTCGAGTAGTTCCGATCATCAGACTGAGGGAAACCGCGCACCCTCGAGAAGGCAGAGGCTCGGTGAGGTATGTCCAGTAACGGTCACAACAACCAT
>Ga0134126_10007227_pt1 | contig 13934 bp, 9 predicted proteins | sample KB31752_FD_96881 | JGI IMG/M metagenome (GOLD analysis project Ga0134126, IMG submission 96881) | Terrestrial soil microbial communities with excess Nitrogen fertilizer from Kellogg Biological Station, Michigan, USA - KB3-175-2 | ecosystem: Environmental > Terrestrial > Soil > Unclassified ... | reverse complement strand
GCCGTACAGCCCGACGGCGGCGAGTAGCAGCGCGAGCACCGCGAAGACGCCCAGTACCCTGCTCTGCACACGCTGCCGCCAGAGCGACTCGTTGACCGCGTCATCCATGGTCTTCACTTCGTACAAGGCCAGCTTGGGATCCACGTCGTGCAGCGCGGCGCGCACCGCCGGAACGAGCGCGTATGGGTCCGTTAGGCTCGTGCGGATGACGAGCGTCTGCGTTCGGCCCGGCGACATTCCATACGGCATGTAGAGCGCCGGCCCCATCGGCTCCGGCAGGCGGTAATGACGGAAGTCCCGCACGACGCCGACGATCGTGATCCACGGCTGCGGATCGTTAGGCGGCGCAAACTTGACGCGCTTGCCGATGGGATCCTCGTTCGGGTAGGCCCGGCGCACGAACGTCTCGTTCACCACGGCGACCGGCGCGAGCGTGTCGCGGTCGGTCGGCAGCAACGGACGGCCGCGGACCAACGGAATGCCCATCGCCGAGAAAAAGTCGGGGAATACGACCTGGAAATGCGAGTCGAAACCCTCGTTGGGCGGAGGGGCCGGCCGTCCGGCGAACGACGCGGTCATTTGCACGTCCCAGCCGCTGAACGGAATGCCCTGCGCCGAGCCGACGACTTTCACGCCCGCGATGGCGCGCACGCGTGCCTCGAGATCCGAGAACAGCGCGATGCGCTGCGCGGTCTGCTTGTATCCCTCGTCCGGTAGGGTAACGCGCGCCGTGAGAATGCCGTCGCGGTCGAATCCCAGGTCAGTGTGCGAGTAGGCGCGGTAGCTGCGCACGAGCAACGCGCCCCCGATCACCAACACCGTCGAGATCGCGAGCTCGGCGACCACCAACAGCGATCTCCCGCTCATGCGCCCATCGCCGCTGCCGCCAGTCCCCGCCCGCTCGTCGCGCAGCGCGCGGTTCACGTCCAGCTTGGTGACCCGCAGCGCCGGTATCACACCGCACAGCACCGCCGTGATAACAACGACCAGCGCCGACCCGGCCAGCGCGCGCAGGTCGACGCCGAAATCGAAATAGAACGGGACGCCGCCCGGGAAGGCGAGGCGCGCGAAGCGCACGCCCCAGACGCCGGCCACCGCCCCGGCCACGCCGCCTAACCCGGCAATCAGCAGGCTCTCGGTGAACAGCTGCCTAACGAGATCGCCGCGCGCGGCGCCGAGGGCCGAGCGCACTGCGATCTCGCGCCGGCGCGACAGGCCGCGGACCAGGGTCAGGTTCGCGACGTTGGCGCACGCGATGAGCAGCACGAACGCCACCGCTCCGAGGAAGACGAGCATCGGCCGGCGCAGATCCCCGGTGAGATCGTCGCGCAGCGTCACGATCTCCGCCGACCAGCCCGTGTTGTCGCTGGGAAAGTCGTGCTGCAGTTGCGTCGACACGCGCGCGAGGTCGGCTTTGGCGTGGTCGAGCGTGACGCCGGGGCGGAGACGGCCGATCGCGCCCGCATAGCCGCGATTGCCGCGCGGTTCCTGCGACGGTCCGTCGGTCGCGAACGGCATCCAGAACTCGCCGCGATCCGGGAAATTGAATCCGGGCGGCATCACGCCGGCGACGAGGTGCGGCCGGCCGTCCATTGAAATCGTGTGTCCAACGATGGAGCTGTCGCCGCCATAGCGGCGCCGCCACAGCCCGTAGCTCAGGAGCACGACGTCGGACGCCGCGAGCCGTTCGTCCTCAGGCCGGAACCAGCGGCCCAACAGTGGCCTAACGCCGAGCAGCGGGAACAGGTTCGCCGACACCGCCGCGCCGGCCACGCGCTCGCTCTCGCCATCGGTGATCGTGGTGCTCGACCACGTCCACATGCCGAGCGCCGACAACGTACGATTGTCGTCGCGCCAGGATACGTAATCCTTGTACGAGATGTTGACGCGGTGCCAGCCGCGCGGGGCGTCCTGTGCGTAGACCGACACGAGCCGGTTTGCGTTAGGATACGGCAGCGGCTTGAGGAGGATCGCGTCCACTGCCGAGAGGATCATCGTCGTGACGCCGACGCCGAGTGCGATGCAGATGATGGCGGTGAGGGCGAAGCCGGGGCTCTTGCGAATCGCGCGCAACGCGACGTGCGCGTCGCGTGCCGCCGCGCCGAAGAATTCGCCGACGCGTTGCCGGCGAGCGAATGCGCGCTCAACCTGCACCGCCTCCGCGCGCACGCCGGATACGTGGCCGAAGCGGCGCATCGCGCGCTCGCGCGCCTGGGCGGGATCCATCCCCTGCGCGACATACTCGGCGATGCGCCGCTCGAGGTGATACTGGATCTCGTCGTCGATGTCGCGCTCGGGTCCGCGCGACATCAGTCGAGCGCGCAACCCGCGTCGGGGCGAACGATCATCGCGCGGCATGCTCGTGTCCTCACGCCGGTTTGGCGGGCGCCGCGAGCGCGGCGAATACCGCGGTCGCGTACCGCGTCCAGTTTGCTTTTTCGACACGCAACTGTGCTCGACCGGCCGCGGTGAGCTCGTAATAGCACGCGCGGCGGCCCGTGTCCGAGACGCCCCACGACGAGCGCACCCATCCTCTACTTCTGAGGCGGTGCAGCGCCGGGTAGAGTGTGCCTTCGCCGACGCTCAGCACATCGCCGGTGGCCTGCTCGATCCATCGGGCGACGTCGTAGCCGTGGCTCGGTCCCCAGGAGAGCGCCTTGAGGACGAGGACGTCGAGCGTGCCGCGGAGGATGTCGATCGAAGCGGTCAGACGGCGCTCCCATTTGGTTTCGATGGGTACGATGCGGCGCCTGCCATCGAAACGCAAGGGCGGACAAGGCGCGGAGGGTCAGGCCTAGTCGCGCGCCCAGCGGAAACGGGAGGAAAACGCAACGGCTCAAAAGGATAACGAAAGTGAAACCGCGGATAACGAAAGTGATCGTTCTGCGCGGAGGGAAGTGCGTTGCCGAACGGATGAGAGGAGGTGTTTTTTGGGTAACAAACACAAGACCTCACCAACCATTGGCGACCGTACTCACCTCCGCGTCGAACTGGACTTGCCCCGCTTTTGTGGACAGTGGGATAAGAATGAAGTTAGGCGATCATGTGCAGCTGGGCCTCGTATTGGACGGGACTGAGGTAGTGTAGCGTCGAGTGCCGTCGTTTGCGATTGTACCAGGTCTGGATGTACGCAAAAATGGCGTGCTGGGCCTCGGCCCGCGTGGCCCAGCGGTGCCGCGCGATGAGTTCGTGCTCGAGGGTGGCGAAGAAGCTCTCGGCCACGGCGTTGTCCCAGCAGTCGCCCACGCGGCTCATGCTCACCGACACCTGGTGCGCGGCGAGCAGCGCGCGATACGCGGTCGACGCATAGTGCACGCCGCGATCAGAGTGGTGAATCAGGCCGGCTGGTGGGCGGCGCATCGTGAGCGCCATGCGTAGGGCACGCAGCACGAGCTCGGTGTCGGACCGCTCCCGCATCGCCATCCCCACCACGCGGCGCGATGCCAGATCGAGCACCACCGCGAGGTAGAGCCAGCCCTCGCGCGTCGGCACGTACGTGAAATCACTGACCCACACGTCATTCGGCTTGCGATCGGTCACGGCAAATTGACGCGCGAGGAGATTCGGTGCGATCGGATAGGCGTGCGCCGAGTCCGTCGTGCAGACGCGGCGCTGCCGCCGCCGAGCGACCAAGTGGTGGGCTCGCATGAGGCGCGCGACGCGCTTGCGCGCGACGTGGAGGCCCTCCGCCCGTAACTCGTGGAGGACGCGTGGCGCGCCGTACGTCCCGGCACTGGCGTCGTAGGCCGCGCGGATGCGCTCGACCAGCGCGCCATCGCGTTGCTCCCGGGGCGTCGGCGTGGCGCGCCGACACCACGCGTAGTACCCGGCGGGCGCCACGCCCAACACCCGACACATGAGTCGCACCGAGTACTCGCCTCGCTGGCGAGCCATGCAGGCGTACTTCACAGCGACTCTTTCATGAAGAACGCCGCGGCTTTTTTTACGAAGTCGCGCTCTTGGCGCAGCATCGCATTCTCGCGGCGCAGCCGCTTGACCTCCTCCTCCAGCGCCTCCCCCGGCGGCCCGTTAGGCACATCGCCCGCATCCGGCGTGTGCGCCGCCGCCTGCGCCCATCGCCACAAGAGCCCCGGATGCAACTCTAACTCCCGAGCCACTTGGGATAACGACACGCCCCGCGCGCGCCGCTGCCTGAGGAGATGCAGCGCTTCCTCTTTGAACTCGGTGCTAAAGCGCCGCTTCTTCCGCGCCCCGTTTCCCCCCGATGACTGATCCACGGAACACCTCCGTATCCGAAAGAGTGAGGTGTCCACAAAACCGGGTCAACTTCAAACGATCACTTTCGTTATCCCTGTTTCACTTTCGTTATCCCTTCAAGCCTTTGTCGAAGTCACTGTCCCCCCGCAACGCACGAGCAACGGACGAGTCTCGGCGTTGCCGCCAATGGTGCGATCCTGAACCCTGACGCGCTTCATTAGTGGGCCTTCAGCTCGACGAGACCGATACGTCCGGTGCCGCTGAGCGCGAGCCACAGCCGGCCGCGCGTCGTATCCACCGCCATGTTGCGCACGATCGCGCCCTTGGTCGGGATGTCGACCACTTCGTCGACCTTGGCGGTCTGTGGATCGAACACGATCACGCGACTCGTGGCGGCCTCGTCGTACCAGACGCGGCCATCGGGTGCGAGCGCGATGCCATAGGGGCCCGATGCAGTGCCGCCCGGCGACGCGAACTCGCGGACCTGGCCCGTTACCGGATCGAGCTCGCCTAACTTGCCCTGCGCGTAATTGGTGAACCACACGTGCCCGGCCCCGTCGACGATCAGCCTGCGTGGCCGCGCCTTGTCGTCGGGGACGCGGAATTCGCGCAGTGCGCCGGTCGATGGATCGATGCGCACCACAGCATTGGTGCCGAAGAGCGCCATCCACAGACCGCCGTCGTGTCCCGCGACGAGACCGTACGGCAGCGCGCGTGAAATTTTGAGCGGAAAGACGCGCACTTTTCCGGTGGCCGGGTCGAGCTCGCCGTACAGGTTCGAGCCTTGCGCCGTGAACCACACCTTACCGTCGTGAAAGAGTGGCGTGTGCGGATCGCGCGCGTCGGCCGGCAGTTGGTACTCGCGAATCTGCCCGGTCTTGGGATCCAGCCTGCCTAACCGGCCGGCCGCGTTCGCGGTGTACCACACACCGCCGTCGGGCGCGGCGACGATCCCATGCGGTCCCGAGTGCGGCGTCGGCGTCGGATAGTCCGTGATCTTCCCCGTCGACGGATCGAGCCGCCCGATGAAGCTGTTGGACATGTCCGTGTACCACACGATCCCGTCGGCGCCCACCGCGGGGTCGTGCGGGAATGCGTTAGGCCGAGGGATGGCATACTCGACGATGTGGTGCGCGGGGGGAACGGGGCGCGCGGCGGCGAACGCGGCGGTGAGCGCGGACGCCGCGGCGATTTGCGAAGCGATCCGAAGTGTGCAGCGCATCGGAGGGGCCTCCACCGTGAGAGGAGCCCGGGCCCGAGGGGCCGCCCGGACCGACTGGAGACACGAATGTACTGGGTCGTCTGATCGGCGTGAATGAGTGTTCACCCAAGACCGGGCAGACGTCGCCAACTCTTTCAATTGTTCTTCCTGTTTCTTTTCTTCTGGAGCGGTATCCCGGCCAGCCACGCTTGGAACTCGGTGTTACGCTCGAGATAGGGCGGCAGCCAGACCTCGCGGCCGTCCTCCAGGATAAGCACATGGCGTGGTGACCGCCGCCAGCGCGCAGGAATGATGCGCCGCCTGATTACGTCCGAGAGCGCCACGCTGAGCATCGGTGACAGCCCGTTCGAGACCTCAACGCGGTCAGGGTAGAGCGCCACGCGGTTGCGGAAAAGCGTCAATACCACTAACCCGCCGCCGACGACGAAGATTGCCGCGATCATCAGCAGCTCCTGTGGCGGGTTCGGATTATGGATCACACCCGCTCGTGACAGCGCTGTTGCAGCAACAGCGACGCCGACGACGAAGCACATGGCTTGTGTCATTGCCTTGCGCGTGCGCGCATCCATCCTGACCACGATGCCTTGTTCCGCAGCCATGTTGAACGATGCCCCGCATGGGCTTGGCGTTGGCAAACGAAGCGAATGCTTACATCTGCTAATCTTCGCGCCGCGAGCGCAAGCACACACGTCCGCGGATGTTTTGTGTAACGCTCGTGCACGCCACGTCAAAGTTTGCACAGCACCGCTTGCCTTTCCGCCCCGAGCTTGTGAGGATGAGGATTCACGATCATTCGCAGGAGGGACACATGGCCAAAACGAAGAACCCGATCCCCGCGGGCTATCACACCGTCACGCCCCACCTCACCATGATGAACGCCGGCAAAGCGATCGATTGGTACAAGCAGGCCCTCGGCGCCGTAGAGGTGTCGCGTTTTCTGGGACCGGACGGAAAGGTGATGCACGCGCAGATCACCATCGGTGATTCACCGATCATGCTCAACGATGACATGATGGGCGGCAACACGACCAAGGACCACAACGGCTCCCCTGTGTCGATCTGGCTGTACGTCACCGATTGCGACGCGCTGTACAATCGTGCGCTCAAGGCAGGGGCCAAAGTGGCACCGGGCGGCATGGGAGAAATGGCGGATCAATTCTGGGGAGATCGGTGCGGCGTGATCATCGATCCCGAGGGCTATTGGTGGACGATCGCGACGCACAAGGAAGATCTGTCGCCCGAAGAGATGAAGGCGCGGTCCGAGGAGTTCATGCGCCAATTCGCAAGCGCGCACTAGCGCGGAATTCGTGCGCGGCGTGACGATTGCCGCGTGACGACGAAGGGCCACTGTCGAGGCTGACAGTGGCCCTTTCTTTTTCCGCCCGAATTGTGGGCATCTAGAACTCATAAAGCCGAACCCGTCGGTTGTTCGCCCTCGATCGACGAATTCGGCACGATGGACGCAGGCAAGGCCCGCCCGCGAGGCGGCGGCGCGATCGGCCGGTGTCGCGCAACAAAGTGATGCGGCGCCTAACGCCGCAGGGATGCGTCCGTGTGCCGTATGGGGTGTGGGCGATGGCGAAGCTGAAGCGGGATTACCGCGCGATTCTCGAGCGCAATCTGGGTTTCAATGGCAACACACGCTGGATGCGATACGCGAGGCAACATGGATTCAAGGAAGTAAAAGCGTGGAGAATACGACGCTGCCCCGACTGCGGAGGTCGTCCGCGGCCGCAGGCGTGGGGGCAGTTCGTCTACTACAGCACGCTCATTCGACTGCTCGAGTGCAGCCAGTGTGGTCTGGTGTGGGGGGACGCGCACCTCGACCCGGGCGTCGTCCGCAAGCACTTCGACGTGGTGTACAAGGACGACACGTACTTTCGCGTGTCGAGACGTCGCATCTTCCGGCATCTGGCGCGCATCATCGACGACGTAGCGCCGCCGGGTGCGCGCGTCCTCGACATCGGCGGCGCGCGAGGCGACCTCATGGCGCACGTCGTCGAACGGCGGCCCGATCTGTACGTCGTGGTCAACGACATCGCCGAGATCAGTACGACATCGGCCAGCGAGCGCTTCGGGTTTGCGACGCTCACCGGTGATGCGCGCGACCTCGCCGAGCACGAAGGGCGATACGACGTGATCGTGATGAGCGACGTGTTGTGCTATGAGCCCGACATCCGACTGCTCTGGTCTGCGTTAGACCGGTTGCTCGCGCCCGGCGGGAGCCTCGTCATTCGCGCGCAGAATAAATGGCTGCTGATCCGGCTCTGGCAGCGCTGGTATCGCGCGACGCGGTCGCGCGCGCGGCAGCGGTTGCAAGATCGGATTCCGCCGTTCAATCCGGAGCACATCTACATCATCAGAAGTCAGTATCTCACGCGGCGCCTCGAGGGGATGGGACTGCGGCAGGTGCGTGTGCTTCCGTCGCCGCAGCTGGCGACGCCGGGAACGAGGCTGCTCACGTCGGTGTTCTACGCCTTCGCCAACGCCGTACACCGGCTCACCGGCGGCACGCTGGCGCTAACGCCGAGCATCGTGGTGGTGGGCAGCAACCGTCGCGCAAGACCGAATGTCAACGCGCGTGTCCGCGCGCCGCGCGTCGTCCATCACGGATAAGCTGAAGACGGTCGAGCCGGATCTCGAGTCCCGCAGGGAGCAGTGCGAGCCGTATCGCGCTAGCTTTTGAGCACGATGACCCACGCCGATCACTCGTCGCACGAGCAGGCGGAACATACGCATGGCCACGACAAGCACACGGGCCATTCCGTCGCGATGTTTCGGCACAAATTCTGGATCTCGCTCCTCCTAACGCTCCCAGCGATCATCTGGGGCGAGATGATTCCTCACGCCGTGGGATTCACGCCCCCATCGTTTCCGGGTTCGCGTTGGATTCCGTTCGTGTTCGGCACGGCGGTGTTCATCTACGGCGGATGGGTCTTTCTCGTCGGTGCATGGCGCGAGCTTCACGATCGCCAGCCGGGGATGATGACGCTCATCTCACTCGCGATCTCGGTTGCGTTCGTGTTCAGCGTCGTCGTCACATTCGGCGCTCCGGGAATGCCGCTGTGGTGGGAACTGTCGTCCCTGGTGACGATCATGCTCCTTGGCCACTGGATGGAGATGCGTTCCATTTCGCAGGCACAGGGCGCACTCACGGAGCTCGCGAAGCTGCTGCCGAATACTGCGGCGCGCGTTACCGGCGATCGCATTGAAGACGTTCCGATTGGCGAGTTGCGCGAGGGCGATATCGTGCTCGTTCGCCCCGGCGCCGCGATCCCGGCGGACGGCACCGTGCGCGAGGGCCATAGCTCGGTGAACGAGTCGATGATCACGGGCGAATCGCGGCCTGTCTCGAAGGACGGTGGCGCGGCGGTGATCGCGGGGACGGTAAACGGCGACGGCTCGCTTCGCGTCGCAGTGACGCGCACGGGTGATCAGACCGCGCTGTCCAGCATCATGCGACTCGTCGATCAAGCGCAGACGTCGCGGTCGCACGCGCAGCTGCTCGCCGACCGCGCGGCCTTCTGGTTGACGATAGCCGCGCTGGTGGCAGCCGGAATTACTGCGGCCGCCTGGATGCTGGCCAAGGCACCGGGCGAATACACGGTCGAGCGTGTCGTAACCGTGTTAGTCATCGCCTGTCCGCATGCGCTTGGACTTGCAATACCGCTCGTCATTGCCCTGTCGACCACGATCGGCGCGCGCAATGGGTTGCTCGTTCGCGATCGCCGAGGACTCGAAGAAGCGCGGCGCCTAACCGCCGTGGTCTTCGACAAGACCGGAACGCTGACCCTTGGACAACATCGCGTCGTCGCGATGAAGACGGTGGGAGGATTGTCCGAGGATGATGCGCTCCAGCTTGCTGCTGCGGTCGAGCAAGACGCCGAGCATCCGGTGGCGCGGGCGATTGTCGCGAGCGCGACAGAGCGGAAGCTCACGATTCCTCGCGCGACTGATTTTGTGGCGATACCCGGCACGGGCGTCCAAGCCTCTGTCGACGGCCGAGCATTGTCCGACGGCGGCCCGAACATGCTCAAGCGTATGAATCTCGAGCTACCACCCGACCTTCACCGATTCGCCGAGGACGCCGCCTCACGCGGGCAGACGGTGATCTATCAGGTCGAGAATCAACGCGTGCAGGCGGCATTTGCGGTGGCCGACGCAATTCGTCCCGAATCCTTCGACGCGATCCGCCGCTTGCACGACGCGGGGCTCGAGGTGGCGATGGTGACCGGCGACAGCCGCGCCGTCGCCGAAGCCGTTGCTCGCGAGCTGAAGATCGACACCGTATTCGCGGAGGTACTTCCCGAGCAAAAGGTGGAGAAGATCAGAGAGCTCCAACAGCGTGGAGAGCGCGTGGCCATGATCGGTGACGGTGTGAACGATGCGCCCGCGCTCGTCGCCGCTGATGTAGGCGTGGCGATCGGCGCCGGCACCGACGTCGCCGTGGAAGCGGGAGACATTGTCCTCGTACGCAGCGACCCGCGCGACATTCCGCGAATTATCACGTTGAGCCGCGCGACCTATCGGAAGATGCTTCAGAATCTGTGGTGGGCCGCCGGCTACAACATCATCGCCATCCCGCTCGCGGCTGGAGCACTCGCGACGCGGGGCATCGTGCTCAGTCCGGCGATTGGCGCCGTCCTCATGTCGTTGAGTACCATCATTGTGGCGATCAACGCGCAGCTACTGCGGCGCGTCCAACTATAGTTAGGCGCTCGCTGAGTGCAGTGACGCAGCGTCACCGTGCAGTTATCCGGCGGTGCCGATGACGGTCATGGTGACTCCCTTGCGGGGCTCGACCGCTTCAGCACCCAGGAGCTTCAGGTTGAAGACTCCTCCCAGGAGCACCATCTCCTCGAGCGCAGCTTCGATCGCACCCAGCGTGAGCGCGTTTCCGTTCGCCTGTTGCAGGACGAATTGCGCGGCTCGTCGCATCAGCTCCTTGATGAACGCTGCGCTCGCTCCGGGGGTCTTGGCGACGACCGCTGCGACGACGTCCTCGCCGAGCTCCATGCCGCGCGCGTACAAACGCGCGAGCTTCGCGCGCCCGATCTCATCGGGGAGCGGAAACTCGATCGCCTGATCGATGCGACCCGGGCGCGACGCAAGCGCCGGCTCGAGTTGATCCGGACGGTTCGTCGTCAGGATGAAAATCACTTCGGCGTCTTCGCGGAGCCCGTCCATTTCGTTGAGCAGCTTGTTCAGCAACAGCTCCGCACCGGGGTTCTGCATGTGCGTCCGCTCGCGCGCGATCAGGTCGACGTCCTCGACGACGATGATGGACGGCTGGAGAAACCGGGCCAACTTGAAGTATTGCTCCAACATCACCACTTGCTCGGCGGTGATGAGCAGCGTGGTGTGGTTAGGCAGCGTGCTCGTAAGGTAGTGTATCGTGTGCGTCTTGCCGGTTCCCGGCGGCCCATAGAAGAGCAGACCTTTCTTGGTGGAGAGACCCATCTGCCGGATGCCGGCGCGCACGCGGATGAACCCAGCAAGGTTGCTGTCCAGCAGCGCAATGGTTTTCTCGGGGAGGATGACGTCCTCGCGCGCGACGGCTCGCAGGCGGTGAACCTTGACCGTCGCCGTGCGCCCGGTGAAATCGGCACCCGACTCGAGAGAGATCACCTTGCCGCGGTATGTGCGGCCGGCACTGACACGCTTGTCGAGTCGGCTGAAGAACGCCTCCGTTAGGCGCAACCCGGGTTCACCGCTGGGCACCGCGACTTCGACGTGAATGCCCGGCATGCCCATCGGTCCGCCTCGGCCCAACAGCACCGAATACGGCACGCCCTGCTCGTTCGAGAGCCACAGAGCCTGGCGCACGCACTTCGCCGGCAGCGCCTCGCCGATATCGATGTCATCGTATTGCAGCGGTCCAATGTCGATGGGAAATGGCGTCCGCTGCATCAATTGGGCGACGCCGAATGCATCGAGTCCCATCTGGTGCGGCGCGTGCAGGCCGTACCGGCGGGCCGGCGCTCCTTCGGCGAGGATGTCTTCCAAAGCGAATTGAACGTCGACGCGCGACGCCGACGGAAACGTTCGCCCCGTCGTGACGAGGGTGTGGGGCTCGTGTCCGTGAAAGTGCTGCTGCAAGAGCACGGACACCGTCGACTTGCCGAGCACCTTCTTGATGGTCCGGAACATCGCCTCCTCACGCGCGAAGGCGGGGTCGCGTCCCTCTGCGCACGCCCGCTATGTGTGTTCGTTAGGAACTGGCCATCGGAGCTTGGCGCGCGACCGTTCCGGCCGCAAGACCCCTTTCAGCGCGTAGCGCTCGCGATCTCTCGGTTCTTCGCCAGGGCAGGTCAGGTATCGACGCGCGGCGTGTCCCGCGAGCTGCAACGCGCATGACGCTCGCGACGCTCAGGGCCATACGGTTGCGTCAGGCTTTCAGCCGTCGGCGCTCTGCCCCGCGTCGCGCATCGCCGCCGCGGGATTCGCGCCCGCCGCCCGGCGGGCGGGCAGGTAGCTCGCGAGCACCGCGACCGCGGCGAATACGATCGGTACGGCGGCGAACGTGAGCGGGTCAACCGGCGAGATGCCATAGAGCCACCGATCGAGCGGACGCACCGCGATCATCGCGCACGCGACACCGGCTACCGTCCCGACGGCCGCGAGCCGGAGTGCCCGCCCAACGACGAGCCGAACCACGCCGCCCGCGGATGCGCCGAGCGCGATGCGCAGTCCCATTTCCTGCCGGCGCTCACTCACCACGTACGACATCACGCCGAAGATGCCCACGGCGCCGAGCGCCAGCGCGACTAACGCAAACACCGTGACGAGCGTCGCGGTCAAGCGCGCGCCGACGACTGACCCCGATACGACCTCGTCCATTGTTCTGACATCGGTCACCGGGACGCCGCGGTCGATGTCGTGCACGATGCGGCGAATGGCCGCGCCGGCGGCGGCCGGGTCGGTCGTGGTGCGCCCGACGAGCCAGAGCTCGGTGCCGACTTTGTCCATTCGCTGCGACCACGGCATGTAGATCGTGGTGGTGGACGTGTCGCGGAGGCTGTCCTGCTTCGTGTCCGGCACGATGCCGACGATCGTGATCCACGGGCTGTCGAATGGATAGCCGATGCGGCGGCCGATCGCGCCGCCGGACGGCCAGAACCGGTGCGCCACGCTTTGACTAACGATCGCGACCAGCGGCTGGCCGGCGCGATCGTCGTCGGTGAACGCCCTGCCCCGCAACACCGGAATGTGCATCGTCGCCATGTAATCGGGCGTGATACTCTGCACGTGAGCGGCAAACGGCAGCTCGTGCCTCACGTCCTCGTACTGGCCCTGGACGCGGATGGCCAGACCCCAAACCGGGCCGGCGAGCGACAAGCGGTCGACCAACGCCGCATTGCGGATGCCCGGCATCGCGCGGGCGCGGTCGAGGACATCGGCGTAGAAACTCGAGAGCCGCTCGGAGCCTGGCGGATACATGGCGGCCGGTGCCGAAATGCGCGCGGCGATCACGTGCGTCGGATCGAAGCCCGGCGCGATCGAGCGCAGCGCCGAGAAGCTCCGCACGAGGAGCAGCGATCCGACGACGAGCATCACGGCGAGCGCGATCTCCCCGCCCACGAGCCAGCCCGAGACGCGCGTATGCGACAACGACGCCGTCGCTCGGCGGCCGAGCATGGAGCCCGACGCCCACCCAGCCGCGGAGGTCGCGCGAACAGCCGGGACCACGCTGAACACGATGCCCGTGGCGATCGCCACGACGAGGGTGAACGCAAGCGCCACGCCGCTCACCGCAATCTCGTTTGCGCGCGGCAAGCCGGTCGGCACCGCGCCCACCAGCGCGTGCACCGTTAGCAGAGCGAGGCCAACGCCGGCCATCGCACCGGTCGCCGAAAGCAGCAAACCTTCGGTGACCAACTGTCGCATCAAACGACCGCGGCCGCCGCCCAACGCTGCGCGCACCGCGAGCTCGCGTTCGCGCGCGGTGGCTCGGGCGAGGAGCAGGTTCGCGACGTTGACGCACGCGATGAGCAGTACGAGGAACGTGGCGCCGAACAGCATCCAGAGGAGCGAGGCGCTCGATCCGATGAGATCGGACTTGAGCGGAGTGACGCTGGCGTCGCGGCGATACGCCGGTCCCGGGTCCCAGATCGGGTTCGCGGTGCGCAGCGACGGCCATACGGTGCGGACCTCGCGACGCGACTGCTGGAGCGTCGCGTTAGGCGCCAGCCGGCCGACGAACTCCTTGCCGCCGACACCCCACATGAGGCCGATGTTCTTGGGATCGATCGCGTATGGCCTCCAGTACTGGACGTCGGTGCTCGGGTATCGGAACGACGGCGGCATGACGCCGATGAGCGTGTACGGGAGACCATCGAGGGTGACCTTGCGTCCAACGACATCACGTGCGCCGCCGAACTCGCGGCGCCACGTGCGGAAGCTCAGCACGAGGACGCGGTTGCTGCCCGGCACCCCATCGTTCGGCGTGAAGCCGCGGCCGAGCATCGGTGCGGCGCCAAGCAGCGGCATGAGG
>Ga0134126_10007221_pt1 | contig 13938 bp, 13 predicted proteins | sample KB31752_FD_96881 | JGI IMG/M metagenome (GOLD analysis project Ga0134126, IMG submission 96881) | Terrestrial soil microbial communities with excess Nitrogen fertilizer from Kellogg Biological Station, Michigan, USA - KB3-175-2 | ecosystem: Environmental > Terrestrial > Soil > Unclassified ... | reverse complement strand
TTATGGCGGCGCGGAATGGCCAGGAGAAGCAGGAGGGTTGCTTGGGGACTGGCTGCTCTTGTGGGAAGGGAAAATCGCAGTCACCAGGATGAGCGCGACGACCATGACGACCGCGGTAACCAGCCCTACCGCTAGCCGGGGATTGGCGCGTGCGGCGCCAGCCAGCGCGGCGGCGCGGGCCGCGCGCATGGTTTCCGCGAGCAGAGCAGCGCGCTCCTGCTGCGACAGCCGAGAGCAGCACCTCTTTGAGCGCCACTTCGCGATCCAGCAACTGGTCGTACGCGCGCCATGTCCGGCCCATGTCATCCTGGTCGACCGGCTCCCGCAGCAGGTACCGGCCGGCTATCAAGATTCCCACCTGACCCGGCATACCCAGATCACAAGTGCGTTGGCTTGGTGACCGCCGCGCCCTAGGGTGCGACTACGGCGCGGCGGTCGGCTTGAGGGGCTCTCGTTATCTAATACGAGAGTGGGCGCCGAGCCGGATTGCCTCTGGGGCAAGTATTTTGAAAATTCAGAGGCTTCTGAGCGCGGCGGTCGGCCTGTGGGTTAGAAGAAGAGTTGCAGGTTGTTGTCGGCGGAGAAGTCGTCGACGAAGTAGACCGCGTCGGCGTGCGGCTTGACGGCGAGGCCGAACAGGTTGCCCCCGCCGCCGGAGTTCGTGTCGATGGTGCGCACGGCGACCTGCTTGCCGAACGGGGCGATCTCCACGATGTTGCCGTTACCGCCGTTGACGGTGAGGATGTCGCCGTTGGGCGCGATGGCCAGGCCGAGCGGGTCGTTCAGCGCGCCGCCCGCCGACACGGTGCGGCCGGGGCCGTCACTGGAGTGCCGGAAGGTAGCGTCCGGAATGGCGGCGATCCTGTTGGCCGCAGAGTCGGCGACGTACAGGGTGCCGTTACGCCCGAGGCCCACGCCGGTGGGGCCGATGACGAGCGCGTTAGGGTCGGTCTTCGCCGGGAACCCCGATCCGATTCTGGTGCTGGCCAGCACACGCGGGGCCTGGTTGGCCGCGCTGGTGATGAGCAGCCGCTGCACGGTGCCGCCATTCGCGTTCTTGTGCGGGCCGAGGATGCCGCCCAGGACGTTGGTCACGAACAGTTCTGTGATGTTCCCCCGGTCAAGGGCCGTCATGTCCCAGGGGCCGTCAATGCCGTGCCCGGTGATGGTGGCGCGGACGTGGCCCCGCTGGTCAAGGGCGATCAGGCAGCCGGGGCCGGAGAGCATGCCGCTGTTCTGGGTGGGCAGCGAGCCGACGATCACCCAGCCGGAGCGCAGCGCTACCAGGGCCGTGGTGAGGCCCACTCCGCCGGGGCATGCCTTGTCGGCGACGTGGGCGAACAGCGTTGCCTTGCCATGCGGCGACACCTGGACGATGGTGGTGCCCGTGCCCTGCACGTTGGCCTTGTCGTTGAAGTTGCTGACTAGCACGTCGCCTTGGTGCAGGTCGCCGGTGCTGCGCGGTACGACCGCGACTCCGTAAGGGTTGACGTCGCCGTTCTGCGGAACGGTGGACGCGATGACCCGCGTATGGTGCAGCGGGGCGATGAACGGCCGACCGGGCCCTGGCGAGGCATTCGCGCTCGCCGCGGTGGCCAGGGTGCCGCTCGCAACCGTGGCGGCAATCGCGGCGACGACCGCCGTGAACCGTCTAGTGGGCTTCATGGGACCAGGCTCCTCCCGTTAGAAATCCCAGACTGAAAATCCCTGACTTCACGTACGGGCACGTCACAGTAACGGCTTGTTTTCAGCTGGAATTCTGCAGTAATTGAGAGCTTTCAGAGCTTGCTGAGAGGCTCAATCCATGCTTAAGCGTCCGCGCCTACCGTCGTCGTGAGTGGGAGCCTCAATACCAAGGGTGGAGGGCGAGGGACCATGTGCGGGATTACGGGGTGGGTTGACTTCGGGCGTGACCTGCGGAACGAGCGGGCGGCGATCGAAGCGATGACGGAGACCATGGCCTCCAGGGGGCCGGACGCCGGGGGCGTCTGGTGCGCGGAGCACGCGGCGATCGGGCACCGGCGGCTGTCGGTCATCGACCTGCCGTGCGGCACGCAGCCAATGCGCGCTCCTGGCGCGGGCGACGTGGTGCTGACGTTCAGCGGGGAGATCTACAACTTCACCGAGCTCCGCCAGGAGCTCATCGCGCACGGGCACGCGTTCACGACCCGGTCAGACACCGAGGTGCTGCTGCACAGCTACCTGCAGTGGGGACGCGACTGCGTGCGGCACCTCAACGGCATGTTCGCGTTTGGGCTCTGGGACGGGCGGCGCCAGGAACTGCTGCTCGCGCGCGACCGGCTCGGGGTGAAGCCGCTGTACTACGCGGCACGTCCTGACGGGGTGCTGTTCGGATCCGAGCCGAAGGCGATCCTCGCTCACCCCGAGTTCCGCGCGGAGATCGACGACGAGGGGCTGGCCGAGCTGTTCAGCCAGATCGGCACCAAGACACCGGGTCACGGCATCTACAGAGGCCTCGCGGAACTGCGGCCGGGCACGATCGCGGTCGTCGGCCGCGACGGGTTGCGCACGTTCTCTTACTGGGCGCTTGAATCCGTCCCGCACACCGACGGCCAGATCGCCACGGCGCAGACTGTCAGGGAGCTGCTCGCCGACATCGTGCACCGGCAGACCGTCGCCGACGTGCCGCTGTGCAGCCTGCTGTCGGGCGGGCTTGACTCCAGCGTGGTGTCGGCACTGGCCGCCGGGAGCCTAGGGCGGCGGGACCGGGCGAAGCTCGCTACCTTCTCCGTGGACTTCGCCGGCAGCGCGGACTCTTTCCAGCCGGATCAGCTGCGGCCTAGCCACGACGAGCCGTATGCCCGCGCCGCCGCCGAGTACATCGGCGCCCGGCACAGCACCGTTGTCTTGTCCGCCGCGGACCTTGTCACGGCGCAGTGGGCACCGCTCGCCGCCCACGACCTGCCCACGATGGGCGACATGTGGACCTCGATCTACCTGTTGTTCCGCGAGATCCGCCAGCAGTCCACCGTCGCGCTGTCCGGGGAGGCGGCGGACGAAGTCTTCGGCGGCTACGCGTGGTACCACGTGCCCGCGCTGCTCGCCGCGCCGACGTTCCCCTGGGCCGCAGGCGGGTCGTGGGGGCCGCTGCTGCGCCCGGAGGTGCTTGCCAGGATCCGGCTGGCGGAGTACGCCGCTGACAAGTACTCGCAGGCCCTGGCCGAGGTACCGCGGCTGGCCGGGGAGGACCCGGAAGACCGGCGCATCCGCGAGGTGCTGTACCTCGGCCTGACCCGCTGGCTGCCGTTCCTGCTCGACCGCAAGGACCGGCTCAGCATGGCGAACGGGCTTGAGGTGCGCGTGCCCTTCTGCGACCACCGGCTGGTGGAGTACGTGTTCAACGTGCCGTGGGCGATGAAGGAAGCGGCCGGGATGGAGAAGGGGCTGCTGCGCACCGCCGCGCTCGGACTGCTGCCTGACGATCTGATCCGCCGGCGCAAGAGCATCTACCCCGGGGCCGCCGACCCCGCGTACGAGCGGGCGGTCGACGCGCAGATGCGCTCGCTCCTCGCCGCGCCCGACGCCCCGCTGTTCACCCTGGTGAGCCGGGAACGGCTCGCCTCGGCCTACGCCCGCGACCCCCGGCTGCCCGGCACGATGGGCATCCAGCCGAGTTCCATGGCGCCGGCCGCGTTCCTGCTCGACGTCAACCGCTGGCTGGCGCAGTCCGGCGTCACGATCCGCTGACTGCCCAGGCGCTGCCCTCCGTTTAGCCTTCGATGGCGCCCCCGAGGCACACTAGGCCCGCGAAAACAGAGAGATTCGCAATCCCGCCGAAGGCCATAGCCTCGCCGACTCCGCCGGTTGACCAGAGGACCAGCAGCCCGATGACCGCTATCCCGGAGCATGCAGCCGACAACAGCGGAAAGGCCGCGTTCATGAAACGCCCCATCATGGCGATAACCGCGCCCGTCATAGTGAAAAGCAATAGCGGGATGCCGTAAATCAACGCCGTGCCCAGCGGCATCGGCGCTGGGCGGGCGACCAGGAAGATGAATGTCATGGCCGCGAGAACCCAGGAAGCGATTAGCGCGGTCCGCACGCCCTGCGTTACCCGCCACGCGGCAGCGTCGGCGGCGGCCACTAGTGGCTGGGCTGCTGGATAGTGCCTGAGTCCCTCGATGAGCCTGTCGCGGGAGCGGCCACGGGTTTCGGCGAGTATTGGCCGCGCCTTCTCCAGTCCGGCGTTCGCCAGCCACGATGCGCCGGTACGGGGGTCGGCAGAAGGAAGGATCGTCGCGGCCTGTTTCGGCGTGAGGCTGGCGATTATCTCGCTCGCGGTTTCTGGCGCCAGTGCCTCCAGCACGCGCGCCGCCGACGCGCCCGCCATCGCCGCGATGAACCTGGCTGACCAGGTGGTCGTCGGCAGGACGAGCGCGGCTGCGGCCAGCGCGGGTTCCATGCTGCCCAGGGCCGCCCCAATCGATGGCGGGACAGGGTTCCAGCTGACGTACTCCAGGGTCAGGGCCGCCTGCGCAGGCCCCATCTGCGCGAGATCCTTGGCAATGCTGGGGGCATCCGCGCCACTGAGCCTTGCGGCGTCCTTCTTGGCTCGTTCCCTGTCGAGGCTGGACACCGGGCCGCTGGCTGACCGGTGTCCAGCCAGCGCGTCCTTGATCCACTCAAGTTTGACCGCGACCTCGGCCGCGCCCTGCGGCCGGTCTTGGGGCTTCTTGGCGAGCAGCTTAAGCACAAGCTCGCTCAGCTCCTTCGGGATCGGCGCAATGCCTTGCGGGGCCTCCGGGATGGTGTTCTGGTGCAGTTCGGCAAGGTCCGTCGTGCGCGGGTCGCCCTGGAAGGGCGGGTGGCCCGTCAGCATCGCGTAGATCACGCAGCCGAGCGAGTACAAGTCCGACCTGTTGTCGACGGGTCTGGCGGAAAAGTGCTCAGGCGACATGTACGCGGGGGTCCCACGACGCTGGCCAGGCAGCGTCTGCGTATCGTCCGCCGCCTTGGCTATCCCGAAGTCGCAGATCTTCAGGCGGTCGCCGTCAAGAACCATGATGTTCGCCGGCTTGAGATCGCGGTGCGTGATCCGGAGTGCGTGGGGTGCCGCCAGGGCGTCCGCTGCCTGAATCGCGAGGTTCAACACTCGGGGCATAGGCAAGCCGCCCGGGTGCTGGTGCAGGATCTTCTGCAAGTCCGTGCCGTCCAGCAGCTCCATAACGACGAATGGTTGCCCCAGATGCCACCCGCAGTCATGAACGACGGTGATCCCCTGATGCCGGAGTTGACCCGCGAGCCGGGCTTCCTTAACGGCGGAGTCAGATTCAGCCTCTCCCGGATCCCAGTCACGCAGCACCTTGATGGCGACCGGACGCTCCAGCCTGGTATCCCATGCGCGCCACACGACACCCATGGCCCCACTGCCAAGCTCTTGCTTAAGTACGTACCGGCGATCCAGTTTCTCCTCAGGGACCATAACAGCTATATCCCTTCGCACCGCCCATCAAGGGGTTGCTCAAGTTTGCATTACAGAATACCCGCATTACAGAACTGGGTTTTCGCGCTGCCGGTTCATAGTTTGCATAGCGGCAGCCACAGAAACGACAGTCCGGCTCACCCAAAAAGCCATCGACACAGACATCGATACATATATATTTAGCAAGCTGGACCGTGACGCTAAATCACGTAATGAAGTTAAACGGTTTCTTCCCGCACTCGCTATGTTGAGACGAGTGGCATTCCGCGCGTACTGGGTTACGGGGCGGGTGCCGGGAGCGGGCGGCCCGTGTACCAGTCGGAAGCGATGACCCATCCCTTGCGCTGCAACTCGGCGGCGAGGGCGGTGTTCGGGGCGGCCGAGATGACGGCCAGCACGGCGCCGCGTTCGGTTGCCTCGTGCGTGATGACGCCGATCGCGGCGAGGTCGTCCACCTTGTCGGCGTGGAACACGGGGCCGCCTGGGGCGTAGACCGGGGGTGCCTGGGTGAACAGCCCGGAGAATCCGGGGCCGGTCACCCGGCCCGGCGGGGCCGGCGCGCCGGCTGGCAGGAGTTCGTGGACCCACCACTGCTCGGCGACGGACAGGGACAGCGCCCGGAGCAGCGCGCTCTTCGGCTGGTCAGCCTGCGCGGTCACCACCCGGAGGGTGCTGATGCCGTCGGCCGCGACCCGTTCGGCCGCGGCGAGCAACAGGGCGGCGCCGTCTTCTTCCCATCGGTGCGGCAACGTCATGGTGAAGTCGTCGACGAATCCTTCTGGTGAGCGGCGTTCGCAGATGATAAAGCCCTCGTCCGTGCGCAGCGCGACTGTCGCCTCCGAGAGGATCTGGCGGCGCAGGTACCTCGCATGCAGCGTGCGGGCGTCTTCGGCGGGCCGCCAGAACACAGGCGAGTACCGGGCGTACTCACGGCGCTTGAGTTCCAGCAGCCCCGCGGCCCACTCCGCGTCCTCTGCGCGCATCTCGGTAACCACGATGCCATGATCACACGACTTGCTTGACAAAGGCAGGACGCGTTTCCTGATGGTCAGGATGACTCGGCGAGGGAGGCTAGCCGGTCCAGGGACGCCTTGAGCCTTTCCGGCGTCGTTGCCCTGGCGCGCGGGAGACGGTTCTTGTCGGTCAGCAGCGTCCAGTCGTAGGTGTGAGTGACCCGGGTGCGGGAGTCGCCAAGCGCTTCGAGTTCCCAGCGCCACAGGTGGCCCGGCTGGCGGCGGCCCACCTCGGACGGGTGCCAGGCGATGCGGCGGGCTTCCTCGAATTCGACCACGTGGTTCTCGCGCACGCTGCCCTCAGTGAGCGTCATCGTGAACACGTCGCCGACCTGGCGGACCCGCTGGCCTGCTCCGGCCTCGGCCAGGTTGTCGTTCCCGTCCCAGCGGGGCTGCTCGGACGGGTCGGCGATCAGGTCAAAGATCCGCTCCGGGCTCGCCGCGATCTCCCGGCTGACACTTACTACGCGCGGCACGTCCTCCTCGGCAGTCATGGGCCCATCGTAGAGGCCGGCCGCCGCGCCGCTCGAATGGTTAACCCCTAACCGGGACGGCCTGTCTGACCGTAATTCTCTGGCTCTCGTCTCACGCCGCGACCCCGGCGAACGTCTGCGAGGTGCGCCCGTTGAGTGGCGCGATCACGCAACGGAAAGAAAGGGAGCAGACCATGTCCATCGAGGACAACAAGGCCATTGTCGGCCGGTGGTTCACCGAATTCTGGGGCAAGGACTTCAACCCGGCCGTTATCGACGAGCTTGCCGCCCCGGACATCCGGTTCGAGTACTCGCTGCACGCGCCGCTGCGCGGGCAGGACGCGGTCCGCGGGTTCGCGGAGAAGTTCCGTGCCGCGTTCCCCGACCTGAACTTCTGGGGCACCGCCGACCTGATCGCCGAGGGCGACTACGTGGTCGGGCAGTGGGAAGGCGGCGGCACGCACACCGGGAAGGCGTTCGACGATATGCCGCTCGGCGGGCTGCCGGCTAACACCGGCAAGGTCATGCGGTTCACCGGCACCACGGTCCTGAAGGTCGAGAACGGCCGCATCACCGAGGAGGTCGGACTCGACGACGGGGTCACCGTGCTCCGTCAGCTCGGCTTCATCCCTGAGGCCTGAGCGCGCGGATAGCAACGGGGGTGCCGTGGCCTGGCCACGGCACCCCCTTCGCGTTGGGTGCGGTGATGGAGTTTAGGGCGCGTCGTGGAAGACGAGGCCGAGCGTGTGCCGCTGGCCGGACCTGATCACCGAGACGCCGTGCCGCACCGGGGCCGCTGACCAGCCGCGGGCGGAGCGCACGGGGCGGTCGCGGGTGGTGAACAGATAGCCGTGGCAGTGCGGGAGCAGGGTGGCGGTGCCCCGGGACTGGGCGCGTGGCCGCTGCTCCATCAGCAGGAACTCCCCGCCCGTGTGGTCGACGCCTGGCTCGTTCAAGTTGATGACGACCTGGAGCGGGAACACCAGGTCGCCGTACAGGTCGCGGTGCAGGGCGTTCCAGTCCCCGGCCTCGTAGCGGAGCAGGATCGCGGTCGGCTTCACCTGCCCGGCGTCATGGCACATGCGCAGCCACTCGTCCAGCGTGTCCGGCCACGGGGCGGGACGGCCGAGCTTGGCCCACCACTCGCGCGCGATGGGGAGCAGCCGGGGATAGAGCGCCTGCTTCAGCCGTTCGATGGGTTCGGGGTAGGGTGCGGCGAAGTAGCGGTATTCGCCTTCGCCGAAGCGGTGCCTGCCCATGTTGACCGTGCTGCGGAAGCGGCCGGGGTCGTCGTAGAGGTCGCGCAGCTGCTTTGCTTCCTCGGGAGTGAGTAGCTGGGGCAGCTGCGCGCCGCCGTAGGAGTCCAGCTCGGCTGCGATCGCCCGCCAGTCGCCGGAGTCCACCCGCTGCCGCCACGGGTCGGTGCGGATGCCGCTCATGCCGCCGCCTCCAGGGTGAGAAGGGTTACCTTCGCCGCGGGGCCGCCGACGTACCTGCCCGGTGTCCCGTTCGCCGGCAGCACCCGGTGACAGGGCACGACGAGCGGGAGCGGGTTGGTAGCGCAGGCGGTGCCGACCGCCCGGACCGCCTTGGGGTTCCCGACAAGCTGTGCGACCTGTCCGTAGGTGCGGGTCTGCCCGTACCCGATCTCGGGGAGGTGACGCTGCACCAGCTGCCGGAATCCCTTGGACAACGACAGGTCAAGCGGCAGGTCGAACACCTGGCGCCGCCTGCTGAAGTACTCGTCGAGTTCCCGTGCGGCGGTGTCGAGCCGCTTCGGGGCGCGCAGCACGCGGGGGCTGAGCCGCTGGGCCAGGGTGTCCAGCACGTGATCGTGGTCCTCGATGTCGTAAGCGACGCGGACCAGGCCCTTCGGCGTCGCCGCGAGCAGCAGCGAGCCCACCGGCGAGTCGATGGTGGTGTAGGCGATATCGAGCAGGCCTTCTGCCTCAGCCGCCAGCCCGAGCTTGCGCTTGAGTTCATCCAGCGTGTCGACGTCGGCGGGGGATGCGAAGTAGTCAGATGAGATATTCACGACGGCGCTCCTTCCGTAGTCGCGCCTTGGTAGTTCTTCCGCAGGTTCTTGATGCCGTCCGCCGCGGCCCTGCGTGCCGCGTCGGTGGTGCCGCCGAGTAGCCCGGCGATCTCGGCGTAGGCGAGCCCGGCGACGTAGTGGTACGCCACCGCCTGGCGCTGCTTCTCCGGCAGCGCCGCGACCGCGTGCCACAGGTCGCCGTCTTCGGTGCCTGGCACGCCCAGCGTGCTTGGCGCCTCGGGCAGCTGCTCGACCGGCGCCGGCTGGCGTTTGCGGGCGCGGAGCACGTCGATGGCCTTGCGGTGCGCGATCGTGACCAGCCAGGCCTCGGCGTTAGCGTCTTCCGGCAGGTCCGGGTACGCGCGCATCGCCGCAAGGAAGGTCTCCGACCACGCGTCCTGTGCGTCATGGACGCCAAGGATCACCCGGCACACGCGCAGCACGGTTCCACCGTGCTGCTCTACGACCTTCTCGAACGGCTGCTTGATCCCCGTGCCACCCCCTTGGGTCATCATCAGCTCCCTTCCTCGCCAGGCAGACGCTCCGGACGGCCCAAACGTGAGGTGATGAGCGCGGATTGTCAGCCGGGCGGCACGAGACGGTAGCCGACGGACGGGTCGCTCTGCAGGAAATCGCCGCCTTCGTCGTGCAGCTTCCGCCTGATCCGGTAGGCGTACACCTTGAGGTAGTGGGTTTCGCGCGCGTACTGGGGGCCCCAGACGCTCTCCAGGATCATCTGGCGGGTGCAGACCTTGCCGGCGTTCCGCGCGAGGTAGGCCAAGAATTCAAACTCCTTGGCCGTCAGGTCAAGCGAGCGGCCGTTCATTGTGGCCTCATAATGAACGAGGTCTAGGTGCAGCGGTCCGACGTCCAGCTCGGTGACCTGTTCGTCGGCGGGGGCGCGGTGCCGCAGCGCGACCTGCAGGCGGGCGTTGAGCTCGCGCATGCCGAACGGCTTGGTCATGTAGTCGTCGGCGCCGACCCCGAGTGCGTCCACCTTTCTGTCCTCGGTGCCGTCGGCGGACAGCACGACCACCGGCACCTCGCTCCAGCTCCTGATGCGCCGGCACAGGTCGATGCCGTCCATGTCGGGGAGCCCGAGGTCGAGCACGATGACATCGGGGGCGCGGACCGCGGCCTCGGTGAGCCCGTCATGGCCGTTTCCCGCGGTCAGCACCTGATAGCCGAACGCTTCGAGCCCGACCGTGCAGACATTCCTCAGGTCGCGGTCGTCGTCAATGATGAGAACGCGCGGCAACCCGGGGCTCCTCTGTTATCTCCGCCGCTACGGGCAAGGTAAAGCAGAACCGTGCCCCGGTGCCTGGCGCGTCCTCCACCCAGATGCGCTCGCCGTGCGCTTCGACGAACGTCCGGGCGATCGTGAGGCCAAGGCCTGCCCCCGCGTCGTGCTCGCGGCGCGGGAACAGCCCGAAGATCTCCGCCCGTCTGCTGGCGGGCACGCCGGGCCCGGTGTCGGTGACGGACACCTCGACCGCGTGGCGGTCCGGGCAGAGTTCGGCGCGGATCAGCACGCGGCCGTCCGCGGGGCTGTGCCGGACCGCGTTGTCGATCAGGTTGGTGAGCACCCGGGACATGAGCACGAGGTCCGCGTCGATCGGCGGCAGGCCCTCGGGGATCTCGGCGGTGATCTCGTGTCCCTCCCAGGACGGCAGCCGGTCGGCGAGGACACCGGAGACGAACGCGCCGAGGGCGGCGACCGTGCGCCGTGGCTGCAGCACGCCGGCCTGGATGCGGCTCATGTCCAGCAGGTTCTGCACCAGGTCAGCGAGGTGGTCGGCCTTGACGTCGATCGTCGCGGCCAGGCCGCGCCGCGACTCGGCGCTGAGGTCGAGCTCCGGGTCGGCCAGCGTCGACGAGGAGGCCTTGAGCGAGGCGAGCGGTGCCCGCAGGTCGTGGGCGACCGCAGCGACGAGCGTCCGCGCCATGCGGGCCATCTCCGCGTTCACCCGGGTACGCAAGGCCTGCTCGCGGAGCTGAGCGCGCTCCACGGCCAGCGCGATGTGGTTGGCGAACAGGAGCAGCGGCTCGCGTTCGTGGCGGGCGGCCGCGTCGGCGGACAGGGCAAGCAGGCCCACCGGGCGGCCGGAGGCGGACAGGGCGATAACGGTCAGGGCTTCCCGGCCCGGCGGGTTGGTCCCGATGCTGGCGGTGGTGCCAGGCGCGGGCAGCACCTCGCGCAGCTGCGTGGCTGACAGCGGCTCGCCTGCCGACGCCGCCAGCTTCATGGGCTCGCCCCCCGCGCCCGGGAGGCTAGTGCCCGGCAGGAAGAGCGCTACCTGCCGGGCGCCGAAAGCCTCGCTGAGGGCCGTGACCAGCACGGGAAGCAGCGCCTCAAGCGGCTTGTCCTCCACTAGGAGGTCTGACAGCGTAAAGAGCTCGCGCAGTTCCTTGCCCTGGCGGAGTTCCTTCGCGCGGGCCGTGTCCATGACGGCGACCACCTTGGCCACCGGGAGCATGACCACGGCGTACACGCCTAGGGCAGCCCAGTTCTGCGGTTCGCCAACCCACAGGGTCAGGTACGGCGGGATGAAGAAGAAGTCGTAGACGAGGAACCCCGCGAGGACGCTGATGATCCCGACTGCGAATCCCCCGGTCACCACGCCGATCACGACGGGCACCACCAGGATGAGCGCCGTGGTCGCGATGCTCAGGCTGCCGCGCAGCGGGAGCATCACGGCCACGAGCGCCGCCGTGCACGCGAGGGCCAGGATGCCGCCGCGAACAGTCCGCCTCATTGCCACCTCTCACTGCCCATTATCGCCGCGTTGTCCCTCCTCTCCCCGCCAGGGGCACACGGCGGGCCGCACCGTGAGCACTAGGTCGTCAACGCGGAACGGCTCCAACGGGGGCCCGTCCGGTGACTCGGGCGGCGTCAGCTCGTACCGCGGGTTCCACAGGACGAGCCGCTCCTGGTACGCACACGCCCGTCCCTCGGCCGTACACCGGCGGCCCTTGGCGAGCCCGCTGAGGTGTTCGCGGCCGAGGAACAGCAGGTCGAGCTGGCCGCTGCCGTCGGCGAGCACGCAGCGGACTGCTGGGCTCGGGCCGACGGCCTCCGTGGTCACCGAGCGGATGACCCCGGAGACCGTGACCCGGGACTGGGCGCAGACCATGGCGATCCGGGTGAGCTGCGGCCGCTCGTTCACTTCAGCTTCGCCAGGTTCTCATTGAGCGCGAGGACGTTGATGTGGGTCGAGCCGAGGAACCCGAGCTCGGGCTGCTGGATCTGCGTGTCGACGAGGTGCTTGACGGTCGCCACGGGCAGGTTCCGGGCCTTGGCCACGGCGTTGACCTGGGCGTAGGCGTCGGCCGGCGAGATGTCTGGGTCGACGCCGCTAAACGAGGTGGTGATGAGGTCCTGGGTCGGCGTGATGCCTTCCTTGCGCAGCTGGGCGGCCTGCTGCTGGACGTCCTTGACGAGTTCCTTGGACCGGGGACCGAGGTTCGCCCCGCCGGTCACCATGGGGTCGTCCTTGTCCGGCCGTCCCTGGAACCACCGCGGGCCGTTCCAGTGCTGGCCGACAAGCGCCGAGCCGTTGGCGCTCAGCGACCCGTTGGCCTGGTGGTTGAAGAACGCCTGCCCGATGCCGGTCTCCGCCAGCGGGTACAGCAGGCCAAGCAGCACGAAGAAGAAGATCGTGGCACCGAACGCCTGGCGCAGGTGCAGTTTGCCAAGCATCAGAACACTCCCGTCGCGGTAAGGATGAGGTCGATCAGCTTGATGAAGACGAACGGCGCGACGATGCCGCCGACCCCGTAGATGAACACGTTGCGCCGCAGGATCGCCGCCGCGCCCGACGGCCGGAAGCGCACGCCGCGCAGGGCCAGCGGGATCAGCGCGATGATGACGAGCGCGTTGAAGATGACCGCGGACAGCACAGCCGTCTGCTGGTTGTGCAGGCCCATGATGTTGAGGGTTTTCAGCTGCGGGTAGGTGGCCACGAACAGCACGGGGATGATCGCGAAGTACTTGGCCACGTCGTTGGCGATGGAGAACGTGGTCAGCGACCCGCGCGTCATCAGCATCTGCTTGCCGATCTCGACGATGTCGATGAGCTTGGTGGGGCTTGAGTCGAGGTCGACCATGTTGCCGGCTTCCTTCGCCGCGGTCGTCCCGGTGTTCATCGCCACGCCCACGTCCGCCTGGGCCAGCGCGGGGGCGTCGTTGGTCCCGTCGCCGGTCATCGCGACGAGCTTGCCGCCCTCCTGTTCGGCCCTGATGAGCTTCAGCTTCGCCTCGGGGGTGGCCTCCGCCAGGTAGTCGTCAACGCCCGCTTCCTGGGCGATGGCGGCGGCCGTCAGCGGGTTGTCGCCGGTGACCATCACCGTGCGGATGCCCGCGGCCCGCAACTCGGCGAACCGCTCGCGGATGCCTTCCTTGACCATGTCCTTGAGCTCGATGACGCCGAGCAGCTGCGATCCGTCGGCGACCGCGAGCGGGGTCGACCCGGACCGGGCGATGCGCTGGGCGATGGCTTCCAGGTCGTCAGGAACCGTGCCGCCCTGTTCCGTCACCCAGGCGCGCACCGAGTCGACGGCACCCTTGCGGATCTGCCGCCCGTCGATGTCGAGGCCGGACATCCGGGTCTGCGCGGTGAACGGCACGAACTCGTGCCCGAGGCCGAGGTCGCGTTCCCGCAGCCCGAACCGTTCCTTGGCGAGGACCACGATCGACCGGCCCTCTGGCGTCTCGTCGGACAGCGACGCCAGTTGCGCGGCGCTCGCCACCTCCTCCTCGGAGTAGCCGTTGACCGGGTAGAAGCCGGAGGCCATCCGGTTGCCGAGCGTGATCGTGCCGGTCTTGTCGAGCAGCAGCGTCTGGACGTCGCCCGCCGCCTCGACAGCCCGGCCCGACATGGCCAGCACGTTCCGCTGCACGAGCCGGTCCATGCCGGCGATCCCGATGGCCGACAGCAGGGCACCGATCGTGGTCGGGATGAGGCAGACAAGCAG
>Ga0134126_10007220_pt1 | contig 13938 bp, 12 predicted proteins | sample KB31752_FD_96881 | JGI IMG/M metagenome (GOLD analysis project Ga0134126, IMG submission 96881) | Terrestrial soil microbial communities with excess Nitrogen fertilizer from Kellogg Biological Station, Michigan, USA - KB3-175-2 | ecosystem: Environmental > Terrestrial > Soil > Unclassified ... | reverse complement strand
GCCCGACATCACGCCCGATCGCATATCATTCGCGTTGGCGCAGTTCATACGATCCATGGTCAGCTACCAGTCGAAGTTCGACCAGGCATTCGCAGCAGGCACGAACGGCAATCCGAACTTCGCCGCTGTGTTCACTGCGTCAGAGCAGCACGGTCAAGCGCTGTTCACCAGCCTGGGCTGTGCGCAGTGTCACACCACCGCCGGACAGGTGAGTGACACGATCCACAACATCGGCGTGGACGCAGTGACCCGAGATACCGGCGCCGGTTCGGGAAAGTTCAAGGTGCCGTCGCTGCGCAATGTCGGCGCCAGAATATGGTTCATGCATGACGGCCGTTTTGGGGCATTGCAGCAGGTGATCGACTTTTACAACACCGGCGTGCAGGACAATCCTGACCTGGACCCGCTGCTTCGCAACTCAGATGGCACCGTTCGCAGGCTGAACCTGTCGTTCTCGGATGAACAAGACCTCGTCAATTTCTTAAATACTTTGACGGACAACGTGTTCCTGAACGATCCGAAGTTCGCCGACGCGTTCTGAGCGCAACAGGGTTGAAGAAGTTGCTACGGCAACGGTTTTGTTCGTGCTGTCATGCTCGAGGTTCCTTGGCTTCGCAGCTTGTCTGTTGTTTTGCCTTTAGCCGGAAGCCAATAGCGGACTTTGCTCGGCAGCTCAGGAGCTTAGAAGCTCAGCAGCTAGCCTTTGTTTCAACCGACCGCCGAATGCCTTCCAGCGGGATTTCCTGTGTCGGGACTTTAGCTCCGTCATTCTCTTTTGGAGCTGACGCCGAGGTAATTCAGAAAAGCGCGAACGAGCTCTTCCTTCAACGCTCGGTCGTCCTGGGGCCACAATCCTTTGTACAACGACGGATCCTGCGGCAGGACCACTAGATCAAACAGAGTGCTGATGACCATCATGAACGCGAAAGAAACCGCCATCTTCGGCTGCGGATGCTTGATTTCGCCGCGATGAGAAAGAAACAGCTCGATGATACGACGGAAAGTGCGTATCTCCAGGACCGAAGCCTTTTTCCAAAACTCCGAATGCGCACGTCCCTGCACAAATTGCCGCATCGCCCTCAGTAGTGCGGCGTTCGCGCGGTAACTGATCACCATCGATCCGACGATTTGTTCGGTGAAAACCGGAAGCGGAATCTGTGCCGCAGCTTTTGGCGCAAGTCCCACTTTGGTACGCTCATCCTGCCTCTCCAGAATCCCGAGGATCGCCGTCTCCAGCAGTTCGTCCTTGTCGCGAAAACGCCGGTAAACCGCGCCCGGCGTCAGGCCGGCATGGCGAGCAATGCGGGGAATGGTCGCCCCGTCGACTCCATGTTGTCCCAGAACTTCAGCGGCGGCCTTCAGCAGTTTCCGTTCCGACTCGCGGCTGCGCTCCTGCTGCGGCTCCAGTGTTTTCTTCGCTTTAGGCATCGTCTTTTATATCAACCCTCCTCGTCCCGGGCCGACGTAAATCGATCGAATAAAAAGCTTGACATTCACAATAGTAAATGTAAATTCACATTTACACAAATGTAAATTCACATTTACATGTGAGGAGGTGACAAACGATGGCAACCGCATCCGCGCAGCTATCTGAATCTGCTCCACAAAAACTCTCCCATCCTCTGAAGACCCCCAACTTCGCCCTGTGGTGGACTGGCGCGACGCTGTCGCTGTTGGGCGATCAGTTCTATGTCATCGCCCTGCCTTGGGTAGTTCTGCAATTAACCGGATCGGCAGTCGCTATGGGGATGGTCAGCATGTGCGCGGGAATTCCACGCGCGGTGCTCATGCTGATGGGCGGCGCCGTTGCCGACCGCATGTCTCCGCGCAAGTTGATGATGACTACCGCCACCTGCCGCGCAATTCTAGTGGGAGCCATCGCAGGCCTGCTGTGGGAACGGCACCTCGCCATCTGGCACATGTACCTGCTCGCCACAGGCTTTGGAATTGCGGACGCATTCGCCATGCCCTCGGCTCCAGCCATGATGCGATCGCTAGTCGAACCGCAGCAGTTGCCGGCGGCAAATTCGGTGTGGCAGAGCACAGCTCTGTTGGCAGCAGTCGCAGCACCAAGTCCAGCAGGGTTCCTCATGAAATCTCTGGGCGCGGCGTGGGCCTTCCTGCTCGATTCCTTCAGCTTTGTATTTCTTATCGCAGCGCTCTGGAAGCTGCCGGACATCAATCCGTCCAAACCTGGCGTCTCGAAACCGAGCGTCATCCAGTCGATCAAGGATGGTCTTAGCTATGTGGTCAACGACCGCCCATTGCGCGCTCTGCTGCTTGTGGCCGCCGTGTTGAATCTCTTTCTCGCGGGTCCGCTGAGCGTCGGCCTGGCGTACATGGCCAAGAAGAGATTTTCTTCGCCAGTGTCATTCGGCGTCTGGATCTCGAGCGTTGCTGCAGGAACGCTGGCGGGAATGCTGCTGGCCGGAATCGTTCGCATGAAGCGCCGGGGACTCACGATGGTCGGCGCAACCGGCATACTGGGCATTATTACCAGTATCGTGGGTTTCATTCCGGGACTCGTGCCGGTAGCCGGACTACTCGCAATCATGGGATGCCTGAGCGGCTTCACCAACGTTCAGATTCGAGCCTGGTTCCAGCAACGCGTCGATCGCTCCGTCTTGGGAAGGGTAGCCAGCGTGATGATGCTGTCCGCATTCGGACTTATGCCATTGTCAATGGCCGGCGCCGGCGCAGCGGTCTCCTGGAGCGCACAGGGAATGTTTCTCATCGCCGGCGTCGCAGTAGCGATCGTCTCGATCTTCGGGGCGATGCAAAAGGATGTGCGCGCGATCGAGTAGAGGCCGGGTGCCCCTCGATAAGAACGAAGGCGTTGTCAAGGTACACGTATCTGGTCGCGTGCCGATGGCAAGCTGAATGAGCCAGTGAGGTTGAGGACCAAGACTCTGGAGCATTCACTTGGAATCACATCTGGGTGGAAGCAAGTTCCACCAACCATCGATTCGGCGTCCACTGCGGCCATGATTCTGCTATGCGAACATCCAGCCTGTGCTGGATGCGAGAGCGCCCAATCAACATCTACGGTCTAGCTTGCGCCGACCAGGGGCACCCGCGGGCTACTCTCGATGCGAACGATCTCTGGATACGGTGTATGGGTGCGTAGCATCCAGTAGAGTCGTACGGCTAACTTCCGCGCCGCTGCTACCTTGGCCACAGCTTTGGGCTTGGAGTGGCAGCGGTGCAGATACTGTTTACGAAATTCGGGATCATAACGGACAGCGATCTGCGCGGCTTCGACCAGCAGCATTCGCATCATGCGATTGCCCTGCTTGGTGATCCCTCCCAGGCGTTGCTTGCCGGCTGAGCTATGCTCGCGCGGAATCAATCCCAGATAGCTGGCGATCTGCTTACCATTCTGGAACCGGCTCACATCTCCGATCGTCAGCACGAAGGCCAGCGATGTGATCGGACCGACGCCGGGCTGGGTTTTTAACAGTTGCGCCATTTTGTCTAGCTGGGAAGCTTTTTCTACCGCCTGGTCCAACTCGCCGATGTGACGATCGAGAAGAGCCAACAGATGGAATAGATCTTCTCGTCGTCGTGAAGCCCAGGGCTGCAACGGAAGCGAACGCAACACTTGCTGGCCCGCCGCGCTCCATAATCTGGCTTTTCTCTGTACGCCCTGATTCAATGCCAGATGTTGCAGTTCATTCTTGACGCGCGTGCGCATCTCTACCAGCTTGTGACGGTGCAGTAGAAGCTGGCGCAGATCGCGCTCGTCCCGATTCGGAACCCAAATGCGGGGAAAGCGGCCTTCCAGCAAAAGCTTCAACACATGAGCCGCATCGCGCTTGTCGGTCTTCTGCTTACGCACGTAGCTGGCACGAATTTGCGCCGCATCGCCCACGCACACTTCGTGTCCCAGCTCCACCACCAGATCTAGAAACCACTGACAGTTTCCCGTGGCTTCCACTCCGATCAGCGCCGGCGCGAGCAACGAGGCATAAAACTCTCGCGCCTCTCCCGAACTGTGCTCCAGCTTGCGCTCCGACGTCTCGCCTGTTTCTGTATCCACCCAAGCGACTTGTTGCCACGCCGGATGGAAATCGCAGCCTACAATAATCATAAGAAGGCTCCTTCTTCCTCCAGGATCTTTGGTCCTCAACCGAAAGATACTCTTGAGTTCGAGTTGGAGCCTTCGTTCTTATGCAATCAACTCTCCGCGATGTTCGGAGGGTGGGTGGCGGCGATGTGCGCAACTCCCCACGGTAAAAGTTTGATTTGTATAATGCCCATGCGTGATGCGGGAGCCCCCATTCCATCACGTCAAAGATGCCGGCTCCGCAAAGAAGAGAGACTAGATCAAAACCAGGAATCCTCGACATCCTTCTTTCCCGCCCTGCGAACACCGCGCAGAGTGGGGCACCCACAGCTTGGAAGTCCGAACCAAACCCAAAACGGGAAAGGATGTGCCACCCGTCCTCGGATGATCTCTCGTGGCGGGAGTAACTCGAATTAGGATTACCGCTGGTAATGCACTCCGAGATGCAGCCAATTCAGAGTCACTGAATGTGTAATAATTCAGTGCCCACTCGTTCTCGTAGGAATAGGTGTGCATTCCTAAAATGGGAGCATCCAGAGTGGGAGACCCGCAGCCACAGCAATCCCAACATCATCCTGGCCTTATTCTCCTGTTAATCGGTGGAAAGCACGCCCAGCTCGAAAGGCTGCTTCGCGAACACGGATACAGGCTCGTAGTGCCTACAACCGCAGATCACGCCGTCGCGATCTGCCTGAGCAATCGGGTTCAGGCCGCACTGATGGATACCGAGTCCCTAGAGGAAGCCGAAGATTGGTCGCTCGCGCAATCGGTACGAGCGGTATCGCCTGACACTCCCGTCCTACTCATCGCTCATGCTCCGGCTGAACAGTCGAATGTGCCAGAGGGCGTGGACTGCGTTGTCAGCGATACGGAACCGCAGCAGATAATCAATGAGTTGCGGAGATGCGTGCTCCAGACGAGCCGCAGGAAGCGACCAGCGTGAGGTCAGCTTTCATCAAGACAGGCCAGCAGAACTGCTCAAGAACCAGCCGTGACGACCATCGAGATTCTTCGTCATGAATGACCACACGCCAATCCTTTTCTTCATCTCACCTGTGACGCCACAACAATGTCCCACCGCCATCCAAGGGTGCTTTGTGTCGCCTGCTCGTCTCAGGTGTTCACGAAGCTCGATCAGACCCTCAGCCATTCGGGGTTGCATATTCTCAGTGCCGCCACTCGTGACGGAGGAGTTGCCATCTGTGTTGCTGAAGCGATCTCACTGGCCGTGCTGGACGCTGACTCCATACGCGGGGAAGAGTGCTCAATGGCGACCGCGCTAAGGATGGTACGGCCTGGACTGCCGATCATTTTGATAGAAGAGCGCGGTCGGTTGTCTCCTATTCCCGACAACATCGATGCCATCGTGCCCTTTGGTGATGCAGAAGCACTTCTCCGAAAGATCGTGGAGTTGCTGAATTTGGAAGGGAAAGAATTCAGCGCCGCGGGCTGATGCTCTGTTCGGCGCGATTCCGATTTCGACAACCCGGTAACAGACGGAACGATTCCCAAAACAGAAATGAGAATACGTTCCACTGTCCGGTTTTTTCCTAATCGAGTTGCGCCAGCCGCGACTAGGCTGCTTTTGCTAGTTGGCGTAGTGATCTGAAGCCCACGCGCACTTCTTCTGAAAGAAATTGCGGCTGTTCCCAGGCTGCAAAGTGCCCGCCTTTGGGAAGCTTGTTGTAGTGGATTAGTTTGGGATACGCCCGCTCTGCCCAACTCCGCGGAGCTGGATACAGCTCGTCCGGAAAGACGCTCACGGCAACCGGGATCGAAACGCCTTTGACATTGAAGAAGCCGAATGTGCCCAGTTCTCGCAATCGTTCCCAATAGAGACGGGCGCCAGAGAGGCCTGTGTTCGTCAACCAGGCGATGGTGATGTTGTCGAGGACGTCGTCGCGCGTGAGACCTTCGGATTCTCCCTTGAAGACACGTGAGATCAGCTCGTAGCTGCGAGCGTCGTGATCGAGGAAGTAAGCCGCCAGGCCGACAGGTGAATCTGCGATCCCGTAAAGCGTCTGCGGGCGCAACCCCATCCGGTAGGCATAGCCGACGCCCTTCGCATATACGAACTTCAGCCGCTCGTATCCGAGAGCCTCATCCGGGGAAAGATCTGATGGCGTGGGAGCGCCGGAGGCTATCGCCTTGTCGATATCGTCAGGGACGACGCCCGCCATGTTGGTGTGGATGCCGAGCAATTCCGGAGGAGCCTGTGCACCCATCGTCTCGGTGATAATCGCTCCCCAATCTCCGCCTTGCGCCACAAACTGCGTGTAGCCGAGGCGCTTCATCAGAGTGACCCAGGCACGTGCGATGTGCGCGACATCCCAGCCGGTAGTGGTCGGCCTTCCCGAAAACCCGTAGCCCGGCAGAGAGGGAATGACCAAATGAAAAGCATCCGAGGGTGTTCCGCCGTGGGCCATCGGATTTGTTAACGGCTCAATGATCTTTAACTGTTCGACGACCGAGCCGGGCCATCCGTGGGTGACAATCATTGGCAGCGCGTTCTCGTGCTTCGAACGAACGTGGATGAAGTGAATGTCGAGCCCGTCGATCTCGGTGATGAAATTCGGCACCGCGTTGAGTCGCGCTTCAACCTTTCGCCAGTCGTATTCCGTTGCCCAATAGCGCGCTAGCGCTTGAATGGTCGCGAGCTGCACGCCTTGCGATTGATCGTTCACCGTTTCCGCTTCAGGAAACTTGGTTGCGTCGATGCGCCTGCGCAATTCGATCAGCTCCGATTCGGGAATATTTACCTTGAACGCACGAATCGCATTCTTGTCGGTTGCCTGCTGGCTGCTTGGTTGTATCGCAGTGGTGTGCGTCATCTGTCCTCCTTTTGGACTGGTGAGGCCTTGTCCTTCTTACGATTAAGGAGAATGTAGGTTGGGTGAGAAGTTGAAAACTGCTTTGCGGTGAAGGGCTGAAATGTTACGCCACAAAATGCATGAATGCACTTTTGCTTTAATTAAAGGGGGAAGCCACGAAGCCGCTAGCCAAAAAACCAAACACACGACACGGATTTCACGGACAAGCGCGGATCACACTGGAATGGCGGCTTCAGAGGCGGAAAGTTGAGTCCTGTCGTCCTGAGCTCGGAAAACCGCTATCCGGCATTCGGTCAGGCGTGGCGCCGTCGCTCCAGGCGCTATAACTTATGCCTCTTTTTGCAATTGGATGCTGGGGTCGATCTGGCGAGGATCGCCGAGCAATTTGCGCATTAATTGGACAAGCGCTTCAGGGTCGTAGCTGGACAGATGATGGTTGGCAGGCGCGCACTTGAAGCCCTGACGAGGGGACAAAGCAATCAGCGGAATATCGTCGCGAATGGTGCGAGCGAACTTCAAAACGCGTTCGCAGTCAACGGTTTCGCCTTGTACGGCAATGAGGCATGCTGCATTCGGAAACGACTGAAAGACGTCGAGGGCTTCGTCTGTGCTGTGCGCTGTAAGAACATTGAACTTTGCCGTTTCCAGCACGAGCTTGCGAGTGGAAAGCGCTTGGCCGGGTTCTGGCTCCGCGACAATAATCGTAGGACGACGATGCATACTGGGCTTGATGCGATGCTCTGGAAGAAAGAGGCCCAAAGTCGATCACGTTTGATTCGCCTCTCGCTGTTGCCTGCAGGGCGCACTTTGACGTCTCGAGAACGCGGGGCACCTCACGTCTAACTTTCTGAGCTGCCAGCTAACTGCAAGAGAAAACCGGGGATCGGCAATCGGCCGTCGGCATTCGGCTAAAGCAAGACCTGTAAACACGGAGGTACACAGAGGAGATCTGCGTTAAGACCAAAGATGACAACCACCGCAGAAAACTACAGAACAGAAGACCGGCATTCGGCAATCGGCTGAAGCAAAGCAACACTAGCTGCTAGCTAACAGCGAACACGGAGCTTTAGAGCTTTCCGAGCTACCGGCTACCGCAGAACGTCTGGCAACACACCTTCCTTCGTGATGTGCACGGGTGTAATGAGTCCGTGATCATCGAAGTGCATTTCGTCGATGCAAACGACGCGGTGGTTCCGATCTGTTTCCCCCAGCGGTCTGCGGTGATAAACGATGTACCACTTGCTTGAACCGGGCGCGTGCAGAACGGAATGATGACCAGCGCCGGTGGCAACCAATGGGTCCTGCTGCAGAATCTTGCCAATTCGGTTGAAAGGTCCAAGCGGGGAAGACGCGACGGCGTAAGCGACCGCATAGTCGGGGCCTGTCCAGGCACCTTCGGACCACATGAAATAGTACTTTCCATCCTTCAAGATCATGAAGGAGCCTTCGACGTACCCCTGAGGCGTAATCTCCTTAAACACCGTCCCATCAGCGAAAGGAATGAAGCCCGTGAAGTCATCCTTCAGCTTGGCAATGTTGCAGTGCCGCCAGCCCCCATAAATGATGTAATGTGCCCCGTCGCGGTCCTCGAATACGAATGGATCAATCGGCTGCGCTCCGTTGTGAAACTTGTCGATCAATGGTTTTCCCAAGTAATCCTTAAACGGGCCTTCCGGTCGGCTTGATCGAGCAACACCGATGCCGCCCACCTGCTGATCGTTTTGAATGTCGTTGGCGCCAAAGAATAGGTAATACCAGTCTCCTTTCTCTACCACTGAGGGTGCCCACAACGCGCGCTTCGCCCATCGGACATTACGCACATCCAGAACGTGTGGGTGTTTCGTCCAGGTCACGAGATCTTTAGACGAAAATGCGTCCATGAAGACCTGCTGGTCATACGGCGCTGAATACGTTGGAAATATCCAGTACTGGTTCTGAAAGATTCGCGCTTCCGGATCTGCATACCAGCCGGGCAATATCGGATTGCCTGATCGGACTGTCTGAGCGAGAGCGCTGGTCAACAGCAATGAGAGGCAACCGGTCAGCACTATATTCCATAACCGCATCGGCTCGATTATGCGAAAAAATACGGAGATGTACCAATTGAATTGCATATGTCCGTTTCAACAGTCGCATACCGGACGTACCGTGCACCGAAGACATGCTGGCCAGAACTCTACTGGTCCTGCTGTGCATTGCGACTTGCTGCCACAGGCAGCTCAATATGCGTTTTTTCGTCTTGATGTACCGAAACGGGAACACCAGTGTCCTTGTATGTTTTCATCTCTTCCGGATCGAGCCAAATTTCTTGTTGGTCTTCTTCGAACGCATAGGCGGTATAGGAACCGGGCTCCACTCCGCGGATCAGATAATGGCCATTCTGGTCGGTGTTGGCGGTCTGATACAACTGCTCGCGCTTGGCTCTAGCCGAGTCGGGTACCAACACCCCTGTTGCGGCCGTCGCAGGATGCCGTTCGTCTTCTTTGGCAATTCCTTCTAACCGATTTCTTTCGCGAGCCGCTGCGGCCCGTTGTTCCGCTTTTGGATCGACGTTAGCTCCAGCTTCAGGTATCTCAGTGAGACGGATCGAAGGTCGAGACTTCGGTTTTTGGGCTTCGTCCTCGGACTTGCCCGCCGCTTTCGATGTTCCGCGCCTGCGTGAAAGCCAATCCTTCACCCACTCCGGAATGGGCGCCGGAGCAAATGAGCCACCTTTATCGGCTCGCATCCACATAAGCGCGAGCGTGTGCTTACATGGGAATTTCCGACTTGGACAAGTGCATTTATATCCGGCGTCTGCCTCGCTAACTACGACGCAATACGGAGTCGCGCCAGAGCCCTGACACTCGCCCCAGACAAGCCCCTCGCCTTCAGCCAGTGTCGGCCAACAGGACGGCTTCAGCAATTTTCGTGCAGATGCCAAAGAGGCCTGGTCTGGAGCGAGCCCCTCAATTCTCTGTAATGTCAGTGACATCCCGCCTCATAGTAGAGCAGTGAGGCGAGGGCCTCCAATTACTTCGCGGATGACCACATTGTCACATTTCAAAATCGGGCGTAGATTTCGTCCTGGATTACTGGCCATGCAGAGATAGAACAAAGGAATAAAGACAAAGGACGGGTTGCCGACAACGAACCAAGAAACACCTTAAGGTGTTGTCCGGAACGAAGGTGCGGATGACGCGCGCGTCACGCTAGACGACTCTGAAGCGAACAGTTTGAGGCTCACTGAGGTGATCGTCGCCAAAATGAAGAGCGAGCGAACACCCGCTAAAATGATTTCCGTATAAAGGACTGCAAATGATGGTGCTTCGATCGCGGAACTCTCTTCATATCGTTCACGCCGTCTTTGTGTCCTTTGTGGTTGCGCTTTTCTCGTGCACAGCATGCGCGCAGCCCAAAGTTGTGTTGCTCGGCACGGGCACACCGCGACCGTTTCCTGACCGGTCTGGTCCTGCGACAGCAATCGTCATCGGGGATCGCGTTTATCTGGTCGACTTCGGTCCGGGCGTTATCCGACGCGCCGCTGCTGCGGCGGAGGAAAAAGGCGTTGCAGCATTGAACCCAGCTAACATCAAAGTGGCATTCGTTACGCATCTCCATTCCGACCACACCGCCGGACTCCCCGACCTCATCCTCACCCCGTGGGTCATGGGCCGCTCCCAACTCGACATCTACGGGCCCGGGGGCACTGAGGACATGACCAGCCACGTGCTGGCGGCATGGCGGCAGGATATCGACATTCGCATGAAAGGTCTCGAGCATCGCGAAGCGCCGCCGGGCGTGCGAGCGCATGATGTGAAGGCCGGAGTCGTTTACAAGGATGATCGCGTAACCGTCACCGCGTTCAAAGTGCCTCATGGCGAGTGGCCGGAGGCGTTTGGCTACCGCTTCGACACACCTGATCGCTCCATCGTGATCTCCGGCGACACCAGCCCTGGGCCGGAGCTGGAAGCCGCATGCAAGCCGTGCGACGTAATGATCCACGAAGTCTATTCGCCTTCTTCGACCGTGCCCAGCATGCCGGACTGGAAGAGTTATCGCGCCAAATACCACACCTCCACCGAGCAAATGGGCCAAATTGCGGACCGCACCAAACCGGGACTTCTGATCATCTATCACGTATCAGGTCGTGGTTCAGGGCCGGGCGGCCGCACGCCTGACGAGCAGTTGCTCTCTGAAATTAGAAAGAGCTACCAGGGCAGAGTTGTCATTGGTCACGACCTGGACATCTACTAAATTCACGAATCCAACACGTCCAATGCAAGTCGTAAAGCGCAGTTCAAAACTGGCAAAAGATGCGGCTCGATATATCCAGCCGATGCGACCGCTGCGTGTTCCCACACTTCCGAATGACAACTCCAAATGGCTGTACGAGCCAAAGCTGGACGGATACAGAGCCATTGCGCTTAAGAACGGCGGCAGGCCCACGCTGTATTCGATGGATGGGCAGGTCTATGACCGCAAATTTCCCAATGTCTTTGACGCTCTCTCAAAAATAATCCACAAAGATTTTGTTCTCGACGGAGAGCTTGTTGCGCTGGAGCCAAGTGGTCGTCCGAATTTCAACGAACTGCAGAATCATCAGCACACGGACTTGCCAATCTTCTACATCGCGTTGACGTATTGCATTTCAGAAAACGAGATGTTTTCGATGAGCCGCTTGAAGAGCGCAAGAAATATCTTGCAGAAATTGCGGAGAGCTTCGTTGCACCGATCCAGCCCATTCTCGTCTTTCCCGAAGACGTGGATTTACAAATGGCAATTCAAGTCGTGAAGCAAACAAAAAACGAGGGACAGGTCGCTAAACGCCGAGGCTCTATTTACCTGCCTGGCAAAGAGGTCGATTTTTGGCGGAAGCACCGATTTAATCAGGAAGACAAATTCTTCATCGGCGGCTACATTCCCGGAACGCAAGGCATCGGCGAATTACTGATCGGCGAATTCAGACCTGACAGCAAGCTCTATTTCATCAAGCGCCTCATTGCGGGACTCAACAAATTCAACCGCCGCGACGTTTACGGCAGCATTCAAGACCTTAAAACCAAAACTTGTCCGTTTGTGAACCTGCCAGAGAAGGCCAGCGAGCACCAGCATGCAATCACATCCGAAGTGATATCTGAATGCGTGTGGACCAAACCTGAACAGCCGTGCGAAGTCGAATTCATCGGGCGCACGCCGCGCAGAAGATTGCGCCACGCGGAATTTCGTAGGCTACTGCAAAGATCAGGCGAGAAATGACTTCTCGCTTTCCGCAAAATCCGGGGACAATAATGGGACGATACTGATTCTTCCCGCTCCTCACATCGCCTACAGTGCCTACCGACACCGTTGGATTTCACGTACTTACGGCTCCTTGTTGCCCTCTCACGGAATCCTGAGGAAGTTTTGGAAATGGACGGGCCACGATCGGTACGAGAAGGCACACGGAAGAACGTTGGGTAATTCACAGCGGGGGCGCAGTTCAGATGGTTAGAACGCCTGCCTGTCACGCCGGAGTTCGCGGGTTCGAGTCCCGGCGTCCCGCCAAGAACGCTTGGGAGGCGAAAAAGTGCACCATCAATAGATCGCAATGCAGGGTGAAATCCCAAGGGCTTCTTAAGACGTACGCAGAGTCTTTTATCTCGGAAGGCGCTCTTGTTCTCTGAAGCGAATGCGCTTCCGAACAAGTCGCTTATACTCGCGGGCAAACTCCTGGATTTCAATTGCCTGATCCTTTGAAACGTTGCTGAAAACCTGGCGAGTGTGACTGACTGGCCAGTTTATCTCGACAACTAACTTCCGCGCGCCTGCGCCAAGGCCTATGTGCTGCTCAAGCGGTGATGCTCCGAATGAGCCGCCGCTGGAGACACTGCGGTAAATCGATCCTGTACTTCGGCCTTTAATCTCGACATTCACTTTTATTCGCGCACCAATGGCTCCCCGATTCGTTTTGACACCGACTAGTTTTATGGTGATCCAGTCATTGTGAGTGCCGGGATTTTTGAAAAGCCGCAGCGCGTGCGCATCTCCGGGGGTCGCGCCCCCCAGGTTGGCTACAATGTCTTCGCTTCCGTCGTTTTCGAGGTCGGCGAAGCCGATCCCGTGTCCTTTGTGCACGTCGCCGGTGCGGGAGGACGCAGTGATATCCACGAATCTTTTCCCATCATCGTTGCGCAACAGCGTATTGGGTGCGAGCGCACCATATTCGGGACCGCCGTTGCCGAGGTAGATGTCGAGAAAGCCATCGTTATCGACATCGCCAAAATTCGCGCCCATCGTCATATATACGCCGCCGGTGCCGGTTTCGGCGGTGACATCCTCGAAGGTGCCATGCCCGAGATTCTTGTACAGGTGACCGCCGTCCGCAGTGTGCGGCAGGCCGAGGTAGCTGCGAATGGATTCGTCTGCAGAAAAGTAGTAGGCGTTCACGAAGATGTCGGGGAGGCCGTCGTTGTCGTAGTCGAAAAACCACGCGGCGAAGCTCTGTTGCGGCTTCTGCACGCCGGCCTTCGCGCCGACTTCGGTGAAGGTCCCATCGTGATTGTTGTGGTAGAGGAAGTTGTCGCTGTAGAGATTTGAGACGTAAAGGTCCATGTAGCCGTCGTTGTCGTAATCCCCAGCGGCCACCGCTTTGGTGAATGCGGTGCGATCGATGCCCGCAGCATGCGAGATGTCCTCGAAAGTACCGTCGCCTTTGTTGCGAAACAGCTGGCTGGGCGAGTTCTCGTTGCCCACGAAGAGGTCGAGCAGCCCGTCATTGTCGATATCAACCCACACGGCGGTTTGCGTGCTGGTGGCAGGTTCGGCGAGACCTGCCTCGCGGGTTACATCGGTGAATGTGCCGTTACAGTTGTTGCGCAGCAGCGATTTCCGAATTGGGAATTCCCAGGCCCCGCGCAGAACGAGGATGTCCATGCAGCCGTCGTTGTTGTAGTCGGCCTGGATCATATTGAGGCCGCCGAGTTGATCCGCCAATCCTACCTTCCCGCCACGCTCGGTGAACGTACCATCGCCATTGTTATGAAAAAAGTGCATGGGCTCGCAAACGTCGTAGCTGGAGGT